>ERZ1740065.3137-NODE-3137-length-10337-cov-12.272029_pt1 | contig 10337 bp, 8 predicted proteins | sample MGYA00581738_ERZ1740065 | MGnify/ENA primary metagenome ERZ1740065 (study PRJEB43018, sample SAMN04849749) | marine metagenome | isolation source: floating plastic debris | place: Pacific Ocean | collected 2008-09-01 | study: EMG produced TPA metagenomics...
TTTTTGGTGTTTTTGTTGTTTTTTTGTGTTGTGGTGTTGTGTTGTTGTGTTGTGGTGTTGTGTTGTTGTGTTGTGGTGTAGTGTAGTAGTGTAGTGGTTGTACCGAGTGCGTTGACTATTTTAGGCCGTCTTCCAGACTTGTTGAGAGTGTCACCCACAACGCCAACCATCTCGCAATCGATGGCCACCGTCTCCGGGCCTACGCTGCTCTGGCTGACCAAACTGGATCGAGTGGATGCTGGCGGCTGCGGTTGATAAACCTCCTTACCAAACAGCTGCAAACAAAAAAAACACACTAAATCAATGGAGAACATTACAGCATGTTGCTGTCTTGACAAAATATGAGGGTAGTAGGAGCCGCCGTGATGAACAGAATCAGAGGCGAGAAGGATGGAACCGGCATTGAGACAGCGCATAGGCCGATTACTATCATTACTAATAATGTTCCTAGTTCCGGTGCTTTTAACGTTCAAATTACATTTTGTTCCAATAAGTTTTAAATAACGCCATCACAAGCGTGTGGATAGCTGAATCCAGTGATTACCAATCGTGCTCACCCAGGTTTCGCTGCAGTACAAGCCAAGATACAGAATCAAGTATCAGTATCAAGTATCGAGTATCAGTGAGTGAGAAAACTACGATTATCTGCCAGAGGCTTTCGACAGGCGCTATATACTGTAGAACCAAATTTGATAGCGACAGTCTGACCGCCGCGAAAATAGCGATGAAAAATTATCGCTACTGTTGGAATTCACTATAGAAGTTATGCCCATTATACCTGATATAGGAGTTATCTTCTCATTTATAGGATTGCCATGGTTAGATCACTATCATTTTTATTTCTTGATGATTTTGAAGGAAACGCTATAATTTCTGTCGCTATCAAATCTGGCTCTACAGTACCAAAAACCGATCAATCTCATCCAACAACCTTTCATACCAGCTTCATGGCTTAATGATGCAGTATGGGTACAGCACTAATTAGTGTCATTCATCATACAGAGATGCTGGATGGTCCCACCCCTATGCTGTGCAGCAATCGCGCAACTGTGTCGATAGTTGACATTGGTAATTCTGACCCAACTGTCAGTATAGTAAAACCCTTGGAGACGAGATGGCAACTCTATGGATAGTGGCCGTGTTCACTTGCGAGGGAGCAGGCCGCCGACATATGGAAAGAGTACGTCCAATGGCAATAATATCTTATCAGAATAATAATAATAATAACAATAAATAATAATAATATCTTATCAAGTTTTAGGGAATGTTTCACATTCACAACGTCGCAGCAGTGTCAGCCGCCAGATTTACTGTACCTCCAGGTTGAAAACATAATGGCATCCTACTGGACCTCGCCACATGAAGGCTACACTAACCATGGAGTTGTCCTCTCGTACAGCAGAGGCAGTAGTGAAATATTGCTATGCCGGTTGTTTGGACTGGTACGGAATAGCAGGACAGCACTTACTTTTTTAACTCTGGCAATTGCTTCAGCGCATTTCTCGCAGCCTATGGGAGATAGGTAAGCACAGAGACAGTCGACTACATACTTGGGAGTGACGTCGGCGTCTGCACTGGGGCTATCACCCTTGGAATCTGAAATAATAGAAGAATCACCAAAAGCCCAGATAAAATACAATCAGGTACTTCGAGAGTCAGTGACAAGAGAAGACAATTCTGAATGACGGTGGCACAAGATCCCACGGATCACTTATAAATAGTGCTGCATTTTAATCCAGTTATTCTAAGATTAACTAAGATTAATTGTTCAGAAGATTAATTTCATACCACAAGATTAATCTTGTGGTTAGTGTGAGGGTAAATCTCACTGAAAAACTATGAGTAATGCGCTACAAAGATCTGTGAACAAGTATGGCTGCATATTTATTTATCCAAGCAAACTCAACACCAGTGCAGTTGAGTAACACTAATCACCCACCAAAGACAGTACAGTGATGTTAATGTCAGCTGCTGCAGCTGGTAGCAATGATACTGCTGTGAATTCTATATCTCAGGCACTAGTTTGTAGTGGCAAGATTAAAATAAGATTATTTCAAGATTCAAAGTATTAATCAGAAGATTAATCGAGAATAATTATTTTGAAGAAATGCAGCACTACTTACAAATATTCATAAATGCTCCCATTTTTATGACGAAGTTGGCGCATATAGTACAGCCATCGGAGTCGACGCTCGCACAGTCACATGACGTGTCGGCGAGGAGGAGGTACCCTCCATCACTGTCACCAGTGTTTGCTGGTGCCGCGGACAACTCCTCGCTGTGTGACAGAGCTAATCTCTTCCCAAACAACCTGCAATAAGAGTCCTAGTCCTAAGACAACCAAACTAAAGGAGACTAGAGAGGCATGTATTTATATAGCTAGAAGAAAATAAATTCAAGCTAAGAGACTACTAAAGCTTGTACTTACACTGCTCATGATGTATGATATATGCTTAAACTGCTCATGGTGTATGATACGTACTTACATACTTACTTACACAGTTGGAACGCAAAACCGTCACCAGAGATACCTCAGAGTGATATTGGAGTGTTTGAAAGGTTTTCTGATGCTGACCATCAATGCTGGTATCGTTGCACAAAGGGAGGACAACTCTCCGTGTCAAACATGAAGTGGTAACTAGAACTTTTGTGATTGGGTTGTTGGCTGCTAATTTGCAATTATAGGATTTATTATCATTATTATTATTATTATTATTATTGGAATATGGCAGCAGTCATAAACACTGTTAATCATCTGATAAAAAACAGCTACATTGTTTAAGCAAGCGGTAGTCAGCATAAAGCAGAAGGTCTGCGGCTATAACTGTCAATGACATGGCAGACAGAAACCTAATTTATTGTAATGTATTGTAGGTGTGTAGGCATGTAGATGCCTAAGCGCATAGCTGCGTAGGTGTGTAGGTGTGTAGGCGTGTAGGTGCGTAGGCGTGTAGGTGTGCAGGTGTGTGAGGTGTGTGTGAGGCACCATATACACAGGATTGACACTGCATCTACACTTTGCAAAATTCTCAATGTGAATTCTTTCAGCCTGACCATATGCATTCGTAACTCTGATGTAACAAAGTGAGACCATAAAAATGTGATGTCGAAAGTACAAAGAAACATGATGACTGAGCCATTTTCAAGTCAGTTTTGTATAATGTGGGATAGCCCGGTGTACCCAACTTACAGGAATCATAGCTGCTTAGAGCTCTTCTCTGATGGTGTGAACTAACCTACATGTAATAACATTAAAAGCCTTCAGCTGTGGATGGAAAGCTATTGGAATATGATAAATCTATTCAAATGTTATCTACTGGTGATTGAAGCGCTCATATCTAGTAACTAGCACACAACCGAGTAGTTATTTTTTAATATGTGCTACAACTTAGCGATGATTTTATTTAGCCTGTAAACTATAATTCAACGCATCCGAGACAAATTTTTGAGAAATAGTTTCAGTTGATTCGGCTAGCTATCAAACTTTGAATTACAGCCAGCCTAACATACATACAGGACGACCTGATGTCACTTACCTATATATCTTCCGAGCTATCTTAGCACAAGATTTACATTCAGATGGCTGTATTTGAGAGCAATTACAGTCCAGTTTAGTTTTCTTCAACGCTTTTGAACCTGATTCTTTCAATCCAGATCGCTTCATAATTACTCTGCAAAAACATTTATGGAGATAATGCATTGAAGAGCCTAGAATCAGTTGATTACTGAGTTGATAATATGGCTAACTCAATACGGCTTACTGGTCTGTGTGCTTGATCCTAGATTTGTTTCGTGACAACGACACCTTGGTACAGTCTGCCAAGATTATTTTCTTCCAATATCTCTTCACTCGAATCTCATCTCTACCTCAAAAGCCCAGATATACTGTATGAGATGTTGTCTCTTCCTTTTGTTTCTGTCGTCGCGTGTCGAAGTACCGGAAGTACTACAAACGATTTGACTTGAAAAGCTGTGTGGTATCAGCTGTTACGCTCACACAGAGGGGATAACTCCACAGTTTATTGTTGAGTTCCTATCTCTGCCACACTAAAGAAACTCACAAGAACACTAACCCCACATCGATAACCAGCAACTACATAGCACAGTAATGATCTCACAGGTATACTGCGATAGGATATACACGATTGAGCAGTTGAATATCACCAAGCTATTCCTCAAATCATAAGATTGTTCCCTCATGATCACCTCACAAATATCAGACTAAATTAGCCCTCACCATGTAGGACCAGGCAAAACTGTTACATTTAGATCTTAAGAGCATGGCATGCAGGGAGACTTGACATCATAGCAGCAATTTTCTAGAACATAGTACCTGCTCTTATCAGTAGGACTGTAGGTAATTAAGTCCAGCACTACCAAGCAAAATCATGTAGAGACCTGTAACAGAAACCTCTGCGAGAGGCAGATCGAACATTGGTAGTAAGCACATTACTGGTGAGAATAAAATCACCACATTTATTCTCCCATATATAATATAGCAAAAAACGCAAATTGCAAGCCAGCTTTACATTGAACAGCTCATCACACTGATTATTATTGAGACTACTGTGATTAATGCAATGAAATACAAATCAACATGGTTTACGGAAAGTTATCAATCGGCAGTCGTAGTAGTATCAGTCTACTATATGCAGCGGTATAGGAAATCTTGTAGCAGTAGTAGTAGTAGTTATATATCATCCAAGTCAATGTCATCTTCACCATCATTACCAGCGGTGCCATTGGTGGCAGCCGACTTCACTCCGTTAGTATGACCGGCAGGCTGCTGCAGTCCAACCTTCTCAGAGTGGGTGAACGCCACCTAAATTCGAATCGGTAGGATGTCAGTAAGACAAGGGAGCACAGTCCACGTGTCATTATACGACTTTTCTCTCTCACCTCGACCTCTTCCTCTTCATCATCTTCCTCTTCAGAGCTCTCCTCCTCCTCAGCCTCACGCAGCCACTTGAGAAACGGTTCAGCCTTGGCATGAATTTCTTGACCGATATCCTTAGAGACGTACTTCTTGCTGACCTGTACGTGGACAGTGAGTAAGTACCAAACAGTTGGCTGCACGTACATAAAGCGAGCCGTTGAATTCAGACCAACCTTCTTACTCCAGTCAAGGAACGTATCTTCATCGACCAAGTCGCAGTCGTACATCGTCTTCAGGATAGAAGCAGTCTTGCTGATCAGCTGATCATGGAATTCAATTCCCACTAGCTTCTCAAAGGCTCCGAGCAGGTATTTCTGTGCTTTCTCATTCCCATGAGTGAACTGTGCAGTACCATTCATAGGTCAGTACATGTATTTCAATTTCACCCTCTTATAAAGCAGTGACCGAGTGGTCTAGCACTTACAATAAGGAACAGGTTGCGGTGCTCCTTGAGGTCCTTCAGGATGTCAGCGGTAAGGAGTATCTCGGCAAGGATCAGCACAGCCTTATCCTTTATCTCCAGCCTCTCTGCCTCATTGGCGATCGCCTTGTAGTCGGCACTCAGCGACTTTCCGCTGCACGCTGCTTTCTTATCCTGCCATCATGAACACACACCTCAGTGTCAGCAGATCATTACACTGGGTGTCAATGTAACGGCGAGAACACACACCTTGACGAACTCAAAGAACAGATCAGCTCGCTCTTGCGGAGTCTTCTCTAGATCGGCAGTAACAGCCAGGCTTGCAACAGCGGAAGACAGCTCTTTCATACGCTTCTGCTGAGCCTCCTCGCTCGTATCCTCACCCCAGTCAATGTCCTCATCATTGTCATAGACGTTACTGGTGTCGGCCACGTGATTCACCTCAGACTGTGGAACAAGAGCCAGGTAGGCTTGTAGACAAGAACCACATATGGGCTCTCACACATGGTTTATCTATACCACTATCAGGAAAGTTCAAGCTTCCATTCAGTTGCCTACTGTAACTAAGGAGCAGATACCTAACTCATGTGTCAAGCAGAGAAAGGGTGCCAAATAAAATATGACAACATGAAAAGGACTGGCTATGGCCTAGCCTATCTGAGATACAGTTCAACTCACGGAAGTCGTCTCATCAGGGCTTTCATCATCATCATCTGCAGTCGACTCGCCCTTCTTCTTCTTGCCTTTCGATACAGCATCAGTGGGAGCATCGGGCGGGTTTCTTAGTATGTATGTTGTCAACTTATGACGCATATCCAGCTTCCCTGAAACAATGCAGCGCAATACCTGTACTCCTGACTCTACACAATCAATAACAGCAAATATCATTGATTTGCATGGTCCATTGGACACTCTAAAGCCCACGCTTCAGTGTTTGCTCACCAACTAAATAACAGTGCCTGTTACAACATGTTCCAATAGTGGGAAGCGATACTATCAGGGAGCTCATGCTGGCTCACTGCTGTGATTCGAACCCCTTACCAGCATATCCACACGCCTGACACTTTTGGCTGATGTTCTGAGCCCTCGCATGCACAGACAGCACTGTCTCCGGGTTGTCACACTCGGGACAGAGAACAAACTTGCGGATGAATCCATCCAGCAAGTCCTGAAGCTTGTCACCCTCGTGAGCTCCGTTGACGATGTAGCGATCGTTCTTATTGTCACACTGAGTCTGAGCACCCAGCTCACAGCCAAAGAACTTAGTGGGATCTGCAATCAATGAGATCAGATGTTGACCTATCTAGAGCAGCAGGTCACTAGTTAGGCAGCATTCATCTGCTATCAATTACAGTGTAATGACACAAAAACAACTTAGTTCAATTACCAACATAGCAGCATAAATCCATAGGTGACAATGAGTAGAGAATACCGCAGCATACTTACAAGATGCCGGTCTACTGAGAGACTTGCCAATGTCCGTCATATTGATGATGACTGTCTTGATCCCATTTCCCTTGCCTTCAACCTAGTGGCGGATATGTGATATGTATATAGTAATGTCACAAACGGCTCAGGCAACAATGTCGCGGTTGATGTGTCGTGGTTGATGTGTTGGGCTCTACCAACCTTGGCTATAAGTTTTGGCATCTTGTATCTGTAGAAAACATCTGGGTTGCTTCGGTTGACATTAATAAGAGCCATGGTTTGTGACGTTTTATACTATGTTGACAGGGCCGATTTATAGAGGAGCTTTGCAATTGAAGACTCAATTTTGACGGATTTTCTGTCACCGACAAATTCATATAAATGTTTGGTCTTCTTAGCTTCCGCTTTTTGGTCGCGAAAACTCTACGATTATGACGGTCTACAACAGAGGAGATTGATAGAATTAACATATCAACCATAATACACTCTTTAGTAACAAGTAACGGTTCAAGATGCCAAGAGAGGAACGTGTGGAGTGCATGTAGTCAAGGGAGTCGCAATTTTAATGACGTCATACGCTGGTAAACGGTCAACATCAATGGCGACAAGTTTCGTGTACATAACAAGACCATTCTAGTTTGAGTAATTGAAACATCAGAGCGTTTACTTACAAGCGTGACGATGGAAAATCATACAAAAGCTGTCGATTCTTGCGTAAAGGAGGAAAAGTTGGGAGATTGCAGACCTGAAAAGTAAGAAGGATTTCATTGATAAAGCTGAAATGAAACATGAAAACAACCAAGTCAACAACGACTACCATCTAATAGTATTCTATGGATGATGCAGAATTCCTAAAATGTAAATGTGGAGACTTACCGATTGCAGACCAAGAAGAGTCGGGAACCTCGTGACAACACGACAAGGCTGCAAATGGCGTAAGAGAAAGGTAGGTAACAAAGTAAGATCTCATTCTTCATTATTGTTATCGTTCAAATTTCATGTAATTTTTTACATACTTAGTAATTTCAAATACTCAAATTTGTATGACTGATTTTGTATAAAATTTATACTAAAAATCATACCTACACCGAAAACTAGTAAATCTTTACGCTTTGAATACCTGCTCTCAGCCCACTTCCGTTGGATAGCCTATGTGACTGTTTTTCATCTCCCTGTCATGGTCGTAAGACTGTGTCTAAAGAATGTTTTTAATTTATTAACTTTTTCACATTGATAGCCGAGCAGCCCGAAGATTAAATAATTCCTTCTACTTATAGGCTTTTTAGAGGCGTTTGTACCGGGTGGTTTTACAACACACGTCTCTCTGACATCACAAAGCTACTCAGTACCCGGTTAGAACGATCTCAGTAACAGCTGATCGCTGCCAGATTTCAGTTTTAGAAAAGGACTTCTTGTGATATTTATAGCTTGCCTCATTAGGTTTCCCATTCTGGTGCTAGTATGAGTGGTGAGGGGCGTAGCTCATCGAGGTAAGCTGTGCTTTATGGCTGTTGCACTTGTTGATTCAGAACTCACGTACCAGATGTCTCATTATCATCACCTGAAACCCCATGTTTTTTATAGTGATTATGATGCGAGTGATGGTATCATAACCCAAGGATCCCGTGGGCACTTTGATGTCTTATCCCAAACCAAAACTGTGATGCAGGGTTTGGAAACATTGAGGAATGAGCATAATCAGGTAGGGCCCAGCGATTCATTTCACGTTGCTACTGTCATTAGTGAATTTGAACGAGGTGTTAGTTGTCGACTTAATGGTTTTATGCAGATCATTAGCAGTATAGCAGCATCAACAGCATCCTTGAATGGGAGCAGCTCACCGAGCCCAAACGTTCCTCTTGGTGCTATCAGTGAGAAAGCAAATCTACTTAAAAGATCTCTGGAACATATTGAACTAGGAATTGATGAAGCTCAGGTATGTTGTTTGTTTGACACACCCAGAAACTAGAATCCGACTTCATTTTAAATAGCTTCTATTTTGTCTAACCCAACCATGTGTCACATAGGTGATGGTAGCACTGGCGCAACATTTGCAAGTAGTCGAAGCCGAAAAGCAGAAATTAAAAGTCCAAGTCAAAAGACTGTGCCAAGAGAATACTTGGCTACGGGAAGAGCTAGAACAGACACAGCAGAAGCTACAAACTAGCGAGCAGGTATTAGTTGTATACATATTTATCAGATCTGATGACTCAGTTCCATTTGTCATTCCTATGTATGTTTTACACAGAGGGTTGCTACATTAGAAGTGGAGAACGATCAACTACAATTTTTGAAGTCGATACAACCATTGGATGATGACAAAGTGCAGGCTGAGAGTCAGAATGGCACGGTTGAAGAGGCACCTGCTAGCACTCTTGAAGACTTATTCCCCGACGATGATGGGCCTCAGAACGGTGACTTGCCTTTGCTTTCTTGTTGCCGTGCAGTAGTGATGTCATTTCCTCTTGAATCCAGTGATGAATTGACATTGATGCAGGTTCAGAAGGTCAGAGCACGAACGTATCGGCAACTGGCTATGAGATACCGACCAGGTTAAAGACACTACACAACCTTGTCATACAGTACGCCTCTCAAGGTCGATATGAGGTCAGTCGCCGTCACTGTTCACTCCCACAGGATTGCTCCACATCCTTCGGACAGTATTATACATCATGTCTGTGTTCTTTGATGGCTGTTGTTTTTCAACTGCCTTTTATGCTGGTTGACAGGTTGCTGTCCCACTCTGCAAACAGGCGTTGGAAGACTTGGAAAAGACGAGTGGCCATGAACATCCTGATGTGGCGACCATGCTCAACATTCTTGCTCTAGTGTACAGGTACGTCCATACCCGACAGGCGTGGAGATGTTTATTCTGTTGCTGACTCGTCGTCTTTTAGCGTAGTCGAGCTTTTCGTTAAACAGGGATCAGCACCAGTATAAAAAGGCTGCTGATGTTCTTGAGAAATCATTAGATATCCGCACTAAGCTACTCTCTGAAGAGCACCCGAGCGTGAGTCTCATTTGGATATAAGGCTGCCCCATCGTCGTCCTCGCTGATCACGACGCTCGTGGGGCAGTCAGCTGACTTATAGTGTGATCACACACAGACCATTTCACTGTGGTCTTTGATTGGTTGAATTCGTGCTGCTAACTATTTACCTCTAAAAATTAGCTCTTTCATCTCCCATCTAGTGGTGCTGATAATGACTTATCTCTGATCTGACGTGCATGTCTGATTGCCTGTCGCGATATTCAAGCCTCCGCTGATGATTGAAGACCTTCACCCTAATGATGATAACCTGATTGCAGGGATCAAGGCAAATATAAAGAAGCCGCTAGTCTTCTAAATGATGCGTTAGGAATTCGAGAGAAAACTCTAGGTGCCGATCACCCTGCTGTGAGTGTAACTCGCACTATGAACTGTTATATGTGCCCTCCCTCTCTCCCCACCAACCACACTCACCACAAAACATCAACCAAAACAGCAAAAAAAACAAACCAAAAAAAAAACAACCCAAACAAAAACAACGCAAAACAAAAAAAAAAAATCAA
>ERZ1740065.3140-NODE-3140-length-10331-cov-11.294181_pt1 | contig 10331 bp, 10 predicted proteins | sample MGYA00581738_ERZ1740065 | MGnify/ENA primary metagenome ERZ1740065 (study PRJEB43018, sample SAMN04849749) | marine metagenome | isolation source: floating plastic debris | place: Pacific Ocean | collected 2008-09-01 | study: EMG produced TPA metagenomics...
CCTCTCTCCTTTCCTCCTTTTATTACTTTTTCTCTCTTGCCTGGTCGTTTTTTGTTTTGTTGTTCTCTTTTTTTTTTGCTGGGTGGGGTCCCCTGGGGCAGGGCAGGTTTGTTTATACTGGAAATGGATTTCAACTTCTCAAAGTTTTCTGTAACTAATTTGATGGCTGCCGTCTAGCCCGGCTTGTTCACTGCAAGTTGTTTTTTGTTTTTGTAGTGCAGAATTCAATGTTCTAGAAGTCAATGAATGAAAAAGAGCAGTTTCCTTATCGCTAATTCATGTTTGGCATTTTTGAATGAGCATAATGTACTCATTCCAATCCAACCTTTGATATTATTGTATTCTTGTAGCTTAAGTTAACTGAACGCTAAAGTTGCTAAGCAATGCTGAATCAATTACCGGCATGTGGGGCAGGTTATCGTCCCTTTTGTCCTCAAATCTGCCTTCAGACATGGCAGACAGAACGTATGTCCACAAGGCAGCCTCTTAGGATTGATCATTCTCTCCTCTGGTTCCAGACAGTAGCCACATGCTCCATCTACTCCAGCATCCATCTGAGCGAGTGGCGAGACTAAAACCCCAACATTCAATTCTAAAGTCAGCAAAATAAATCCAACCAATAAAACTATATCATGATTCGATTCCTCCAGAAAAAATAGTATGTGTTCAATTTTCACTTTGATAAGTTCTATCAAGCTTCAGACATGCAAGCATAGTTGCACAAACAGAACGATCCAAGCCATGCAGCTCCGAGCTGCAGATATGAGCTGCAGCTACAATAATGCGATTACTGCAAATCGCTAATACTACAATATAATGCCGAAGTATCCTACGCGTTTTGATAGTGAGCTTGAATTATCAATACAATACAATACAATACAATACAATACAATACAAGTTAGCAATCTGATTTTGCACGACTATAATGACAGCTTCAATGCCTATTGCAGTTATGAGTAGTTTGAGTGCCTACCGGCTCACTGTAGGATTGAGATACAGCCGATATGCAGAAGTTCCTCCTATCCGCAAAAAGACTACCCTTGTTAGTAGACAAACGGGTAGTATGAAGACAAATGAGTTAACCCTTTCATGTGGGCGGTGCTAGCAAGGTTCTATGGGCTACTGTGCCTCATGCATACGTAATGAGCCAGATTTGGTATTCACGAGAAGACAACTCTTCCTCATGACTGTGAGATTGTGGCATTCCAGAGCTATGCATAGATGATTGTTGTGCTGGCGTTTGTTTTGCATACAATAGCTTTAAGAGGTTAATGCTTCTTTGGTTTTCACAATCAGCATAAGAATGTAGGCGAGACCCCCTAGTAACATGACACAATAGATGGGGCATAGATTACAGGAGTACATGACGATGTACATGATGATGAATGTAAATGAGCCGTAGATGCATAGAGCGATTGAGTCTCTATGGTTCATCTGCCACTTATTACTGTCAGTCACCAATGATCCCAGTCGTCGGACAGTCTAATGATGGTGATGCAATCTCATCAGTTCCCTTATTACTGTTGTTATCATCAGTTTCAACTACCTGATGGTAACAGATTTCGGTTCCATGTTCTGACGGCGACACCGACTGCCTGTTCACTAATCCGTATAACAGTATGCGTGGGAAACGAGGAAGTGACAAACCAAACACTGCACCACACACAACTTCTACTACACAATGTTCAGCCATTGTACGATATTTCAAAGGTCACAACATTTCTTTGCGCGCAAGAGAGTAAAAGTTGTTTCAAAACTCTATTTAATTACCGCATCACACTTTCAGCATTACACAACTTCATAAAGAACCACGACAAGCCAAAAATATCTGATTGAAATTCTTGGGATCAGGTGACGCAGCGGTACGCCACTTCCAAGCTAGTTTATATGGACAGTATTTGACCAGTAGATCTCTGAGGCCAAGATTGTTGACTTTCAGCTGAGTCATAGCCATGGAGAGTTGAGTTCTATGAGAGGAGTAGCTGGTGAAGTAGAGAGTGCGCTATCAGGATGCTGAGACTGAGGCAGGACGAGGAGCCAGTGGATAGCGTATCTTGGTCGTCTGAAATACAACGTTTAGAATGTTCACCATACAATCCATTGGATGAGGAGGCTCAAAAGACAAGAGTTCTTACTGTCATGTTTCTGGTCTGGTTCGTCTCCAGTAGGTTCCTGGTTCGAGGAGCATTCTACAGCGAATGAGATTGCGTGACTCAGTATGCATACAACTTCCTAATATGTGGCAAGCTGGAGTGTAACTCACTGGAGAATGCTATTCGCTTCACAAAGTTCACCTGTCCAATCAGAAGTGCTCCGTGAACAACTGCCACACTGTATGGAACGTAAACTTCACATCTAAAAGGGGTTTCCATCTTGTGTTTCTTCCTGGCCTCCACTTTCATCTTCTTCGGCTTCACACAAATATTAGATGCACTGGAGTTGCTGCCCTCCAATAGAGCTACTTGCACCGAGTTCGACTTCAGGGCAGCGACAACAACTGTGTTGCTGTCGAGGAGGGCAAGCCCAAAAAAGTCATTAGAAACGGCTGTAGCCAAAACAAGGGATCGCAGCTCTACATCTATCACCGGAACCCTGAGAAGACCGGTTTCTATGGTAACATACATGACCTGATTTTTGTTGTCAAACTCTATGTATCTCGGTCCCTTCACGTCTGCTATGAAAATAGATACGGAGTTGTTGACCAGGTCCATTCTTCTTATAGCATGATTTGACGCGTCAGTGATGTACAGGAAGTCCTCCTCGAAATCATTGAGCTGTATGTCATATGGATGATCAAATGTACACTGCTGAGAGCTGCACATTGCTGAAGCTCCACCACTGACAGTACAGTTCCCAGCGAACTGGCTAGTGCCGTTTGTCTCTCGATCGATCAGACGGATACAGTGACTTGACTTGTCAACGACAACGAGAGCCGTAGAATTGATCTGCCTGAGAGATGTCACCCAACCAAACCCAGCCTTATCTCTGACTCCCTCCTTGTACCTTGCTCCTGAATTTCCTCCAGCAATCAATTCAAAACCCCCGTCAGAGGAGTACGTCATCACCTTGTGACTTATCGCCAGCAGGAGGTTCCCATCAACGTAGTTGTCGTCTCTGATGTAGTCTGCTTTCCTGTCTGTCCAGATTATGTCTTTTCCTACTCCAAATTTGTAGCTGCAATTGAAACTACAGACTACATGAAGGTGCCTACGAAATTTCCAATGACCTTCATTTGTACACAAACCTAGTTTGTTAAATAGGTGATAACTGCAGACAGACACGGTTATCGGTTGCTATATGTCAAAGTGAACCAGGTGAGGAGTGTAGACCAGGGAGAGGGGAGGGCGAGAGGGGAGAGAGGAGGGTAGGAGCGAGGAGGGTAGGAGTGAGGAGAGAGGAGTGAGGAGTGAGGAGTGAGGAGGGTAAGAGGGAGGAGTTAGGAGTGTAGAGCCAGGAGAGCGGAGGTTAGGAGTGAGGAGCGTAGGATTGAGGGGTGAGGAGGGTAGGAGCAAGGAAGATGGATCATAGACTGAGGGATGAGGACTTATAAGGGAGGGAGTGAGAAGTGTGACATGAGGAAGAGAGGAGCGATGAGTGAGGAGGGTAGGGTAGGGTCGGAGGGTAGGGGCAAGGAGCAAGGAGCATGGAGCATGGAGTGGGGAGCGTGTAGCAAGAATTGAGAAGCCAGGTAGTGAGAAGCGTGTAGCAAGATGTGTGAAACGAGGTAGTGAGGAGTTAGGAGCGAGGAGCAAAGAGTGAGGAGCGAGGAGCAAAGAGTGAGGAGGAGAGGGATTGATGGATTGAGGGATTGAGGGGTGATCAGGGAGAGGTGATGACGAGGAGGTTATGCAGGCCATTTTTATACCCCATTGTAGTTTGCTGTTCTACGGTAAAGAATGAAACCTGCTGTTCAGCTTGCTGTAAATGTGTCGTGTCAACATGAAAATGAAGATAGAAACCATTTTGTCTTTGGCTGAGAAATCATGAGTATCTGGCAGGCAGGGAACTGACCTTCCAACTGCTGTCGATGTTTTTGCCGGATCGAAATGGCACATGTTGACAACTCCAAACCCCAGATATAAGCACTCCCAGACAGCGATCTGAAACATAAGAGGTATGATCCACATCAACACAGATCTGGAGATAAACTAGATGTAATCTGCAGAAACTCTCACGTAGCGTAGAGGAAGCTTGTCCAGTCCCTTCATATCGCCTGCTATTGTACTTGTAGTAGTAGTACTAGGAGAGAATGAAAACCGTGTATCCAGATCAACTGAAGATGTATGTACGGCAAACAACTGTCCTGGTAACAAGATTGTAGAGTGTCATCGTGGCTTTGAGGAAGTCTATTATCTCAAGCACAAGGGATGTCAATAGTGACGGCCAGAACATAAACCGGACATGACTTGGCTTAGTCTGTGAGCGAAATTCTATACATGAAACTGTCATGGATGTCGAATTATGATATAAAGTGATTAGGTATGTAAGAGATGAAGCCCATTATAGCATTGGAGCCGTACTCGGCTTTTGTCATTCTCCTGTCGATAATTACGCCCTTTCGCGCCGGCTTCCGCTTTTTCCGCGCTGTAGCTCGAACGCCACGGCGAGCTATGAATGTTGAGACAAAATCAGATTTATTTCAGAAGGAAATCGCTACAAATTAATCATTTTATGAATTCAAGGGATTTTACTTTTGCTGCAATTGTAAGCAGGAGCTCATAGCAATACTCATAATATTATAGCGCTCTATAGTATATGTTTCCCCGACTGATGAAAAATAATTTGTTTGCGACATTTATTGAGGTGACAACAAAATCAGTCTTAATTAGTTTTTTGCTAATTATTGGAGAGTGGGACAAACAGACAGCTTATACTGCGAGAGTATATGGACATGGCAGTAAAATGCAATGAAATACAATAATATCTACTACATATATACTAACATACAACGTAACGTGATGTGACACAATACAGTGCGATATAAATACATTGCGATATGTAAAGCAAATCAGCGCAGATAGAGAAGCTCTCACTCACCTGCGAACAGCAGTGGGAGGCAGCAGAGTATCAGAGTCTTCATTTTGGTGACAGACGTACAGTCTCTCCTTGTCTGGAGATGAGTTCGAGGTGATTACCTTTTATGGTGCCCAACCTAGCAGTAACCATGTGTTCCACTGGAAGTTGACGATTTGTTGGTATGTCATAATAGCAGGCATCATGGTGTAGATAATTCTGTCATACAGGAAATGAGGCAATGGGATGACGAGATTCATTGTGACCAACGGTGGAGAAGAATGTAGATGATGTCAAATGTAAATTATTTCGGGTTAATGGATGAATATCAAATTCAATATCAAATTCTCAGCTTTTGGTGTGGAATGAAGTCTGAGTGATACAGATATTCCATAAAACATCGGAAAGTTGTCATGTGCTCACTCAGTATCTCCTCAGTCTGGACTACTTCTTAATAGTTTTAAAACTTTACTTTGTAACTCTGCTTTGAGTAAAACCATTCAAAAAATTCTTGGCAAGCCTTCCCACAGTTCTACAAAATCTAAAACAAGAACAGACAATAATTGGCTGTGAGCTACTTCATGTTCAGTAAGCATGAAAAATAGACAGCAGGTAGTCTTGAGGAAGGAGCCCCAAGTCATACATTTAAATATGTGCTCTGCTGTCCACTGTCACATATACTATGTTACCACCCAGCGTTTATTGTATCATGTCCACTGATCTATCGTGTCGTGTGCTCGTGGAAACTAGGTCTATATTGTGTCGCATGAACAACATCACCCAAATCCGGCATGGAAAAATATCTGGATTGAACAGTGTTGTTTTATCTTATCCATACCGGTGTTGAAGGTCTAGATGACACACGACACGAGAAGTACGTTAGCTCTGCATCCCTCACACATCTAAAGGCTTTATGAAAGATGTGCCACATCCACCACGGTGCTGATTTCCTTTCTTATGGGAAGGGATTAGTGATGCTACAGTGTACGATACAATATCGTCTGACGATATTTTCGGCCACGATATGTGAATTGAAATTCTTGGTTGCTACGATACGTACCCACGATATCCAACTTAGGTGAGATATAATCTATACTGTGGGTGTTATATCAAATAAATATCACATTCCCAGGGCAAAATGTTACCACAAAATTTCAGACGAATAAATGAACTTTTTGTCAATTACCGAAGCTAGCGATGATACTGCAGGATACTGATGAGATCAGCAGAACAAGCATGGCCGAAGAAGACTCATCTAGCAATGCAATGGACACCTGTAGTGAGTCTTCAGTAAATGCCATGCCGATGCCTGTTACAATTATCAGTCCTACATGACTGAACAGTAAGGTTTGGGAAAACTTTGGATTTCCCAGGCCGAGGGACCTCTCAGCTGCTACAGCTATATCTGCCAACAATTGCAAGTATGTTTTGAAACCTTCGTCTACGGTATGTAAAATCTGCCAATACCAACTGCCATATAAGACAGGCAACACCACGAACATGACCATACATCCGAGAAGTCAACATGCTGATGTCTTTGCATCAGAACTTGAAGCAAGAACCCAGTCAGTAATTCAGATTGTCACCCACCTACCCATCCACATATGTTTTATATCTAAAGAAATAAACTATCAAGTAGAAAACTTGCTCTTGTCTGTCGGTTCTCACATGGAAAGTTATGACTCTGTATTACAACTAATTCAAATTGGTAATTCATATCGAACCGTGATAACGTGAACCGCGCCGGCCTGCTTTAATCTTAGCTTAACACCGGCGTTTAATAATCTAGCGCTCCTATCAATGGAAGAGAAAAACCATGCTGATATTTCATAATTTTGATGTGAAATTGTTCCTCAATTTATCTACACCTAAACATCAGCATGTCGAACTGAAGTACATGATGGTTTGAAATGAACTTACTGACTATGGTACGTATTTGTATGTTTGAGATAGGGCTGATGTTGGCATGGAGAGATACTAGAGTGGAAGTAACAATGATTTTCCAGTTCAATGTATTTGCTGCATAGATCATATGTAATCTACATCGGTATTATCTATAGTTGGGGTAGGCTGCAATCCAAGTAAATTTCCATCTCTCAGCATCATATCTAATGTACTCCACCATCTACACATACTGCCTGAGTGAGGAGGGTGAAGATATGTAACAACAACGGATGAGTTGATAGCTGTTAGCGCTAGTGCACTGAATTGCACTGGTGCACTGGTGTAAATATGGTTTAATACTCTGATCTATTCATAGCTGTGTATATGTGAGGTATTGTGCCTGGAAATTCCAAACCAGGTACCATCTCATGCCCGTCGCCACGTGTTGTGAGCGTAACATCTGATCGTGATGGTGTGAAGTCGAGTTCACAAGCTTCTATCAGGCGTGCCAGGGCTTATCCGGAAAAACCCAGCACGGTGTCCCAGACAAAGACCGGTAACATACCAGCAGAATTATGAACAAAGACCAGACAAATGCCAGCATTTTGCAGGGCCGCGACTCCGGTAGCGCCTCAGGTATTGTGACTGGCACTCTGGAATACCGGAGACTTAAGTGTCACAAGAGTTCTACTGTAGTAGTGTTGGTAGTGTATACTCCTAGTCGAGTATATGCTGAATGTCTGCTGAGAAAGTGGACTCAGCTCCCAATACACTGAAAACAGATGCATCCGAGGTCTGATCAAAAAGTTCCCGGACTGATCGCTGTATTTCGATGTGCACTGGGTTTTTCAAAGGATTTTTATATGATGTGTTGTAGTAACATCTTGGCTACCTATAGCCTTCAAAGCTTTTTTTCTGCTCTTTTCATCTCGAAATACTTCATAGAACATGGAAGCACGTTAGCGTCGATCGTCACGATTTTTTTAGAATTGCGTCCTCTAATGCGCATCATCATAGCATTGGCCTTTCATGACCATTTTTAGTTTGGGGAACAGGTAGAAGTCATATGGTACCAGATCAGGTTAGTATGGAGCCTGGAGGAGTACACAGACTTTATTTTTGAGCAAACAATTGCGAACCCTCAGGGTCGTGTGCGCCGGAGATTCAGAAGTTTTCGGGATAAACGTTGTGGTGACTCGTTTCAGAGCTAAATCAACAGTAAAAATTCGCTGGCATGTGCCACAAGAAAGCTCAGACTCTGCACTTATTTCTCTCAGCACTTTTCTTCTATCCTGATCTAGTATTCCTGAGATCTGCGCTTTTACATCATCAGTTTGTCACGATGACGGTCTCTCACTCCTTTCATCGTCTTCAACAATCGCCTACCCCTCTCTGAATCATTGGTGCCACTCAAAAACCTTCCCTTGACTCTGACCAGCATTCCCAAATGCCTGTTTTAGTATAACAACAGTTTCAGTCGCTGTTTTACCTAATTTTACACCGAAGTTTGTGCAGACCTGGTGCTCACTAGAGGACGCCATTTTGAAAAAAATTCGGTGCTAACATGATTCGGTGTTCTATGAAGTATTTCGAGATTAAAAGAGCAGAAAAAAAGCTTTCGAGGCTATAGGTAGCCAAGATATTACTACAACACATCATATAAAAATCCTTTGAAAAATCCAGTGCACGTCGAAATACAGCGATCAGTCCGGAACTTTTTAATCAGATCTCGTATCTTTATTTTATGTCTCCAATACCTGCATTTAGTAGTGGTTGTACTTTTCCCCACTCCTACCGCCACATATAAAAGTTCTACAGCTATCAATTGGTTTTTGAGATCCGATATTTTAATGCTTTGTTGTTGCTGAGTAAATGAAACAACTTATGTTCTTTCAGAGCCTGAAATCAGATTGTAAAACGGAAGTCTAGATCCTGAGATATGGGAAAGCAAAGTTAATGCTGTGAGAATTTTTCTTTTCTCCTCTTGGAGGCCAAATCACAATAGGAATAGAAGCCCAAGAGGTTATGTTTTTTGTCTCTCACATGATTGAGAGAATAGAATGTTTCATGTCCTTTCAAAGCCAGGCAGATAGCTTTACCGTGTTAATTTTTGCTTTTGAAATTAGCAAACTAGTTGGTCGATGACTAGAGTTGTCTTCTCAATCAAGAAGAGAACAGAAAAGGTTCTCGCACGTTACTGCAGCGGTTTTTAACCGTGTATCATCCGCTTCGTTTCAATCTATCAAAACTTTCTATTTCTATTGCTCAATGCTTAGCCCTTATTAATCGGAGTAGAGTGTAGGTTCCTATAAATAACTGTTTGTCCTAGAGAAAGAGGCTGACCGGTTCATACAGTTGACAAGTCGTAGGGTAACCCTTTCTCTCATCTTCTCCATACGAGAAGACTGATAGAAGGTAATCCATCCTTGAGCTCACCACGGCCTGCCTACCATTCCCCTGATCAGCAACAACGATACTGTCATCTGTCACATGGATAATCTCTCTCACCCTCAGAGCTGCAGATGTAAATGAACCCTCGGCGAACCCATAGTCCGTGGGACTGTCAAGGATTGACTCTTCCTAACTGTTGACCCTTAGCGGATAATGACTGTTTGAGAGAAGTAGGATGTCCTCACTGACAATGTAGCTTGGGTCAGCCGGTCCACTCAGTCCAACGCTGACAAACATGGATACCTGGAACATTGCTGTATCGTTGATATCCACCAATCTAGCAGCATCATTACCGAAATCAGCCACCAAAAAACTGACCTCAACCATCGCATTATCATATTGTTATGTTATGCCACGTTGCGCTTGTTTCATGCGTTCGACAAAAGATTGGGACCTATGTGGTTAATGCTTTCTTGACACCTGAGTTATTTGCAGCCTCTCTCTTTCTGAAAGGCATCAAATCTCCATTCACATATGATATTATATGATACTACATGCTCTCCTCTATATCTAGTCTTATGTCACAAGTATTGACCACAGTGACAGGTGAAACTCTGCACTATTTTGAATCTTTGTTGCTCATCCATTTGCACATCTCAATTAGCAGAAAAAGGTCTCCAGTTTCCCACTGGTACACTTACCATCTGGGTTTTCATGTGATTTCATACTCTCAGGTATATATATATATATATATAACTCCTGAGGGCAAACTGTTACTATATTGGTACCGTTGCAGCCTCATCCTCTGATCCTCCGGTCATGAGGTAGGAAGGGAGGAATGGTAGGTAGGGAGTAATGGGAGAGAGGGGAACTTTGGGAAAACAGGGCAAAGGGAGGAACGGAGGGAGGGAGAACTATGCGAGGATGGAGGAACCGGAGGGAAGGAGAGGGGGGGAGAGGGGGGGGGTGAGGGAGGGAGGGGGGGAGGGAGGGGGGGGGGGGGGGGGGGGGGGGGGGGGGGAGGGGGGGAGGGGGCGGGCGGG
>ERZ1740065.3141-NODE-3141-length-10327-cov-12.341706_pt1 | contig 10327 bp, 9 predicted proteins | sample MGYA00581738_ERZ1740065 | MGnify/ENA primary metagenome ERZ1740065 (study PRJEB43018, sample SAMN04849749) | marine metagenome | isolation source: floating plastic debris | place: Pacific Ocean | collected 2008-09-01 | study: EMG produced TPA metagenomics...
ACCCAGACTCTCCCCACTGGCCCCATCATCAAACCCATGAACTAGTCCTTTCTGTTCCCAAACTCTCGGTCTCTGTCTGCTCTCCTTTTCTAAAACTTCCCCTCCTCTGTTCGGCTCACATTTTCCCCTGATGATTATCTTCCTCACTGATTTTATGCTATCGTATCCAAACTATCTATGTCACGCTAAACTGCTGTGCCTGCTGATAGCGTGAATTTTAATATGATGAAAGAGCTAATGATGAGCCATCATGGTGATATAATGAGTCAGTTTCTACGCCAGCCTGACGTCATATCATGTTTAGTATTACAATCCTTCTCATGGCTGTCACTATCACCACTGTGATGTGTCGCGAGTTGTTCCACCCCTACCATAGTAACGTCTGAACCATAATTCGATTTGCAGGGCCTTTACTCCATGGCTATGAACTGTATGGACAACGCAGTATCACAGTTCCAGGCCGCCCTCACCGCCTGCTCCGATAGCCACCTATGGACATTCATTAATCTCAACCTTGGCATTGTCTACGCCAGAACTAACAAAGTCAACGAGTTCATGTCATTACTGGATCAGATCCATCCGCAGCGTGTACCTCAAGAGTAAGTCTATACTGCCTCCGCTCCTTCTTCTCCCTTTCTCCCTCTCTCCCTCTCTTTTATCTCTATCTTTCCCCTCCCCATCTTTCCCTTCCCCATCTTTCCACATTTCCCTCCGTATGGTTTCCACTTCATACAAAGCTATATTGTTCATTCAGTTTAAATGGTACAGTTTCTCTCTATAAGCCTATTACTGGTGTGAATTTGGTACCAAATCTTCAATAACATAGTGTCATGTCATCCCCTCATTATAGAAGCTCTCACTGTCACCTGGATTGCCAATGCTAGTACTGGTTGGAGGAGGTATATGAATGGGGGAGAAAACTTTCTCATTGAATTCTGTATGTTTCAGGTCTTACAGTTTGAAGGCAGCCGCCTCATACGTCAACGCTCTACAGCGCTTCTTCCAGGCCCAGTACTCGGAGGCCAAGTAAGGCTTCCTATCATCCATGAAATCATACTCCTGCAGCAACGTGAGATACAGACGTCTGCTTACTGCTTTTATTCAGACTCTTCTTGCAAGACGCGTTGAAGATGGCAGACACGGAAGATCTGAGTAAGCTGACGGCGTGCGGCCTCGTACTGCTCGGCCAGATATTCCTTCACATGGGCCGCACTCAGGAGGTGCCAGGCATGGTGACGTCTGCGCTGCAGCTCGCTCAGAAGATTCCGGAAGTGAACATTCAGCTGTGGGGCACGGCCCTGCTCAGAGGTACTGACTTCCTCTCGGGCAACCTTCAGTCGTATGAGAGATCTTTGGACTTTTGTTCTGTTATATATCTTGAATTATCAACCTCATGGCAGCTAATGATATCTTCACTGTGCGCTATCGTATGTCATAGATCTCTACAGAGTTTGCGGCAATTATAATGGAGAGGCGCAGGAGAGCCACATGCACCAGCAGCTCACTCATTCGCTGGTATCAGAGCACTGCGCTGCGGTCAAGCTGCCCGAACACTCGGTTATATCGGTAAGTACAGAGGAGCTGCCATAACCCATACCATCCGCTGAAACAGCAACAATCTGCCACTGTGTGTGGTGATTACAGTGGCTCGGTGAGATGAACCACAGTTCTGAGTACGCTACCGGCCAGAACGGAGTGGTGATGCGGTTAAATGGTGCCGCGGCGCACAACTACGGCAACAGTTACTTGTGATTGGCCGACGATAGCCGTGGACAGCGCTACACTGATCTCATCTCTGAAGGGACTCCAAAGTACGAAATAACGGCGGCGGCACAACCTGCCTCCTCCCCACACAGTCGCCATCATCGGCCTCGCCGTGGCCCAGACGGCTGCTCCGTCATCCAGGAAGACTCCGGAAGCGTCTGCGTGACGACAATAGTGCAACTTATTTATTTACATTTACAGAGCGTGTTATTTTCTGACTTTTTCAGCCGAGTTTTGTATATAATGCGATTTTATACGTGTATAGTTGAGCATTATCATTATGCGCTTTTTAACACTGTTCATGTTACCAGGACTTGTCCCTATCCAGGCAGTAATACCTCTTATTGCCTGAAGGAACAGCGTTTAACAGTTGATATATTGTGGTCCCTTTTCACTCAATGAGTCTATACACTTGTATCTGCTGTAACTGATTAGGTATACCATTGGGTTTCTCATTGCTACACATCTTCATAACAATATTCGTCATTGGTTCTTGCCTCTCTGGTCAAACTGTGAAATAAACTGTAAGCATTGTAAACTGACTGCTCAAGCTTTTTGTATGGAATTTACTTCTGCTGTCAGAGGAAATGGATCATAACAACAGTATGACCAAACCATGATGAGATGAATTAATCTGATGCAGAACCTATAAATAGAACTCTATGCCAAGACACCACGTGATGAAAAATTACATGCTGTCCAATCAACTAATAGTCAATAAGAGGCAATATACGGTTGGTGATCCAAACCCATCGAAAGGATCAAAAATAAAGGTACTGTAGAAAGCAACCTGAAGAAGAATTGTTGACAGTGTATTGCAGGGTTACTGGTTTTTCTTTCCTTTCTCTCAAAATAGTTTTTCTTAAAGGCTATATTAAACGGAATTTATAACGGGAGATGAGTTTCTTCCAATAATTTGAGTGTTTTTCGCGAGTGACGTACGCCTGACGCTACAGTACTTTCGTTCCATCAGCCGGGTAAACAAAGCGCAGGCTCCCTAAAGGGCCTCACTAAAGAGGCACCGTAAGAAGTCGCCATTTTGAATAAAACAATGACAAATCTTGTAAATTTCTGCCAAAGGAAGATCTAAGGTTACCACTTACTTCCAGATAGCGTCTCATCTGTACCACTTCTCTCAGGGCCAGAGATGGCCGAAAAAGAAGGTATGCTGTCTAGCACCGTAAAATTCCCTGCTGATATTTTAATGCTCAGCAGAAGTGATGAGTAAAACTTATTCAATGATCGATAGCTGAAAGAACGATGTCAACGTTGGTACTTCGTCTTTCATATTTATGGTGATCATTTTCATATCTTTTCGGTATGGACTTTTTGTCTCTGCACGTGTTTTGTCATGACATGTGTAGGGGAAACCCTCTCAATCTACTGAAACGCTAGTGGCTCCAACTATATATGTTGTGATCTCTGCTCTTTGATTGTGATACAAATCAACTCAATTTCTAACTGCTCGTACGTTTGTTCTGCGCTTGAAAATATGGTGTTAACCTGCTAAGATTGGCACATCGATTCCTCTTTCTGTTTTCATTCTTGATTATTTTGTCGATTTAGCGTGAACGTTACTGGTATTTGTACTTTGTTGAGTTAAAGGCGCTATAGGTAGATAGGCCTACAACTGAGCTTGAACTTTATTACTTTCTGACAGTGTAATACGTTTGGATGCAGATCATATGTTGGCTTCCAGCATTTGAATGGCATATACGGTATCTGTTGTTCCTTGTCTTTGCGTTTCTGTCTCTTCTACTCGCTTCATATTGTGCATATGTCTTGATTGCCTTAGCGAACCAAGTTGTGTTCGACTGAGGTTTTCTCGACAACGTTCGATACGATCCATCTCATAGTTGAGAGAAGTTATGCGATGATTCTGGGATTTTGCCCTACATGCGCTGACTTTGAAGCTAGTAAGAGAATCAAGCTGCTGGCTCTGGCTGGAACTGTTTTGCTGCCCAATCTTTGTTTTCTCGTCCTAACCATATTTCTTCTTGTTTAGATCAAGAAAGTGGTGGCTCTTTGATGACAGAATCTAGTCTTTACCAACATGCTGATAAAGGGTAAGGTTCTAGTAGTATCTCAATATCTGGCCAGGCTGCCAAATGATCTGACTAGCTATCTGGATACTAGCATTTCAAATGTCTCTCATCTTATTGTTTGTGTAGTAAGCCCCTCCAACATTAGTCTATTGTCCTCCCAATATTCAATAGCCTAGTATCTGAACCATCGCAGCATCAGTCGTGTCCCTCCTCATACCCGGATGCTGGCCCCTACTAGCCAGTGGTCATATATGATTGTTAAGAAGCTGTGTAATATTGTAAAGGTCGAGAGGTCACCGGTAAAGCAATCAGTGAATTGATAATCCGATCATTGGCCAATCACGCCTCTCCGCCTGATCACTAGTTGACTAGTTTCTGGTAACCGCGGTTTCAGGGTAGTAAACGGAGAGCTAGCTGCTATGAAGGCAGAGCCTATGAAGGCAGAACCTATGGACACAGAACCTATGGATACAGACGAATACAATCCACCGCTGCAGAAGAAGATCAAGACTGAGTTTAATGGCGTTGACCACATGATGAATAACTCAAAACCCAATCACATAAATGGCAGTAAAACTGAACCCTCTTCCATTGCCAAAACAGAACAAGGTGCTACTGACAACCACTCATCTGCCATGGAGGTGGATAGTAACTCTGTGGACAGTCACTCTGTGAACAGTAACTCTGTGAACAATAACTCAGTGAACAATACCAGTCTCATTCGCCACGTGGCTACCACCAGAATTTCCCAGTGCGAATTAAAAAATGGTGCTTCCATCACCAACAACAGCAGTGATAGGGCCAAGGCTCGCAGGGAGAATCATGAAGAAGAGAAGCCAGTGGCTGAGGAGTGTGGCGAACCAGAGGTGATCACACTCAGTGACAGCGAGGACGAGTTTGCCGAGGTTTGTTTGCCTTCTATTAACCATGTCTGCCGGCTGACTCTTTGTTGTCAGCTCGCTCACTCTCGCTTCATTGCCGCCCACTGTAGGCTCTGTCTGAGGCGAAGGCATTGAAGATCTCAAATAACCGTGCCCTCAAGTTGTTGAAGCTACACCAAGACAAACTCCGCTCGGAGGAGAGTAAACTCATCCTGCTGAAGAAGTTACGTATGAGCCTGGTGAGTGCCCTACCTATCCACCCCCCCTCCCACCCCCCTAGACATCTAGGTGTACTAGCCAATCAGCAGAGCGGCTGTCTGTATCCCATCCAGATGTCCAGTATTCACAGCTCCCTCAGCTGCAGCAGCTGTAAGCCCAAGAGTCTCAGTCACAGCGACAGCATCACTATAACTGATTATTGCTATCTGTTTCGGCTTTTAATAATTCCAATCAATATTGCGAAGCTGAAAAGGCCTGCGCTGCTGTGTGTCCAATGATGGAAATGTAAAATAATCGATAGTATCGTTGGCAAACACTGTATTGAACGTTTGTAATTGATGTCCTTGCTGCCAGATTCATGGATGGCAATATTTGTATCTGTCTGTCCACTGTCTGATGTGGTAATTATCTGCCCCTGTAGAGCAACTCGAACCAGTCGGCGGAGCCGAGCAATAAACCTGTCGACTTGAGGCACCATTCTGCATCGACGTCCCACCGAAGCAGTGCTCCGCCTCCACCGCTGAAACGAGGAATGCACCAAACTAGCAGCAGCCACCAAATCTCATCTACCAAGGTACAGCTCATCTCCCTAGCCTGACAGCTACACTCTCACTAGCCTGCCGGCTACACTCTCACTAGGCTACACTCTCACTAGCCTGCCGGCTACACTCGCTAGCCTGACTGTCTCACTGTGCTGTAGGTCGCCGGCCATGCCAGCATCAGTCAGACCACACCACAGTCGTCACACGGACACATCAAGTCTTCTCACTCTCACAGCCAGTCCAACGGCTCTGCCATCGGCTCTTCATCCACTGGCCCACCTCCTCTTGTCAACATGACCAAGACTCCACCTTCTCAAGGTACATCGACATTGGCAATTCTCCTCGGTTCTTAACCTAGTCACTGTCCACAGCCACTCTCGTGCGTATTCTCTCTCTCAAATACTGCTCCCACCCACACAGGTCCTAGCAAGAAGTCAACGCCTGCAGCCCCTCAGCTGACTGCCGAACAAAAGTTAGCTGCCGCCAAGATGGCTCTGAAAAAGCAGCTAGAGCTGTCACTGCAGCAGATCGCGGCTCCTAAGGCACCGCCACCTGAGGTCAACTTCCTGCCTAGCCTGGCCAGCGGAGAGTTTGTTTGTCTTCTTGGCATGGAGGTAACTGAGGTGTTAGAGCACCATGAGGGCACTGCACTAGCCTGTCAACTACATTAGCTGTCAGCATAAACACAACCAGTTGTAACCCAGTTGACTGTAACCAATGTTTTCGTTTCTCAGGAGGTAGTCAAGTATATTCTCTCCTCCGAGCAAAAAGAGGTCAAGTATGTCTTCAACCCGTTCTCGTGCGTCCAATGCAATACAGACTTCACGCCAGTGTGGAAGCGGGACAAGCCGGGCAGCAAGAATGTCATCTGTGAGCAGTGTATAACCAGCAATCAGAAACGTACGCTCAAGCAGGAACACACGGCAAAACTCAAGTCTGCCTTCGCCAAATCCCTGCAGAAAGAGCAAGACCTCGGTATGTGGGCTACTCAACTCATCTACAGCAGCGGTGGTGATCCCTGTTTTAAGGGAAGACAACTCCTAACTTGTCCAATCACACCTGCCTTACATACTGGCTAGGGTGTGCCACACTCAGCAGTTCCCCTCACTTATTTATGGGAAGTTAGTATCAGTGTTTGCAGGCAACATTGATGTGTGTGAGAGGCACAACACTATTCCATTTCATGGTCAGTCTTCTGTCCCAGCCACACGCTGCTGCTGAAATCAGCAACTAACAAACCAACGAATGGGAAAACATTGTTGAGACATTCATTGGAGAGATCCAGCAATCACTTCTAAATGTGTTCAGTTTTTTCAGTTCATCAATTCTTTGCTGTTTTTATGAGAACATGTAGCTGGGGAGTTACAGTTATATGGCAGAAAACCAGTGGGCCTACTGTTTGCCCACACATTCGTCATGCCACGTCATCTCCTCGCCGTATTCTCTCCACCGTATCCTCTCCACTCGGTGGACAGCAGGTGTAGCAACCGCAAGGTTTTCCGTCATAATATTGTAACATACTTTAGGCAATCTCTGACATTTACCTGTCCCTATTGTATGCAGTTCAGGCGTCGTTAGCCTTGGGAATGTAGGCTGGCGTACTTGGAATTCTAGTGTGGGTAGTCATATTTAGTATTATCTGTGGAAACGTGATGACGGCCATGACATAGCTCCTGTTTCTGTTTAGTTTTATACCCAAAATCAATGTTTTTGTAAGTTTGAAACTTTTCCTTATAGGTCGTCTTGTGTTTGCATCAAGGTATGGTGTTGATCATGCAATATCTGCCTATCCATCTCCCTGTCAGAAATCTAGTCATGATCGGGCTCTCTAATAAAAAAAAATCATTCCTCACGCGCCAACATTCAGCTCACTGATCAAAGCCAAACCTGATGCACCCTTTACTCCCTTTCAGAGCGAAGAATTGAGAACGGATCGCCTCTCTCTGATATACCTGGAATTAATGCGTTTGCCGCTGCCGCGTCCGCAAACAGTCAGCACCAGAACAACTCATCATCGACAGCATTGTCCACACCCAACATGCCTCAGCTCATGCCTCAGCTGACTGCCGGCAGCTCGTCGTCGTCACACCTGAACTCTGTCTCGTCGAATCAGATAACTGCTGCACAGCTGCAGCACCAGGCGCTGCTGCAGGCTCAGGCTGCCGAGCAGATGAGAGCCATGTTCGCCGCTCAGGCCATGGCGCTGCCGTACCCGATGTATGGCGTATCAAGTAAGCAGGCAGCAGACCTCCAGCGCCAGTACCTCCTAGACATGATAAACCCCTCCAGATCCTCCTGGAAAACGTGACTGAAGTCAAAAGGATGGAGTTGCTGTCATACGATGGGGCTCACTATCTTTTGCTGATGTACATTTTACCACTGATAGAACTGTACAGTGGCTGCAGGTGCTTGCGGCGGCAGCTGTATCGATAGAGATTTGTCTTGCCACCATCTCTCCGCTACTATCTCATCTCCATTCTCATGATAGCGTGTTCTAGAAGACGCTGATATTGCAATGACTCCACTACGATGGTAAACAGCGCTGGCGTGCTTCCACCTGCCTCATCAATCACGACTATATTGACAAAGCAGCAGATTTTTCTTTGTAAAATGACCTGTATTCATCTATATAGCAAACTTTATTTATTTGAGTTCAAAGTTCAGGGCATGTAAACATTGTAAATACTACCGTACTGTGCCTGTGATAGATAAGTGTACCGTAGCTGGATAGTGAGAATTGCGCTGCTGTTTTCAATTCTTGTAATCCAGTTGCAGAGCCTGCTTTTAAGTCTTGGAAATAAAACTCAACTTCAAGTCACCTAACAGCGGGGCGAGGCTTGATGTACAGTACGTCTTACCCAGATTGCGATGGGATAAACAGGAGGAGAAATGTCATAGTCCATCGCTGACATTTGAAAATGCTTGTCAACGGTTTGTGACCTCAGGCTCTGGCCATTTCCCCAGTTCTGGCTGTCTGTTGTGCGTGTCGGATTTGTCTCGCTTGTCTGACCTCAGGTTTTAATGTCTGAACTATTTGCTCTCGAGGTGTTCATATAGGTGTAAGACGATAACCTTGCCCAGCTGAGCTCATCACTTCAGTATGTTTAACTGATATCACTCGTAACGTCCTCTTGCATCCGTTGAAAATATGATTCCTCTATAGCGGAATCAGATTCCTTCCCTTCATCAATATGTGTGAGTGGTATATATCAGTCCATCATCTCTGTATGAATATCTGAGCTGTTAGTGACTCAGTGACATCTTGAGCCCCAGCTTGAGCACGTGTCTGTTCAGTGCTATTGATCTGGTACGAATTTTTAATGTCACCAAAGGAGATTGCGTCGTTTCCAGGTGGAGTGTTGGTGTCCACATGAAGTGTGTGCGTCACCTCCGTCAGCCACCCCCTCCTGGTGTTGTTCAGGCCCACTGATGATTGGTCGAAAATTCTGTCAAGACAAAAAATCGATTGAAACTGTTTTCATCTCTGACATTAAAATGGTGAGTCGCAGCGTTACGTACTCAGATACCGGCGAGCATCACTGGACAAGCAGCTGGCATTAATAATTACAGACCAGAGTCATCAGTATTCATCTCACCACCAACTACTATCACGTAAATAACTCAATCACGCTGTCAATGATCCATGAGTGTTTTTGTTTCACAAAATAATTTTCATTTTTCTCTATGTTTGTGAGCTTATCTGTTATTTTACTTGATGCTGTCATACTATCTGCTATCATTTTACTTGATTTACATTTAATGGTAGAGAGAGAATGACAGTGAGGCTGATGCTGACACTTTCTCTAGTCGCCACATTCGTTTTGCTGTCAACTGCCACTGCAAACGACCGGATGCCCGTCAGACCGGTCAAACCCGCAGGTGGATTTAGAAACCAAGATGAGCTTCAATCTTACCTGAGACATTTGAGTGAATTCTACAAACTTGCCAGCACTCCAAGGTATTGATGTCACCTCTCTCTCCCTCTCCTTCCCTCTCCCTCTTCTCTCCCCCTCTTCCCTCCTCTGCTTTTCTCCCTCTATTTTAGTTAGGTTGAAAAGAAGGTGACTTTTATCAAGACGTAGGTGCAGCTGTACAGGGTAGTCGAGTGGTCGTTTCACTGCGGTGGAGTGGATCGATAATCCAAGTGACCACTTACTCAGTTATAGACTATTTCCTGGTGGTGAATAGTTATATTGTCAGGAAACTCGAGGCGATTTCTCTTTGTATTGGTGTCACATGACAGCTAGAGGCCAGCTGCTCACTCCATCGATATCATGTCTACCAGTAAGGTATACCCAGTTGAGTTCGTGTCTGCTGATTGTCACCATGGCAACCCGTGCATCTTGCATCGAGACAAGGCTATAGCTCATACCATTTCTATCGTTGGGTTTGATTTCAGAGCTCCTTTCCACGTTGGACCAATCAGATTGGCGGTGACTATTTACTGCTGCATTATATTCACACTCACTATGGTTTGTGCCGCCCTCACGCTATTTTTCAGTTTGCCTGAGGATTTTACCGATATCGACATTCAGATTATATGTTTTGTTGTTGTTATGGACTATTTGCTCATCAATTCTTCATTGATTGCTATGTTTTCTTCAAATCACAAAGAGGTGGCTGTCTGGAGGCCTACTACATGCGACTGGACAAATCTGTCGCGTCCGAACTGATCATCAAATACTGGTGGAGACGAAGGGAGAGAGGGAGTTATTTATTAAATATTGGTAAACGTACTTGAGACAGGAATTGGTGTTTGTGTGTCCCCTACTTCTGTGGCCATGTAAATGGATCATTTTGATTGGTTAAGGCCATGCATAGGGATCATTTTGATTGGTTAAGGCCATGCATAGGGATCATTTTGATTGGTTAAGGC
>ERZ1740065.3142-NODE-3142-length-10325-cov-13.425511_pt1 | contig 10325 bp, 8 predicted proteins | sample MGYA00581738_ERZ1740065 | MGnify/ENA primary metagenome ERZ1740065 (study PRJEB43018, sample SAMN04849749) | marine metagenome | isolation source: floating plastic debris | place: Pacific Ocean | collected 2008-09-01 | study: EMG produced TPA metagenomics...
CTGCACTGCCGCCTGCTGCACTGCCGCCTGCTGCACTGCCGCCTGCTGCACTGCCGCCTGCTGCACTGCCTATCTCTATTATTCCTCCTACCTGCTGTACTCAGTTTCAAGATTTCAATCTTCATCTTTCGTGGTCTGCTGTGCCCACTCCCTTCCACTAGCTGATATAGGGATGACTGTAATTCTCCCATTGTAGCTGGGAGCTAGTTAAGGAGTTTGACATCCCTACCTCTGTCTACTCAGCGTCATATCTCTCTGACAAGAACATATTCGTCTGTGGTGGCGAGGACTTCAAGATGTACAAGTATGATTTCTCCACCGGTGAAGAGCTGGGTATGGCGGCCATCCACACGTTTGCTGCTGGTATTACCTCGCCGTGTTGACTGTGACATGACGTATGACGACTCTCTCGTTGTGTAGAAGCGGTGAAGGGTCACTTTGGCCCCGTTCACTGCGTGCAGTTCTCTCCTGACGGCGAGATCTATGCCAGCGGCTCCGAGGACGGAACTCTCAGACTATGGCAGACGACAGTAGGGAAGACTTATGGTAAGACTGTAGCTCATCACTCCCTCATGGCGCTGTTTGTTTTAACATTTCAAACTAGTTTTTTTTGTTTCTGGGCTGCCATAAGTCTTTCTGAAAGTTGCTTAAGCTACCTTTGCTTTGCTAGTAACTGATCATCTCCCCCCTGACATTGACATGTTGTGAGTATACTGTAAAATGAGAAATTTTTGCGAGCATAATTTTTGCATTTTTATCTGCCAAGAAATGTTGCAGAATATTTTTTGCGTTTCTTGCGATGAACATATATAAGATCGATCGAAGCGATCAGCTAATGGCAGCAAACGCAAAAAATTGATGTTTTACAATAGTGTGAACTAATACTTTGGGAAGAAACGGACAGTGCTACCAACACCGAGTGGTAAAAAATGAGAGATTACAGTAGTCTAGTGGTAAAACTGATTTTGTTTACTGTAACCGTGGTAATTATAGCTGTGTTTTAAATATAGCGAAATAGCGATTTCATGAGTTCCGCTATTAATAATACAGCAAAGTTGCTTACCGATGACTAGTACTTATTGACGCACAAAACGCTAAATTTTATGTGACAATTATAGAGTTTCTAAAACTTTCGTCATATTTTGAACACGCAGTGATTACCACATTTACAGTATTGGTTCTTGCCAAAAAGCCGCAAGCCAATCTGATTTGAGCCCCTCTTGGCTTTTCTGTTTTGTTTTTTTTTATGTTAACACACCAGCTTACAATTATAGCTGTCTTCCTATTCCTTCGTTTATGGAAGGCCATCTTTGAGGGGAGTTTGGGTAGGAAACTATTTAGCTACGTGAGGGGGGGGGCGTTAAATCAGTAGAATACGGTACGTGCAGACCCACTCACCTGTTTAGCTGGAGTTATCAGAGAAAGGACAATGTTCCTTAGTCAGTAGGGATAGGTGAGTTGCCCTGCCACCATACTGGCTGTATGACCAGAGGGACGGCTAACGTGGCACAGGACTGGGGATCAAATGTAGGACTTGAAACCCACCATATCACCTTTATTGTGAAAATCAACTGTAAGACTGATGATTTTTGCAGTAGACTACATGTAATTGTGATCTTACAGTTTTTGTCTCATAATGGCAGAGAAAATAAATTCACTTGAGATCATTGCCGATTGCAGACTGAATCACAAAAATTCCCAATTTGCAAAAGACTTTCCGTTTCACAGTGCCGGATACAATCAGTCTGTTTACTGTAGAACCAGGTTTGGTAGCCATAGCGATAATAGCGACCAATTAATCATTATCTTTAGACTCCGCCATAGAAATTATACCTTATATAGGAGTTGTCTTCTCATGGGTGGGATCGCTATTGTTAGTTGGCTACCAGTTAGATTTCTTGGTGAGTTTGAAGAATACGCAAATAGTTCTCTGTTCTACTGATTGTCTATACACTAGTTGCAAGAAACACACAAATATTCGCAACATTTTTGTGACAATTAACAACACAAAAATTTGCTGTTCTGCATAGCTACTGGGCCTGCAGATACTTGTACACCGCAATAATCACACAACCGATAGAGCCGAGTTACGTTGTAATTCATATGAATTTTGGCTCTTTAAGAGAGGACAACTCCCAATTCTGAACATGCAGCTATTGCTACTTTGCTAGACATCAGGTTTGATTGCCTGCCTCTTACAAACCATGTCAGTCAGGTCTAGTAAGGAAATACTAGTAAGCTACTGCTGACTCGCATGTTCCAGAAGTCTCCGTGATTATTTTAGGTCTGTGGAAGTATGAGAGCAGAGCTGCTGGTGATATGAAAGCTATAGATGCTCTCCCGCCATCCGACAACGAAATGGAGAGACAACTCCCAGAGGTAATGAGTCAGACCTAGTCAGGCTCTCTCACCTTCACTCCTAGTCTTGTTGTTAGTCAATGACTGGTGCAGCGCAGCATCCAGTGACAGTCTATTAATGTATGTTAAAATCCAGCCTTGAGTTACGAAATACACAACTACACGATAACAAATATGGCAGGCTGGTAGTAGTCAGATTGTTGTATTCAATCACAACGGATGACGGAGACCATTTCATAACTCCTACGTAAGAGAGAGTGTCGAGTATTGAGTCAGGTTGATGATCTTCGATAGCGCGCTTCGAGTGTCGTGTCGGCTGCTTTGTACAGATTAAGTGGGAATCAAGAGGGAAGGAAATTAAAATGATTAAAAAAGTAGCTCCGTGTCCGAATTAGACGGCTGCGGGCAGTTTGGACAAATGACGGCTAGCAAAATAATAATAATAAAAGGAATAATAAATAGAAGACAAAAGACTAATGAATATACGGCACAATTTTTTTTGTTTGAGGGTTCTGGCCCTGGGAATGTCAGCAGCAGGTAAAACCCTGCATCGACTAGTCACAGACGCAGGATGCCAGATTAGCTTATTGGAGGACAAGCAGTTCGTAAGGATGTAACGCATCCACTGTATCATAAAAAGATCACTAGGTGAAGAAATTTTTGAAAAGTTTGAATCTTTCCGCTGTAGTCTAGGACTGAGCGTTGTTGGTACGACTAGAAATATCATCTCCCTATGTCTGATTGGTTGATTACACGTTATCCATGACTGGAGTTGGTGCAAAATTTCCCAGTCAGCTGAAGAGAGGATGACTCCGATTCTGTTTGCCTTACGTCATAAACTGTGAAATAGCACGCAGAGCGTATAGCAGCTCTGCCTGCATCTTCGCCTCCAGAAGGATAATCGAGACGTGGATCTACAGATAGGAATTGTCTCATCTCAGTTCTGACCGCCGGGTTTGTGACTGCAGCGCTCGTGTGTGACAACTGTGCATACCTTCTCAGAGTACGTGAAGCCTTTCATCACACCGTCAAAGTCCCGTTTGCTCAGCCTCTCTGGGAAGCACGTCATGACCTTGATGAACGTCTTGAGGCCTCGCTCCAGCAGCTTGTTGACTCTTGCGTAATCGTAGTCGTCGTGTCTGATGCCCATCAGGCAGTGGATGTAGTTCCAGATGCCTGTACGGAAGTCTTGTGTATTTACGCCCGTGTATTTCTGTCCGATCCTGAAAAGGACAGCAATATTCGTGTTACGCGACTTGGTCGAGCGGACGACGCAGACGCCTGTAGCAGCGCAAAACTTACGTGTAATAAGTGAACTTTTTAGCCGTGGAGAACTTTTCGTCGAGAACGATGCCGATGTCAGTGTAGAATCTGTTGGCGATGCTGTAGCCGTGCGTCTCCCACGAGTAGTCGCTCGCCCTCAGCGTCTGGTTCGTCTCCTTGTACTTGATAAAGTCCGCGTATGTAAAGTCAGCGTGTTCAACCAGATGTGACGAACTGCACGGACTGTGTGTAGCGCTGCCAACGTCCATCTTTTCATCTACTGAATCTACAAGTGTGGACGGGAATAGAGTTATCAAAGGCACTTGGGGACAGATAGACAAACTGATAGTGAGAGTAGGGAACGAGGAGCTGGCAGTCTCTCCCTCCCTCCCTCTCAGCACCGCACTCAACTGATCACCAAAAGTCCTAACCATTCTTAGCTGTTTTTAGAGAATAGGAGGGAAAGAGCTCAATCATGATGAGACCACAAGCGTGATAAACATGTTGATTTTGATGCAACATCCAGCAAGTACAAGTAACTGCTGGTGAGCACAGAGTGCATTTATGATTATGAGTCAAGTCTCTCAATACGCAGCCAGCGACGGTCACCGCAAGCCAATCGCATCGCAGATAACATAACTACCCTGTTACGAGCGGATTACGACAGATGGCAAAAGACCTTGCATAACGTGCGGGATGTAAACAGCGGCACCTATTCTACCTTTTCTACTGTCAGTGACAATGCCGCGCTCCCTGTCGTGCTCGCTGTCACACTCGCTGCTGCTGTCACACTGGTACTACTCACATTCAGCAGACTGTGATTCAATGTTCTCAAATCGCCTGAGACCCTCTTCCTCGGAGTAATCACCCTCCGCCTCGTCTTTGAGCCGTTCGAGTCGTTTTACCAGTCCGTCCACCTGCGCATGCCCGCTCTGAGAACAGACGATGAGACACAATGAGACCGCGACGCTTCACGCTGCCGACACATGACTGACTATCACTTACGGTGGGACTGTCGTTGTCACTGTCGCTGCCACTCTCGCCGTCAGAGTGCGTCTGTCTGGCTGCGCTGTCATCCAGTTCGAAGTTGATGCCGCAGCCGTAGATGGCGCTGCAGAGGGCGTGGAAGTGTGTCATGAGCACGATGGCGTGTGTTAGCTCGGAAAGTGACCAGCTGTCGCGACCGCATCTGCAGAGTTTCTAAAAGTGCACGGCACACAGCACTGTCATATAGAGAGCAATGTGTAACAAAGGTACGTTGGATGTGTTAGCACAACTCACTACTGTACCACCATTGTATGCATAGGCACGCCACTAGAAGACCACAGCAAGTGTAACTGTACACTAAAGTAGTTGCAGCAGTGTGCTGGCTGAAGGTAAGTGCTGATGAGAGGAGGCAGAGGGAAATAGGAAGTAGAAGGGAGGGGGAGACATGTACAGTAAGTTTAACTGAATAGAGGGAGAGAAGGGGAGTAGAGGGAGAGGCAGGAGAGGGGGAGACATGTACAGTAAGTATACCTCGATGTGCTGGCGATTAACGAGCCACGGCCGGTGAGCAAGTAGACGGTTTAGTTCCTGCAGATTCCTCAGCTTTGCAGGCACGCTGTCGAGGGAACTGAGCCAAGACCTGTCGCCACCTGCCTGCAGGTACTCAGCAGTGTGCAGATGTACAAGATAGGTGCACTGGTGCCTGGCTGCTGCCTGGAAATAAAAGAGGCGCATGGCATGTACTAGCTGGTGACCTATGGGTCATACACGGCATCGCGAGGAGGCATAGAGAAACTGATGCTGCGCAGCCGAGAGCAGCACAATATCTGAGTGCAGCTTCATCATGAATCTGATATACTTCATTAAAACGCGCAGACCCAGACAGCAGCAATAACTATCCCAGGTTTGCTTCAACTGCCGCAAACGCAGCATTGACCAGGGTGGGAAGGAGGGGCAGCGAAAGACTGCTCTGAGGTGAGTGAGAGTAGATTGTGTTAATTTAACCAACACCAGCAGATTGGTGAAACAACAATCACTCAGAGAGAGCTATCTCTCGGAAACGCCATCCTGACACTGACGACGAGACAGAAATACTACTCACGATTATAGCGATGTAATGACGGTAGTGAAATGGCAGAGGTCCCTCCTCCCTCAGCAGTATGTTCTGTGTACGAAGGAAGCAGGCAAGGTACTGCGGATGAAATCCCATGATCTGTGTGAGATGATCCAGGCGGCTGTTCTGGAGGAAGGCTTGAGTGAACAGCACCCTTGTCTGCATAAAAGTAAAAAATAATAGCGTTGTGATACCTGCCGGCAGACTGAAAAATATTTACTTTAACAGCCTACGTTTTCTATTTACAGCAGGCCGACTGAAGGCCCTTAATTCATTACTAGAGCCAGCCAATCGGAAACCGGTAAACAACTAGCAGTCCACACGGTGTGCGAAATAGCGACAAACATTCCTAATATAAGACACAATGCTATCGCAATCTTGTTTACAGCGAGAGACGAAATCGAGCAATCGACACGGCGTGTGTCAGCGATGAACTCTTTACCTCCTCGCGTATCATATCACGCGAGCGCCCGCGATTACATCAGCCGGGTACCAGAGGGCCGTGCATATGGCAACAAACCGCATACGTGGTTGAGTGCAAGTGTACAAGCAGTGTTTACAACGATTGCCGAAGAAGACTGCTAGTCATATCTACACTAATGCCTGACACACTCGGTAGTAGCAACTGCAGTGGAACTCCCGGCCACATGTCCAATGCCTTCCAATCATATTAGAATAGCAGTTTCAGCTGATTTATGGCAGATTTGTTGCTGTAAAAATTTCTTGATGGCACTGACACGGCACTTGGAGGCCATACTGAAATCCCAAGCCGTACACTAGTGCTCCCCTTCCTCACACGCCTACATTAGTCGAGCCGACAGTGAGACAGAATCAGCACCGTTGTCACTGAGAGGTGAGGATATATTCGGCAGTGTGGAGTGCCCACTATTAATCAGTTCCGCTATGTCGGAATGGAGCCGGCTAACGGACAATCACGGGCGGGCAATAGGAGGCGATGCCGGCCGTTGCTTAGATGAGTCAAATGCATGCAATCAGCTGATTAAACGCTCGGAGCCGGGGCGGGCAGGCCATCATGGCCGGCCTTCGCTGCAGACAAACTAATGAGCAACAATGTGCTGCCACTACATCACGTCACCAACGTACGAAGAACCTTGAACTGATCACTCGAGGGGAGCAACGTTCTCCACAACTAGAGTAGAGATGGGTGCAGACTGACACTAACATGGTTGTACCACCATCGGTCACCGATAAATGGACCGGGCAGACAAGATGACGAAAGTCAACAAACAGTTGCTGTTAGTCTCAACGACAGAAGACACGACGTCAAGAGTTCAAGGCATTAATTACACCATTGTCTTTCTGACTTCCACTCGACACCCATTTGGATGAACATGGGAATATGGGAAGATAGCACCAGTCGAATATATAACTCGGGTTGAAGGAAGCTTACTTTGAGCATTATTGAACTTGCACAGCATACTCCTAAGTTTCAACTCAACTATACATACAATCTGCACGTACACTAGCAGGCTAACCGTGAAAGCCGAACGTACCTTGCGAGACATACAACTAGTTCCCTGGAATGTTGAAGCCGGCTTGACAGCTACCATAACCAAATAGGTGTAGTACTGCGGTCTAGCGTGAGATCAGTATGTGTATAACGGACTATTGAGATTGGTATCCTCTGATGAGAGAGAGAGAGAGAGAGAGAGAGAACACGATGTTTACGACGCGAACACTACGACCATCTAGCTGCTAATGACACGCCGAAGCCGCAGCATTTCGCATTGAAATTATCCCGATGAATAGTGGCGTGAGCTCAAGAGCGAGCTGCGTGTGATCGGTACTGTAGCGCGACCACATATCGTTTGCATCATCAGGCCATCGCGCTTATCACCGTAGTCCATCGATAGGCTCGTCATGTACACGCACTATCCAATGGAATACACGACTAGGAACTGCCTCTTTGAAAAAAACCACCGTGCGTCATAGGAAAAACAGGTAATTTTCCGAATATGATAAATCCACTGGGTTACCAATGAACTACATATCAACAACAACAACATGTGCACTACACAATCACAGCAAAGACACTGTATATTGACAAATAGCAATACAAAAAGATGGATTGGGAAGTCGATGAGGTGACATGCAGCTCCAGTGAGACATACCTCATTGAAAAGCAAGAGGAAAGAAAAATACAAAGACAGAAGACGTACCTCACAGCTAATTACCGATTCTACATGTTCCCAACAAGCCTACAGTGATGGCATGTCAGACAGTGCGACGCTACTAATGCTAATGCTCCGGATCAGCTGACATCTGCGGCGCAAACTCGCGCACAAAGGTTGCTGCGACGCCAACCCGTGTCGTTCTACAGTAGGAGAGCTCGAAAGGATAACCCCGGACGAACAGATCTAGGCAACCGAGCTAAAAATAGAACAATGGATCTCCATTGTTGTTGAGTGCACCACGGGAAGGCTATGGGGATAAACAAGCCAGGTAATGACAAGCTTTCGCAGTGCTTTGCTGAGGAGCAGGTGCTCCAAACCAGGATCCGAGTACGCAGTGAGGCGAAGATTATAAGACCTCGGTGCCGGTATCAGCGCAATTCAGTACAGATGGGAAGATAGAAAGCTCAACGGCACATATGAGCTTGCAAATTCCAATTCTATAGAAATCTAATTCCGTAGTCTCTGGACCTATCACACATTAGTGGATTATCAGGCTCGCGGTTTCTCATTGCCTCAACCAACATAAAGTGACCCATCAAGGTCACCGGCCATCAAGACGCAGGAAGCAGTTGACTGATGATGAAAGTGATGCGCATGTACACGTCCGTTGGCTGTCAAATTTAATATTTATAGAGCTGGAGAAACAGGTGCAGACGGACTACCTGTCTGGACTGGGACAGGCAGGGGTGGGAGGGAGAGAGAGACGGAGGAGGGTAGGGACGAGGGAGATAGAGGGAGGGAAGAGAAGAGGAGGGAGACGGAGAAGGGGGAGAGAGACAGGGATGGGAGAGATAGGGATGGGAGAGACAGCCATGGGAGAGGGAGAGGCAGGTGTGAGGGAGGGAGATAGAGAGGTAAAGGGTGGATAGAGGCAGGGGAGAAGAGTGGATAGAGGCAGGGGAAAAGGATGGAAATAGTAAGAAATAATCAATTAGAAGAAAAAACATTCAACAAGATAAAGAGGATTGAAAAGAAAACCACATCCTTCCTTTCCTCATATCTCTCAAAATCACCACTACTATCAACGCCTCTAAGCAACATATTTCCGCTTCCCCCTCCATTCATACGGACTGATGACACAGGGTCAGCTGGTGCGTGGCAGCGGCCACTCTACCAGTCAGCAGTAACCCAGATACAGACGCACCAATCAGGAAGCCCGATAAGTCTCACTCCAGAACCACAACAGTGACCTCTGGGGTCAGCTGGCTCCTCCACCCAACAACGATAACATTTCGGCCAGGGAACAGGATTTTCAGGGCACTGCAACTTGGGAGTGGGTAGAATGTAAGCGGACGTGAGGATATGGATCACAGGGTGACATCCTAGCTAGTGCAAACTCCAGTCTACCCTCTATGCACAACTACACCAACGCTTAGCAAGCCTGGACAGGTTCGGGCAGGTACCATGGCCGCTCCCTATTCTACCACTCAGACACTTGCAAGGCATTGTCGTGCAATGTAGTATGCAGAGAAACCAAGGAAGAAATAATAAGCAGGTATTGATTGAGAGGGCCGCTTCTGTACGCAAGCGTAGAGATGAGCGTGGAAGCTTTGTACCCTTTGTTAGCTCGTTGAGGAGGGCAGATTCAGGGCTGTGCTGACAACCACAGACAGAGATAATTCAGTCAGGGCGTGTAACCAAAGGATGGAACAGATGGTAAGAGCAGGCAGATGGTGAGGTCAGACAGATGGTGAGTGGATGAGGGGGAGAGCCAAAAGCTGTGATTGGACACGCTGGTGGAATGAGGGAGGTGTGATGACATAACGGTTGCCAGGGACAGCAGCGCTGCCGCTGCAATCAGGCAGTAGATACAGCTGGTGCTGATAATTGATAAACCAGTGGAATCTTCATTATATAACTGTGATAACTGCACCAGCGACCTATGACCCCAGCCAAGGCACCATACCACCAGCTGTGGCAGGGCAGTTGACTGGTAGTAACAAGGCACCTGATCGGTGGTGGCAGGGCACCTGATTGGTGGTGGCAGTGGTGTCAGAGGAGCTCTCTCCAGACAGACAGGAGGAAATCTAGAGTAGAGCTCTCTCCAGTCAGCAGCCGCTCGGCAGCCTATGGTGACTCAAAGCCTCAGAGCAGAGCTAACAGCAGATCAAACAAAGAGGCGTACTTGTAAAAATAAAACTGAATATAAAAGGTCATGGCCAGGTCAAACGCAAAAAAAACCTTGCTTAGCAGGATTTCAGCAGATGAGTTCTGAATATGCTTCTCTTGTACGGGATATTCAGAGACAGATCCAAGGTATCCGACCCTGCCATTGGCATTGGAGAATCAATCTCCACAAATGCAGACACAGTGAATAACATCTCCGATCGCAGAAGACGCCTCCGATCGCAGCAGACGCCTCCGATCGCAGCAGACGCCTCCGATCGCAGCAGACGCCTCCGATCGCA
>ERZ1740065.3143-NODE-3143-length-10324-cov-12.278216_pt1 | contig 10324 bp, 5 predicted proteins | sample MGYA00581738_ERZ1740065 | MGnify/ENA primary metagenome ERZ1740065 (study PRJEB43018, sample SAMN04849749) | marine metagenome | isolation source: floating plastic debris | place: Pacific Ocean | collected 2008-09-01 | study: EMG produced TPA metagenomics...
CTGGGGCAGGTAGAGGCGCCTGGGGCAGGTAGAGGCGCCTGGGGCAGGTAGAGGCGCCTGGGGCAGGTAGAGGCACATGCTGCTTGTTTGTTGGTGAATTTTATTGCGTTATTTACTCGAAAACATGGTGACACTCCTTATTCGCCACACTTTTTGTTTCCGATGGGGTGGAGAAGTTTCTGTTCCGTCTGATGACTGTTTCCCTTCCTACAGGTCGAAACCGCTGTCTGACCAGCACCCGCTTTGTCTGTGGTTTCGTTATGTTGATCATAACCTCAAAGACAACAAAGTTGATCAGCGAATGGCCCGGTAATTGTTATCACCCACTGCGATTAGAGTCTGGTCAGAGCGACCGCTGATTCGGGTACCTGCGATCACTGGCTCCCCTATTGTCAGCAGCTATTATTCTGACTGCTCGAATCCCACCAAGTGGCGAGACATTCGTTTGAAGCGGTTCTGTCAGCCGCTGTCCGTGGCAGGCCCACTTCTAGCCGGCAGCTTGTGTGTTGACGCCGCCGTTGGCAACTGCTGTTGATCCCTTCATGTCACATTTTTTGCTGATTGCTTTTATGGATATATCAGGCTGCTGTCACCATGGGATAGCTGTTTGCCTCATCACCTGGGCTCCTCCAGTCAACTTGTATCATTGAGATAATGGATTTTGCAGAGATGCATTGATGCCTCTAAAGGTGAATCTCTCATGCCGCCTATTAACCTATCAAACATGTTCAACTGCCGACTATGAAATCTTCCCTCGCATGTTTCCTGTCTGTCTCCCAACGAAAAAATTTTGGCGTGTTATAGGCAAATCTTATATTTGATATAAATTATCGTATATTATCACAATTAAAAACTATTTACAATCCAAAATTGCACAGTAGAGAAATTTGTAAAAATAAATTAATCAGCTCGTATAATCAACAATGATGAAAAGAATTTTAAGAACCAAGAAGTAAAAAAATCATAAGCAGCTGGCAGAGCAGCTCAAGAGGTTGCAAGAGATCTGCCGGCTAGGATGCCAACGATAGTCTGCACGCTGTTGCAGCTTGTCACTTGCCAGTCAGTAGTGACGTGGCATAGAATTAGTCAGCCACCCGAGCAGCTGTATCGAACCTCAACACCATTGGAACCCTGCACAGTAGTCAGGCTTGCAGAGGTTTCCTTTAGGAGAACTATTATGCTGTCGAATGCCTTGCAGCCTTGCCTAGAGGGAGAGAGTTAAGACTTTTGAGTAGGCGGAGAGGGTGTGGCTTTTGGTACGGGGGCGCTCCTATCCGGAAGGTACTTGTCAAGCTCGTATGGCGCGATGTCGTTGATATCATCGCACTGAAGTTGCTGTAGCAGCGAGTATTCAGGCGCTGACGAAGAGTTTGTGCTATGTGTCGCTGGCGGTGGTGGCGGAGAGGACATGGGAGGCTGCATCACCGGTGGCGAGGGGTTGACAGGAAAGCCAGTGTGATGTACTGGCGCCTGGTCGGCTGCACTGTAGTAACTCTCTGGCTGGCTGTGCTCGCTGTAGTAGCAGGGAGGGTAGTACGGTTTGAAACCGTGCGCTGGGAACATGAATCCTGTGGTTCCTGTCTCCGCCGTCGGGGTACCAGCAGCTGACGGCGAGTAAGGTGAATGGTACATGCCGTTGTAGAGCGCATGCTGCGAGCATTGAGCTCCGTCTTCCAGTTTTATGTGTTCTATCTCGACTGGCGAAGCCTTGGTCGGTGTGGCGGGAGGCGTGAGGCTAGTTGGAGGAGAGTTGGGAGACAGGCGGCTGCTGGGATACGGTCGGCCTCCTTTGCCCTGCTTGTTCTTTGGTTTACGTCTGGGCCGGTATTTGTAGTCTGGGTACGTCTGCATGTGTTGCAAACGAAGCTCCTCCGCCCGGTTAATGAACGGCTGCTTCTCTTGCGCTGTCATATTTTTCCACTTGTCACCTGAAAAAAATGTAGCAGGGGTCAAATGGCTGCCACCCTGCTAGAGGTAGTAGTAGAGTAGATCGAGGGAGCCATTATATCACATTAGAGTGAGCATTAATCCATATAACAGTGGGAGGCCGCTACTGCTACATGCTGTACGGAGCCGAAATCGAATTAAACAACTAAATTGAAACCATCAGCACCCGTACAAGTCATAGGCGGTGAACAACTGTTCAACACAAACCTGTACTGCTATCAGTGTTCACATATACCCTATATAACTCCCAAAGTAGACGATAGCCAGAATAAATATGAGGCGAATCTATTTTTTCCAAGCTGTGTGTTGACTAACGCATCAAAAAATATAGCGTTAAGACGTCGATTTGGCTGATTACAATTAAGAGCCGAGTGCTAATTGGCTCATGTAAGTGTAAGAGTGGAACAGTTCCCAGAGTCTAGGGTTACTGGGCCGTTGGCAGCGGGGGCCCTAATAATTTGTTTGCCGTGCTGCAGTGGAGCTGCCGGTCTACCTGATATATCACATATGTGCGAGCCGCTGCATGCAATGTTATTAAAGGTATGATAGCCAAGTCCAAGAGCTATTGGAGTGACTATCATACCGTATTACGATTAATTGTGATGTTTTCTAACATCTGTCAGCACCGGCATCATAAAAACTCACACAGTCATTTGAGCTGTGGCAGAGAGACAGCACGTCTACTCGCCAATCTAGTATATCGCGCAAGTAGAAAAGTAACACCAGATTTTTACTAGTTGAACAAAGCTAGTCTCAACTATTTCATGTCAATCATTCATATTTCTTAAAGTGAACGGTCATGCACCAACATGCTGGTAGTAAATTGCGTCTTTTCCAATTCTTTAGCAATCAAAGAAAACGAAACGCTCGCTCACCCAGCATCTTGCTCAAGTCTGCGTTGTGCACATCTGGGTTTTCGTCTGCCATCTTCTTCCGTTCGTCCTTCGCCCAGACCATGAACGCGTTCATCGGTCGTCTGATGCGCGGCTCGCCGCGTCGATTCTGTTGTCTTCCCTCCGTCAGCTCGCTTGGCCCGATCAGCGGGTTCATCAGGTGCTGATCCCGTGACTGTAGGAACATTTCGTACGGCGTGCACGAGTACACGGAAGCGTTCGCCATTGCCATCCTCTGCTGCTGTTGCTGCTGTATCCACCCATTTGGATATGGCGTGTGCATCGTAGCAGCCATTGCTGTCTGATGATCCAATGTCATTATCCTGTCTGCGTTGAAAGAGGCAGAGGTAGAGTTTCAGGCGCACACTGGAGACTGCAAGTGCCCGTCTCACCTCTTATACACATACACAGTCTCATCTGTGCACACAAACCGTTAGCCAATCACAGCCTTGCAATGTTAGGCTGAGGTCTTTCACGCTGGATGCAGCTATCTGTGCCCGACAAGAGGTTGGGTGAAGATTGCTAGAGCTGGAACAAAATCACAGATCCCTTTTCACTTCCTAGTTGGCCCCTAGTTCTTCAGCCTCTTCAATGTCATCGCAATATTAGATGGATTTCTTGGAAACATCGCAAATTGCTACGAGATCGTTTGATGAAATCTCAGCAAATCTTTATAGATCTTTATCTCCGATTTTATTGTATTTGGCTTCTGGAAATTAGGTCATAAATCTTATCACCTGCAAAACTCGAGATCTGAAGAAGGAAGACCTGTAGCTTCTTTAACTATCTTCAGTAGTCATGTGTACTCAAGACTCAAGCAACTTGTGCAACCCAAGAAGGTGCAACCCAGAGCTGCTGTAGATATTATAAATCTAAACCGATTTTTCTTCTGTGTCCCTCCGTTACGTGAAACAACTAACTGGTGGTAAACACAGCCGATCAGCATTTTAGATTTCATGTAATTGCATCTACTTTATTCTGGGAAAAAATGGCCCATGACCTTGATAAGCGAATGGAATCCATTGTCAGCTCCTCTTCTCTTCTGAATCACACGACTGAAGACAAGGAAATCTCAAATGGCTTTTTGTGGCTCCGCGCAGTCGCGGTCTCCTGGTACCATCTGGTTTAACAGTTTGAGACCAGGCACCATCCTAATAATATTGAGTTCAGTCAGTAAGTAAGTTCCTCGACAGAAGTTCCCATAGTCCAACAATCGCCACTCAGTGTTTAATTAACTGAAAATTTGATCATTTCGTAGAATTTTTCCTGGTTCAATTTTTCCGTTCTCTAATGCTAGTATCTGGTCTAATGAGTATGAGAAAAAGGAAGTAAGCCAGCAGTCATAAGAGAAGAGAAGTTTTATTTGTGTGACTCTGTCGACGAAATCGCGCCCAAATCTACGAGATAAGCGCACGAACATACGCGCCACATGCGCACATACACTCATGCTCCTGTTGTGATGTGTAATGGTTTTTTATGCAGCTACAAGTCTAGATAAATTGCTTATAAAACCTTAATTAGAGCCAGTGCAATGTAGCAGCCGTAAAAATCATTCCCTGCGATTGCATAATCGACTAGCTCAATCAGACATCCCGCTGGCTGCCTGATGGACAGTAAAACTGAGAATTCAATCATCACATACCTAGTGAGTGAGGCATTATTAATCTCAGTCTGCAATTATTGACAACTTGCCATATGATTGCGCGAGCGGTTTCACCTCGACCTGCCCTTACCAAATATGGTGATATAGCGGGAGGACAACTCCAACTGATTCGTCTATATCTCATCTTTCTTGACCGACGTTCATTTTTTTTTACTGGCACTCAGCACTATGAAGTTTCTGCAGATCTAAGCTAAGAGAATGCCATGCCCCTTATTTTATTGCGTCACAGGAAGTGACGCTCCAGCCACTCTCTTCCTTCAGCGGAGGCATCACTTGTTGTGCAACAGTTTTATAGCTGTGAAGTGTAGGCTGACCACACTACACAGCATCATATCAACTCTCATATCATATCCCATATCTCATAGAACCACAACCTCAGCCTATCGTATTGATGTATGTACGCATAGACCACCCATCAGCCACCTGCTATTATCTGCCACACCCGACTGGATTGCCCTGTCTTCTCGATGAGATGGTGTCATCAAAGCTGATATCTCATCCTTAGTAGCATCACGAAACCTGCATGTGTACAACTTCTCAGTCACCATGAACTTTCATTTTGTCCTGACCTTGAGCTGGCCTTGACCTGACCTTGACCTTTGATGGCCTTTAATCTAGAGGCTGTTGACACCATACCCATCAAAAGGGGGATACTGTAGCTCTCAGGTGATGCTTACATACTCTCTCTGGCTTTTTCTCTGGTTCACGTCTTTTTGCATTCTTATTGAATCATTCCATTTCTATCTCAAAATAATCGCAGGCTTCATTCTGCTAATTCTCGTGCCCCAACAACAGCAGACAGCAGTTTTGACTGCGCGCCAGTAACTAGCCTCATCGACTGCAGATATGCCTGCTTAGGTAAACTCAAACCATACAGCATACTGATTAATACTATAATCAATTAGCAAATTACTAAATCGAAAATAGTTAAATGTGTTTTATGAGCCAATCTGCGCATGTGTGGCCGCTGCAATAAATACTAAGTCGTGGCCTGTTGACTTATTGGAGCGTATGTTTCTTTTCCCTCGAGCTATTGTTCATACAGGCACTGTTCAACTCTTAGTAACCTCTCCTCTCACTCTCAACTTCCCTGCTATTTGTGCTCCTCCTACATTGAATTCTGCTGGTTGTTCTAGTCCCTTTATACATGATGGCAAGTGAGGGCGCTACCTCACACAAAGCCTTCGTTGGGTTGCGATGGCTAAACGTCTAGCTGGAAGCTGAGCTATTTCTCGCGGCCGCTTAGAGGGAAAGGAGTAATACGTGATGGAATTCATAGTAATACGCCTCATCAATGTGCCATGTGTAGATCACCCTGCATACCACCGTAACGTAATCCGCAACAGCCTTATCCCTACGAATACTTGTTGGCAGCCGGTTGTAACGTAATGTTGCTTATCTGCTTATAGATAATAATAAAATAAAAGCCAAAGGGAAAGTGAAACCATTATGCTTGAACTTTCTCTTTGATCAACACACAGTGGTTTGCTGCTAGCGATGAAGCCAAGTGGGAGGGAGGAATGAGGAGAGATGGTAGGGTAGGAGTTCATGAGTACTAATAATCACCATACCAGTAGATAATGGTAAACGGGTCTGCTGATGTCAACCTTCATTTCCTGCAGCACTTTAATATTTCTGTATTAATTCTGCTGGACAGGTTGGTAGAGAAGAAATGGAAATCTACGCGCTCAGAATTAAAATTTGGTAATTAATCTTCTATTTCCTTCCTGTTCGTAGAAATTATCGGCCATTGTAACAATATTTAGGAGTGGACAACTCCCATTGAACTCTGCTTCCTGCTATGTTTTGTTCCATGGTACGATTGCGATTGATATGATTTGCTTTCATTAATTATTAGGTAACAAAATGAGCCTAATTGATATCGCAGAGTCGAGCCAATGCAGAGAGTGAATTATGTCATTGCTGATGTTACGTCACAATAGTGTTCCTGCCTACTCAAACGCGAACGGAAAGACAAGTTGTCATATCAATAGTATGAATTCTCAAAAGTAGACAACTCCTATCAAGAGCCAAGCTCCAGATGGACAACGATGGTGTATGGTGCAGATTTAGCCAAGGCTGTAGAAGGCTTTGGTTTAGCATGAGAGTTTCTAGCAGAAACTGCATTCTACAAGTGTCTTTGTACATATGAATGCCAATAAACCACCAATTCTTTTCCACGTCCAGACATATTCATTCGATTAGTTTGGCACAGGCATCCGTGTTGTTTATTTGTTGCCCGGTAACATAGACTTAGACAGGATCATTAAGGCTTTATTTTGATGCTTGCTTACAAGATGGCAAGTTTGGTTCTGTATAGGATTTCAAGTGTAGATTCCTTCAGGGCTTTCCTTCCCCATATCACTTCATTCCCCTATAGACATGTAGCCCAATAGCTTTCCCTATAGACACATAGCTTGATGGCTTTTCATTATTAGCCTCTATTTCATACACAGTTCACAGACCTACTTGGGTTGTTTTCAATAAACGGTGATCACTCCGAATTAGTAGTTGAAAGATGATTTATCCATGGCCCCTCATAGCCCAGGTACAACTAGCGCTTTCACCTAGGTCAAATGTCAAAGGTCTTTAACCAGAGTGAAAAGCTATAATATTGAGACATATAAACTTGGCTGTCGTTACCAATCAATCACAGGAGAGAGCTACATGCTGAATGGAACGCCTGTTTCACCATTAATAGCCTAGGGACCATTTTTAGATCTTTACATGGCAAGACTCTCAGTCTAAAGTGACTGATATCCATATGTCCAATAAGCAAATATAAGAAGCCAGTCAATAGGTAAGAGAGCCCGATGATGAGGGAGAGATAGAAATATAACAGCATGTTTCATCGAAGCTCATCGTTTTGCAATGCTCTTGGATCATGTATGTATATATTGGGAATTAACTATCATACATGTTATCATACAACACAATATACACAAATTAAAACATAAATTAATTCAAGTAAGGACAGGAAATGAACATCAATAAGCTATTTATATTACTAAAATCTGGGTGAAACGCAGCCAGTGCTGTTCAGCCTCCAGTTGGACATTCCACACTACATATAAAATCACATCTCTTCACCATAACGATGATGATGACTTATTGCTATGAACTACATCTGTACAAGAGTGAGGGAAGACAACTCCCGGATCCATAACATGTCACACACGTGGCCTCCATCCGTCCCTCAGCTGTTTCAGTTTAAGTATTTCGAAGTCAGTGAAGCCAAAGTTACTGTCTCGATACATCTGGTCGTTCATCATCTTGAAGAACTGGCCGTCGATTTGATGTTGCCGAAACTTGTGTGCCACGGCATGAAGTTCGAATAGGTGCAGGCAGTCGGCGAGGCCAGTGACGGAGAGCACCGTGAGATCGTCAGGAATCATGTCTATTGATTTCACCGAGTCCAACTGACCGCATGTTAGGTCATTCTCAGAGCTGCCGCGTGAGCCGCTTGAGTAGCCGGAGCACCTGCTTGGCGGTGTCACGCCAATGGGAATATTCGTCGAGTCGATGTTTTCGTACAACGTGCCAGACATCTGCACCTGGTCTCTGGTCTGCCTGGGAGCCGCTATGGGCGATTTGTGGTGCATATGTGGTAGTTGTACTGAGGTAGGCTGGAAGTCGAACGCCATGGGAGTCTTTGTACAGGCTGTCGGCTGAGCGAGAACTGTAGCCTTAGGCGCTGCTGATGAGCTGGAAGGACGAACCCAGGCTACTTGATTGGAGTTAGAGTTATTGAGCTGACGATATCCACCTGCAAATATAGTACAAGTCAGACCCAAGATCGCTACCAGGAATTGTCTACTCTTGAACAGTGAATGGCCTAGCTGCGTGAACATGTAATTGAATTACTTATTGGGAGCTTTGATGCAGTAAAGGTCATATTTCCATAGAAAAACAACTGATTCAAGTCGACATAAGATCTCTGTGAACTGTGAAGGCGAATGACCGACGCTAAGTTCAAAACTAGGCAGTTTCATAGACACGGCAATTGTCAAAAATGTGACGCAAGACGACAGCAATGTAGTGAATGGCAGGGAGTGAGTAGGTGGCTATGGAGGGAGGTAGCGTTACCGGTAGTGGAGGTGACAGGCTCGAGGTAGGGTGTGGTGTGATCTCGGTAGTCAGGCGAACAAGGCGGTGTCCACAGCTCCTTGATCTGGCTGCATTTGCTTGGTGGGATGCCGCTGGCTGGGTTCTTCAGCATCGGCTTAGTCCTGCCAACCGGCTTGCCTAACTGAGCGGCGACCAGTTTGACGTTTTCATAATCCGAGCCGGCCAGCCTCGGACTCGTGTCGCAGACGTCTGAGTTGCTCATGGAGAGATTCTCGAAGCTGTCAGCGAGCTGGGAACCGTCACCTACAACACGACAGCCAATCAGAGTACAGCTTACACACCTCGCTCCTCCATGATGGAAAGATCCAATGGAAAAAAGAGTCATAATATACAAGACTGAAGATGTTCCTACCTATTCGAACTTTATCTCTCTCCTCGCTGCCAGCTTTACGAAACGCCTTTCTGAGATTTTCCAGCGACATAGATATCTTCTCCGTCCATGTGTGGGCGTCATGTTTGCGGCGTCTGCTTTCCGGCGTGCAAGGTGTAGACATACCACGTCGTTGTGTCGCTGGTGTCTTCCCATCGCTGTTCCTGATGTTCGGACTAGGAGAAACGCTCCTGCCTAGCAAAGGCTGCTCCTCCGAGGCCATCTGAAAGCATCCGAGTATCGCATATCAAATGTCTGCTGCGTGACTGAGAGCTTGTGATGATGAGTAGGTAATCAATAATTCCGGTCTTTGGGTTAAAACCAAATCGGATCAGAGCCGCTCTCCGCTGCCAAATCCATAATTCAACTCATAAAATCCTCTCTCTCACGCAGCTGCACATTCGTTATCTCTCTCTTCTCATCTTCTCCCTAATCTCCCTTTACTCCCTCCCTCCTCTCCCTCCCATCTTTCTGCCTCCCATCTCTCTACCTCTCATCTCTCTGCCTCCCATCTCTCTACCTCCCATCGCTCTACCTCCCATCGCTTCCCGTTCATGTCTTCTCTACTTCCCATCCCACCCTCTATATGTCTCCTCCTTTCCTTATCCATCACTTCCTCTACATATCTCATCTTCTCACCAATCTCTCCTTACTCCCTCTCCATCTCTCCTCTACCCCCTATCCCTACCTCTCCATCTCTCCTCTACCTCCTATCCATACCTCTCCATCTCTCCTCTACCTCCTATCTCTACCTCTACATGCCTCCTCCCTTTTCTACCCTTCTCTTCCTCTACCTCTCTCCCTTTACTCTATCACTACTCTTTCTTCCTCTTTCTCCCGCTATCTCCCCTTTCTAGCTCATCGCTACTACTACACTCTCCCTCTCATCTCTCCCCCCCCCCTCTGTCCCTCTCTCTCCCCTCTCTTCCCCATTCCATCTCTCCATCTAGACTAGATCACCCTCCCTCCCTCTTTCCATCTCTTCTCTCCTTCTCTCTATATCAAGCCTCCTCCATCCCTATCCCTTCTCTGATCAGAGTGTATGTATAACATAACACCACTATGGGGGCAGTAATCTCATATAAGCAGTGGTGTAAGCAGCTTTTGATGAGAGGCAGAGGGCTCTACAACTTTACAACAGCTATAGAGCAGGGCCACATGACTATCAGTGCCATCGCTAGTAACTGCACTGCATAGAGCTGCACTTTGTGGCTTCAAAGTTTTATTTTCCTCCAGAACTCCCAACCCCAACTCGCACAAACTGAAACAGATGTAATGGTGTGTGAGAGAGGGGGGGATGAAGGAAAGAGAGGAGAGGAGGGG
>ERZ1740065.3144-NODE-3144-length-10324-cov-6.362255_pt1 | contig 10324 bp, 6 predicted proteins | sample MGYA00581738_ERZ1740065 | MGnify/ENA primary metagenome ERZ1740065 (study PRJEB43018, sample SAMN04849749) | marine metagenome | isolation source: floating plastic debris | place: Pacific Ocean | collected 2008-09-01 | study: EMG produced TPA metagenomics...
TTTTGGCCAGGCGCGGGGAGCAGCGGTAGTCTTTTGACGGGCCCGATGCATCTGAGGCGCAAGAGCACGGCCGACGCCCTATTCCTCCCGGGTCCAGTAGGCTGCCGCCTTATATGCAGAGGCCGGTAAATCACTCGCCTTCAAAAGCGCCCGGGCCGAGGCCGCCTGCGCTCGTTCAGCGGCAAAGAAAATGAATTGATCGGCAACGGGTTGGAGCGGCGGAATACAATCCAGCAGCCCCTGCGGCTTCGCCATATCGATCCATCTGAGATCGACGTTTTCGGATGATTTAATCGATTGCGCATCGTCAACATCGCGAAGGGCGATGACTGCCCTTGCCTCCGAGTTTTCCGGTACCCCTTCAAGAATGCGCAGGATCACCGGCATCGCCGTCTCGTCACCCAACAGGACAAGCCGGGACGCTGTTGGTCGCTTAGATGCGGTGGGGCCATTGATCGCAATCCGGTCACCGATGGTAACGTGACTGCACCAATCCGTCACGCGCCCACCCGCATGCAGGACAATGTCGACATCGATCCAATCAGCCTCGGCCGACTGTCTGCGAACGGTGTAGACCGGTCTGTGCCACCTCTCGAGTCCGCCCGGCCATTGGGTCAGCCCGTTTTCATCCAGATAGGGCGGCGGTGCGTCCGCTGGTCCAAAGAGAAACCGGAAGTGCAGACCGGTATCCGGGCGCGCAAATGAGGAGAAATCACCCGTGAGGCGCATGCGGCAGAAGTTTGGCGATATCTGCTCGCAGGCGTGAACCTCGCACATCACCTGATTGAGCGGCACCGTGGACGCGGGCGCGCTCCATTCGATATCAGAACCCAGCCCAAGCTTGCTGAACCGTTGCGCATAGATGTCCTTCAAAAGCTGCAGTTCGGCAGGGGTGGTGGCGTCGAAATCAATCTGTGTGCGCACACCGGAGACGGCAATCGACACCAGACCCAAAGGCGCATTGCCCAACATCGCGTCGCGCGTCCGGTCGACGTCGAACCCGTTCTGAAGGGCGATGTTCTGAAGAGCGTCAAAAACATCATCCGATGGTGTGGCCAGGATGGCGCGATGCAGGCTCATATCGGTTGCGTCCGCATCGCCTAGACCCGTTCGATGCCGGCCGCGATCTCGGCCGCCTTTTCGCGCGACAGTCTGGGCGGATGCCAATCCTTGCCGGGGGCAGCCTCCAGCAACCGTTGGGTATAGGGGTGTTTGGGCGCGCTGAAGACCTCTTCCGCCGGACCGAATTCAACCATGACCCCTTTCTGCATGACGGTTATGTAGTCCGCGATTTGCGCGGCCACGCGCAGGTCGTGGGTGATGAAGATGATCGCCATACGGTACTTGGCCTGCAGATCATTCATCAATCGAAGCACTTGTTTCTGAACAGAAAGGTCAAGTGCCGAGACGCTTTCATCCGCGATGACGACATCCGGCTCCATCGCCAGTGCCCGCGCAATACCGATCCGCTGCCGCTGACCGCCGGAAAAGTTTCGCGGTTTTCGGGAGAGAGCAGCTTCGCCGAGGCCCACCTGCTCCAGCAGCTCAACGGCGCGCGCACGCGCTTCCGATTTGCTCAGGCCCTGCAGATAGAGCCCCCGCGTCACCATGAAACCCACGGATTGCGAAGGGTTCAGGGATCCGAAGGGGTCCTGAAAAATCATCTGGATGTTCTTGCGGGCGCGTACGAGATCCGCACCGGTCAGGCCCAGGAAATCCTGTTCGTTGATGATGACGGCGCCTTCGGATGGTTCCTCCAGCCGGATCAGTGTTTTGGCGAGCGTCGACTTGCCGGATCCGCTCTCGCCGACCACGCTCAGCGTTTCACCGGACCGCAACACGAAACTCGCATCGTTCAGCGCGTGCACCTGCTTCGAGCCAAGCCCGTAGATCTTGTGCAGGGATTTCACCTGCACGACGGGTGCATCGTTGCGCTTCGGGTCCGGGCTTCTCGTAGTTTCCAGAAGCGGCATCGCATCCACGAGAAGCCGGGTATATGGCTCCTTCGGCCGCATCAGCACTTCTTCCTTTGGCCCCTCCTCGATCAGTTTCCCCCAACACATGACGGCAACCCGGTCGGCAACATCGGCGACAACGCCGAAATCATGGGTGATAAAGATCGTGGCGTTGTCGAAAACTTCTTTCAGGTCGTTGATCAGGTTCAGGATTTCGGCCTGCGTGGTCACGTCAAGCGCCGTTGTCGGCTCATCGGCGATCAGGACATCCGGCTTGCAGGCAAGGGCCATGGCGATGACGATCCGCTGGCACTGACCGCCCGACACCTGATGCGGGTAGCTGTTGTAGATCCTTAAGGGAGACGGGAGCTTCATCTGTTCGAGCAGCTTGAGCGTCTCTGCCCGCCGTTCGTCACCCGGGATATCCGGTCGATGCAGCGCAAAGACCTCGTCGACCTGCGCACCGATTTTCATCGCAGGGTTCAGGGCAGCCATCGGTTCCTGATAGATCATCGAAATCCGCGCGCCCCGGAGCGCGTTCAACTCTTTCTGCGGCAGTTTGAGGACATCGCTGCCGTGAAACAGCACCTCACCCGAAGAGACCTCCAGCCGCCCGGGCACATCATTCATGATGGCGCTGGTCATGACGGATTTGCCCGATCCGCTCTCGCCCACGATGCAGAGGATTTCACCCTTGTTCAGCGTCAGCGACACATCCTCGACCGCATAGGCACGATCAGCGCCCCGGGGAAGTTTGATCGACAGATTCCTGATTTCGAGAACGGGCTCTGGCTGCGCGGTCATTCAAGCTCTCCTGCAAGGTAGGATATGGTTGCTGGGTGAGCCTGGCAGGACCAGCCAAGCAGCATTTCCCACGCAATGCAAGTGACATGCAGAGTTGACACAAGCGGCCGATCATTGGATCAAGGAAAGAGCCCAGCCGGAGACCTTGCCAGGACATTCGTTGCACCCGCAGCCTTGTTCGAAGGAGACCGAAATGCGCTATCCCGGCGAAGTCACATTTTCCCACATGTTTGTCTACGAGTCGTCCCCGGTACGGCGCGTGCTGAACCTGGATGGCTTCGAAAAGGCGACGCTCTGCGTGGCACGCCATCTCTTTGCGACGTTCCACCATCCGAGCGAGCAGTGCTGGATGTCTGCCTTCATGGAAGCGGAGCGGGCATTCCCGCCCCCTTTCGGCGCGACAATCGCACATGGGATCACCATCGCAATCCGCGAGATGTCCAAGGAAAGATGTCGTGCGTTCTCGTACTTTCGTTGCGACGATCCTTTGTCGGAAACCGCAACAACGCGGGAAGAGCAGTATCTGCTCATGACTTTGCGCGGCATACGCCGCCACGATCATCAGATGGCGCGCGCGCATGCCCTGCTGGTCTGTGATGGCGGGGACTCGGATGCGTTTCTGGCAGCCATCGAACGTGTCTGCCTGATCACCGGCGACGTTCAGCAGATCCGGTATCAAAAATCAGACAAATAGCTGCCTGGATCGCCGCTATGATGCTTGCGCGGGCGGCAGGCCACTCTCCCTCGTTGCGCTGGCGCGGGCCTAGGCGAGATCCGGCTGGTCACAGGCGACCACCCGGGCGGCTGAAAACTTGAACTCCGGGATTTTGCCAAACGGATCCAGTTGCGGGTTGGTCAAGAAGTTCGCAGGCGCTTCGACAAAGCAGAACGGGATAAAGAGCATACCCTGGGTCACGTCCCGATCGGCCCGCAGCGCCAGCCTGATCGAGCCGCGGCGCGTCTCGACACTGACCTGCTGACCGCGTTCAAACCCCATACGCCCGATATCCTTTGGATGCATCGACACAACAGGTTCGTTCTCTTGCGCGTTCAGATGCGTGGCCCGGCGGGTCATCGCGCCCGTGTGCCAATGCTCCAGCATGCGCCCGGTGGTGAGCACCATGGGGAACTCCTCATCCGGCAACTCGTCCGGCGGCACCAGATCGGTCGGTACCAGCTTTGCCCGACCATCCGCTGTGGGGAATCCATCGTAGAAGATGATCTCCTCGCCCGGACCTTCGGTGGATTTGGCTGGATAACAGACCACCCCTTCACGCATCAGGCGATCCCAGCTGATGTTGTCGAGCGATGGCATCATCCCGGCCATCTCGGTGTAGACCTCTCCGATGTCGGTGTAGTTCCAGTCAAGCCCGGTGCGCTGCGCCATTTCCTGCAGCAGTTTCCAGTCCTGTCGCGCCTCACCCGGTGGTTTTCGCACGGGCATGCCGAGCTGGACCTGACGGTTGGAATTGGTGTACGTGCCCGGTTTTTCAGGCTGCGCCGATGCCGGAAGAATGACGTCGGCAAACCAGGCGGTTTCGGTCAGAAAAATGTCCTGCACCACGAGATGCTCCAGCGTTGCCAATGCCTTGCGCGCATGGTTCTGATCCGGGTCCGACATGGCCGGGTTTTCCCCCTGAACATACATGCCCTTGATGTTGCCCACCTCGATTTCACCCATGATCTCAACCACCGTGAGACCTTTCGCAGGGTCCAGTGTCCGGCCCCACGCGTCCTCGTACTTAGCGCGGACATCCGGATCCTCGACCGATTTGTAATTTGGATAGACCATCGGGATCAGCCCCGCATCGGACGCGCCCTGCACGTTGTTCTGACCGCGCAATGGGTGAATGCCGGTGCCCGGGCGGCCGATCTGACCGGTGATGAGGCTGAGCGCGATGAGGCAACGCACGTTATCCGTGCCATGCACGTGTTGGCTGACCCCCATGCCCCAGAAGATGATCGCACGCTCGGCAGTGGCAAAGGTACGCGCGAGATCCTTGAGATACTCGGCTTCGACCCCGCAGATATCGGCCATGGCCTCGGGCGAGAAATCCTTGGTCTTTTCGACCAGCGCTTCGAAGCCGTCGACATGGGCCTGCACATACTGCTCGTCATAGAGTTTTTCCGCGATGATCGTGTGGATCATGGCGTTGAGCATCGGAACATCGCGCCCCGGTTCGAATATCACCGGATGGGTCGCATGGCGCATCAGCTCCTGTCTGCGGGGATCAAACACCATCATCTTGGCGCCACGTTTCGCCGCCTGCTTGAAGTAGGTCGCGGCAACGGGGTGGTTCTGTTCGGGCCGGCAGCCGATGGTCATGATGCAATCGCTGTCGTCTGCCGCGGTAAAGGGGGCAGAGACCGCGCCTGACCCTACGCCCTCCATCAAGGCCGCGACCGAAGAGGCGTGACAAAGCCGCGTGCAGTGATCCACATTATTTGTGCCAAACCCCTGACGGATGTATTTCTGAAAGAGATAGGCTTCCTCGTTTGTGCCCTTGGCAGAGCCGAAACCGGCAATGGCCTGTCCCCCCGACGTATCGCGGATTTTGGTCAAACCGCCGGCGGCGAACGCCAGTGCTTCCTCCCAGGTCGCTTCGCGGAACACGTCGCCAATGTCCGAATACGTCATGTGCGCGTGTCGGTCCTTGGGCACGCCATCCCGTCGGATCAGGGGTTTGGTCAGGCGTTCGGGCGACATGACATAGTCGAGGCCGAACCGCCCCTTGATGCAGAGTTTGCCCCGGTTGCCGGGCCCGTCCCTGCCATCGACCTTCACGATATCCTCGCCGACGAGGCTGACATCGGTTTGGCAGCCCACGCCACAGAAGGGACAGACAGATGGCTTTGTCTCTTCGACCACAACGGCGCGTTTGGTTGCCGTTTCATCCAGCAGTGTCTTTTCAAGCAAGGCGCCCGTCGGACAGGCCTGCACACATTCGCCGCAGGCCACACAGCTCGACAGACCCATCTGATCATCGACGGCGAAGACCGGGCCCTCTGCCTTGCCCCGGTCCGCCATGCCGATCACGTCGTTCACCTGTACGTCGCGGCAGGCCCGCTCGCACAGACCGCAGGCAATACAGGCATCGAGGTTTACCGCAATCGACGGATGTGACGCGTCATGAAAGATGCTGTCGACGGGAATGTCCTTTTTCGCGCCTGGGCGGCCCGAGGGATATCGGGGCTGATCGCACAGACCGACCAGATCGTATTGTTCCCAGAAATGGCTGTCCGGATCCGGGCTGTCCGCGCGCGCGGGCATGTCAGAGGCGAGAAGTTCGAACACCATCTCGCGGTTTTTCTGAACGCGCTGGGTGCCAGTGTTGACAACCATCCCTTCGGTCGGTTTGCGCATGCAGGAGGCCGCCAGCACACGCTCGCCCTCAACTTCGACCACACATGCACGGCAATTGCCATCTGCCTTGAAATCGGGAATGTCGCTGTAGCACAGATGCGGAATGTGACCACCCAGCCGCTTGGCGACCTGCCAGATGGTCTCATCGCCATAGGCCGTAACCTCTTCGCCATCCAGTGTGAAGGTGACGCTATCGATGTTCGTATCGTCCAGGCTCATGATCGGCTCTCCTTGCCCTCGAACTCGTCTGGAAAGTGCTGCATCAGGTGTTTCACGCAATTGCCTGCCGCCTGCCCCAGCCCGCAGATGGAACTGTCGCGCATCACTTCCAGAAGATCGTCAAAGAGCTCCCTGTTCTGCTCCCGCGCTTCCATCATGCGCACGAATTTATCTGTGCCGGAGCGGCAGGGCGTGCATTGCCCACAGCTTTCATGCTTGAAGAACCGCATCGTGTTGAGCGCGGCATCGCGCACGCTGTCCTGATCGGACAGAATGACCACGGCATGCGACCCGATGAACCCGCCTTCCTTTTCCCATGTCCCGAAGTCCATGGTCCGGTCAGCCATATGCGCCGGGAAGATCCCGCCAGAGGCGCCTCCCGGCAGAAACGCCTTGAGCGTGTGCCCGTCCGCCATACCGCCGCAATAATCTTCGATCAGACGGATCAGCGGAATGCCTGCCGGGGCAATTTTCACGCCGGGCTCCTTTACCCGCCCGGATACCGAAAAGGAGCGCATGCCCTTGTTCTCTTCTGTCCATCCCTGTGACGCAAACCATTCCGGGCCGTGTTCGACAATCTGCGGCACCCAAAGCAACGTCTCGACATTGTGGTTCAGGGTCGGACGCCCGAAGAGCCCGACTTCGGCAATATAGGGCGGGCGCTGACGCGGGATGCCGCGTTTGCCTTCGATGCTCTCGATCATCGCGCTTTCTTCGCCGCAGATGTAGGCCCCTGCTCCGCGTCGGATCTCCATCGGCGTCGCCATCAGGCCGGCGCAGGCCATCGCGTCGATTTCGCGGCGCAGAATTTCGAGCACATTGGGGTATTCGTCACGCACGTAGATGTAGATGCGGTCGCACCCCACCACATGCGCCGCAATCTGCGCGCCTTCCAGCATCCGATGCGGGTGGCGCTCTAACCACCAGCGGTCCTTGAACGTGCCGGGCTCGCCCTCGTCGCAATTGACGGTCATCAGACGCGGGCCGGCATAAGAGCGCACGAACCCCCATTTCTTGCCCGCCGGAAACCCCGCACCGCCCAACCCGCGCAAACCGGCATCAGACATTTGCGCCACGGCCTGATCGGCGCTGATCTCGCCGGACATGATCTTGTCCAACACGTGGTAGCCGCCCTCAGCTCGATAGAGCGTGAGGTTTTCGTAATCCGGCAGGCGGGGCGTGCTGTTGTCCTGCACGGTGGCCTGCAGCAACTTCTGAACGGTCGCATGGCGATAAATACGCTTTCCGATCCAGGCGACGGGCGCCCCATCGCATTGACCCATGCAGGGAGAGGGCACGATCCGCACATGTGCGGGATCAACCGCGGCCTCCAGGTCCTCTATCAGCTCGTAGGCACCCGCCAACTCGCAGGAGACACATGTGCTGACCCGGATCGTGACCGGCGGGGGCGGGGCCTCGCCTTCCTTCACCACATCGAAATGATGATAGAAGCTCGCAACTTCGTAGACCTCGACCTGCGCCAGCCGGAACAGCTCCGCCAAGGCCGCAATGCGGGTCGCGGAGATATAGCCGAAACTGTCCTGGATGACGTGCAACGCCTCGATCACCATATCGCGCCGACGCGGCATCCCGGCCAGCAGTTCCGCAATCTCGGCCACGTCCTCATCGGAAATCTGGCGGCCCTTCGGCAGCGACGGATCGCGGCGTTTGAATTTTGCTGGGGCGAGTTGGTCCATCGAGATGTCCCTTTCGATCTGGCTTTTTGTAAAAAGGGCGGGCCGCCAAGCGGGCCCGCCAAATCTGCGGCCCCCAAGGTGAGGGAGCCGCAGCACAGGGAGAGTTACTCCGCCGGAACCGCTTCCGGATGCGTCTTGTCGACATGATGGTGATCGCGCACAGGGCGGACCATCAGGTTGGCAAAGAACGCGATCACCAGCAGGGCCGCCATGCAATACATCGTTGTGTTGTAGAGCGTGGCGGTGGGATCGACCGTGCCTGCCGGTGCAAGCTCCATGAGACCGGCAATCGTGACGGTATTTGCGGCAACCAGCTCGTTCAGCTGGGCAATCGGTGCGCCGAACTTTTCGGCGAAGGCTGCCGGATCGACCACCGCTGCCAGATCGGCAATCGCGTTTTCCTTGGAAATGTTGCGCAGATAGGTGATGGCGAATGGTCCGAGAACACCAGCGGTCGACCACGCGGTCAGCAGGCGCCCGTGGATACCGCCCACGTGCATGGTGCCAAAGATATCCGCCAGATAGGCCGGGATCGTCGCGAACCCGCCGCCATACATCGTGAAGATGATCATCGTGGCGATGTAGAACCCGATCAGCGCCGTCACGCCACCCGATGCTGCCCAGAACGGGATCGTGCAGTAAAGGATCGTCCCGAGAATGAAGAAGCAGTGATAGGTGTTCTTGCGGCCGATGAAGTCGGACGTTGAGGCCCAGAAGAACCGGCCCACCATGTTGAAGACCGAAATCATCAGAACGTAGGTGCCTGCAAAGGCTGCGGTGACAAGCACCAGATCGCCGAAGATTTCGTTGATCATGGTCTTGGCCACACCGATGACGCCAATCCCCGCGGTCACATTGAAGCAGAGCACAACCCAAAGCAGCCAGAATTGCGGTGTCTTGAGCGCCTGATCGATGTGCACGTTATTGCGCGTGACCATGCCGGAGGCTGCCGGTTTCGGCTGCCATCCTTCGGGTTTCCAGCCTTCCCGCGGCACCCGGTATTGGAACGCGGCGAAGACCATGACGCAGAAATAAACGATCCCCAGGGTCATGAAGGTTGCCGCAGCACCGGTGTTGCCGGTTCCCACGACATAGACACCTGCCTCACCGCCAAATGCGGCGGCCTGCTGTACGGATGCAACGACAACTTCGACCTTGCCCGATGCGGTTTCGGCAAAGCGGCGGCCGCCTTCGGTCACAAGCGCGACGGTGGATTCCGCGCCCAGGAACTCCGGCGCTGTCTGGTAGAGGTTCAGCAACCACTGCTTGAGCGGCGCACCGATCATCGCGCCGCCGCCAAAACCCATGATCGCCATGCCCGTGGCCATCCCGCGACGGTCCGGGAACCAGCGGATCAAGGTCGAGACGGGCGAGACATATCCCAGGCCGAGCCCGGCGCCGCCGAAAACCCCGTACCCGAGATAGACAAGCCAAAGCTGGTGGGTCGCGATACCGATTGAGCCGATCAGAAAGCCACCGCCCCAGAGGCTGGCCGCGACAACACCCACATAACGGGGCCCGACCTTTTCAAGCCATTTGCCACCGAAGGCTGCGGCGAGGCCGAGCACAACGATCGCAACGGAGAAGATCCAAACCACCGACGACAGCGTCCAGTCGCTGCCCGAAGACGCGACGACACCAAGCTCGCGGGTCAAGGGCGGGTTGAAGACCGACCATGCATAAACCGATCCGATGCACAGGTGGATTGCGATGGACGCCGGAGGCACCCGCCACCTGTTGTACCCATCCGGTGCGATGATGTTTTCCTTGCGCAGGAACCCGAGCGGGCCACTTGCTGAGTCTGACATGAGAAGACCTCCCGTTCTGTTTTAAGCGGGCCTCCCCGCCCTCAACGAAACCGATGCCAGCTGCGGCTGTCCACAATTGCATGCAACGGATTATCTTCCTGTCTGGGGGTTGAATGCGGCGACTGTCAACATAAATAGTGTTTTATAACAATATGTTAGAGGAATATTTCTGCGCCGCAGCAAGGTCAAAATGTCCAGATTCCTCCAGCTGCGGAAATACTCTTAGGGTCAAAATGTCCACTTTTCCCCGGAATTAGCCAGATGCCTCGGACGAAATGTCCGCGCCTGGGCACCAGATAAAAAATTCGGCACCTTTGCCTTCACTGCTTCTCACGGTCATGAATCCGCCCGCACGCGCGATCAGAGCCTGGCTGATGGAGAGGCCCAAACCGCTCCCCTCGCCCGGCTTTGTGCTGAAGAACGGATCGAAGATTTTCTCGATCTTGTCCTTGGGAATACCCTTGCCGGTGTCGCTGA
>ERZ1740065.3145-NODE-3145-length-10322-cov-12.190805_pt1 | contig 10322 bp, 6 predicted proteins | sample MGYA00581738_ERZ1740065 | MGnify/ENA primary metagenome ERZ1740065 (study PRJEB43018, sample SAMN04849749) | marine metagenome | isolation source: floating plastic debris | place: Pacific Ocean | collected 2008-09-01 | study: EMG produced TPA metagenomics...
CCCCCCACCCCCCCATCTTTTCCTCCCTCCCTTCCTCCTTCTTTATCTACATTCTTTCCTCCACCCATCCCTCTATTCCCCCCTCCATCCATCCCTCCCTCTCTCTCTCCATCCATCCCTCCATCTCTCACTCCATCCATCCCTCCATCTCTCACTCCATCCACCCCTCCATCTCTTACTCCATTCACCTCTCCATCCATCCCTCTGTCTCTCACTCCATCTCTCACTCCATCCACCTCTCCATTTCCCCTATTCCATCTCTCACTCCATCCATCCCTCCGTCTCTCACTCCACCCACTCATCTACACAGCCATCTTTTTATATTGGCACGAAAGAAGTTTAATATCAGCGAATTACTTAGCTAGCCGTGGCAGCCTACATTTGGGTTCAGAGAAACCGGTCAAATTGTGAGCGCACGAGTAAATGGCGTATTGAATACTGACAAACATGAAAACCTTAGAACATATCGATAGATAGAAACCACTGCTTCATTAACAGTTTCAAATTAAGGGGAGACTATGAGAGCGGAGTCTCTGCAGCCTTCTTTAGCAGTCCCGTCCTGTTAGCATGAATAGCATGAATAGGTCACATACCTCGCCAGAGTGAGAACTATTTGTCCATCTGATCCAAACGGTGACTTTTGTGAGTGATACTAGTATCACAACTGCAATGACATGAATGCTAGTGCTGATGCATCAATTCAAGTCATCATATCCGTGATCCTGAACTACTATCTCTGATCATATCATTCAGTAAAGAGGACCTAAAAACGCTGACGCCTCAGCATCCGCTAGCAAGAGACCAATAGATACAAAGTCGACAGAATTCTTGGCCTCCTTCCACACACAAGAAATGCAACTTGGCACTGAAACTTATTCATGCTGTATACCTGAAGCAGGGCTTAAATTGTAATTTTCTTCAGAAGGGACCTCTAGCGGCCTTTGATAATGGTGTCAAGCCGATTGTCATGCATAGGTGCGTAGTCAGTCTGAAGTCTGGCACTGAAACAGGGAAATTCTGATTCACATATGGCAGGCAGCCAGCTGCTGCAGTTGCTACACACAGATGAACTGAGCAGAAAGCGCCTGATGTTGAGATTCTTCGTTGCAGAGATTGTGGTCTGCCGGTTTTAAAAGGACTGAACGTTCCCTCTAGATGTGGCAGTAATTTTCTTACAGGTACTGCGTTCCCTCTAGTTCCCCCTGAATTTAAGCACTGAACTGAAGGCAAGGAAGAAGTGATAAATATACGACCTATTTAACCTTCTAAGTTTATGCTAACTTACCACAAATGTAGATGACTTTTACAGAGCTGCGGAGATTACACAACTTCATCTCACCATTACAACTTGGGCATCCTAGTAAATCTGGAGGCTAAGATAGAAAATAAAGAATATTGACAAAACCACATACATAATATACTGTAAACATAGAGATTTTAGCAGCCTCACAATAATACCTATAATAGCAACTCGAAGACATCGGTATATTTTCCATAGTTCTTTATGCTACATACAAGTTCATAGGAAACAGGTGCTATTATTAAAAATGCTGGTGGTTTGAGGAGAATTCTATAATATTTTGTCTGCTAAAAAATATTTGGGTTTACAGTATGAGTATTCGAGCAAACGTGAGGTGATGGAGATCCTCTCGTAGTTACCGTACTAATGATCTGACCGAAACAGAAATAGAAACATCGTCATCATCCTTAATCACGTGGGTTTATCTGTGGGAGAAATGGTGTTGCAGAGTACATCATGGAATAAAATAGCAATGTAGATATCTAGACCAGAGTAGTTGATGCCTTCATAGGGTCACGGCAAATAACCGCAGCTTGGTCATCAAAATCACTCAGTGATACAAGACAAGATACAGCACACATGTTACCATCACCATATGTAGTAATAGTAATACATCAAAGGAAATGATGCCATTCTGACAAACTGAAGAGACCGTACAAACTTTCCTGTCTATAAACCTAGAAATATTGTTTTGGGTTGTCTAAAAATATACATGTACAGTACATGTCAAGGATGAGTGGCCAACTATTGTGATGGATTCTAAGAGCAGAATAATAATGATAAAAATAGTTACAGGAATTTTAAAGCTTTATGATAGACTGCTGACTATGTCCAATGGATGTGTGGTTGAATTGAACACATACAGGTGGCAGCATGTTGATAGAATATTGTAGGGCTGTCGATTGGGGCTATCTCATCGACACCCCAAAGTTCTATCTATCTGCATCAAAACAATCTCATTCACATTACATTTTCTTACGGATGTGGTGATACTGTGATGTACAATTAAATCCTCGATATTTGATGTGTCATAGATCAATTTACCATCAGAATGAACTTGAGAAGAGGTGGATAGATATTGAAGAATATGATTTCTTGCTTCCTGCAGGCTGCAACATCAAGTTGAGTCTAGTTAGCATCATTAGCAGGTGGTCGAACCGGAAGAACGGTATCGTCTGCTGCGTTCTAACTAGTCGTTATACGCTAGTGTTGTCTTCTCCTGTAGCTTTCTAACGTGCCAGTAGTAAAAGGGGGGAAAAAGGTGTAAGCATGTTAAAACATTTTTTATGCCCTCAATATTAAAAATATCAAAATCAGCGGTAAAAAGTCGAATAATTTTAAAATATTCTTCTTTTTATGGTTTTGAGAGTATCGAATGGTGAAGGTCAAAAGTCTCATGTCTTGTAGCCAAAAAGGTTCATCGGATCTCTATCTCTACGCGTCTTGTAGTCAGTGGAATAAGTAATAAACAAGGACTGAAGGACTATCGTGAGATGGCTAGATAACGGTAAATGTTTTAGTTCAGTTAACCTAATGTTTATAGAAACATAATAGCAATAATAGTAGAGCAGTCACCAGTTAGTATGTTACTGTTGTCCCTTCCTTTCCAACCCCAGATCGTATTCAAGCGCTGCATATGTTCCCAGCAAAGCTCAGACCTCCAGTTTCTTGATGTTTCCTATCTTACTAGTCGGTAAGAGTAGTTATGTATGAACTAACCAAGTAGTATGGTTTGATGGCCTGGTGTGTGACTAGTGGTAGCGAGGTTGTCAATCTCCGGTGTAGAGCTTGTAATATTTTTCTCGACATGAGCATGGTAAGCACTCTGCTGTCGTGATAAAGGCATGATGGTGTAAGATATTTACCGAATGCTTTCTATAGGTCCCGTACCAGCTTTTGAAGCCGTTGAATGGTCTAGACTACTGCTGAATTGGAGCTTTCACAACAGTCACTGATGCCAGGCGTCGCGGCTGACACAGCTATGGTACTAACAGCTGAACGCACTCAAGAGGAGAACAAAAATGGAATAGAAAATTCACCATACGAGAACACTACAGCCGCCATTATTAACAGCGATCATAACACCCCAAATGTCGACATGAGCCTCAAAAGAAAAATAGTTACTGTGATCATATTGTTCATTGTCAACATGCTCAACTATATGGACCGATATACCATTGCAGGTAAGCGTCATTTACGACTACTCATTTGGCCTTCAATTGAATACTCCTTGTAATCCATTTTTTTGCCTTGTTTACTTGTGTGTTGACTCGTTTGGCTGAGTTTTGTCACTGTATCATTGTAGGTGTTCTAGATCAAGTTGAGACGTGGTTTCATATCGGTGATTCCCTAGCAGGCCTCCTACAGGCCATCTTTATTATCGGTTACATGGTTTTCTCGCCTGTATTCGGTTACCTCGGTGACCGATACAACAGGAAGCTGCTCATGACTATCGGTATAGCGTTCTGGTCTCTCCTTACCTTCAGCGGATCGTTCGTCCCTCGAAACGTAAGATATGACCCCTTCATTCTATGCTCAGTTTCATGATCTGCTGCGGCTGGTAGATGTGTGGGAGGTATCAGTACAAGCGCATGATCCGAGTATGACATAGTTACCCAGCTGCATAGGCTAGGTAGCAGGGCGGTATAGCGGTTAGTTACCAGTAGTAGTAGAGAGGTATTAATAGCAACTATTACTAAGTAGTAGTGAAGTGATATAGCAACTGTGGTATAGCTTTATGTGAGGCTGTGGTGAGGCTTGGGCATGTGAGGGATGTAACCTAATGTGACTGCACTACTACAGAGATGGTGGACAATCTCTGACTACTAGTTGGGCTTCCTCATTCCACTCGGTCACTTTATTTCATAGCGACAGGGTTTGTTACTATTTAGAGCCTCTGATAGAGTCATAGCCTGTTCAAAGTGTGTTCGAAGTCTGTTCATAGCCTGAGTGTCCACCAACTTAGTCGTTTGCTTTGCTGACCAAAACTTGTTGGTCTTTGAACTGTTGACTTGATGACTGCGGGCAGCTTATCTCAGATTTACTGCAGTGGCAATGCCTGTTGTTTCTCTCGCAATATAACCATAAACAAGGATCACTGAACAAAGCGAACACCATAATATCAGAGATTTTGGTACTATAATGTGCCATACATGTCTCCACATATGCAGAAAGGTAAGCGAGTCTAGCCGTGTGAACAGGGAAGTGGAGTTATTCATACGGGCAATGATCATGTGACCAAAGCTGTATATTGTTGGATCGTTGGATCGTTGGATCGTTGGGCGCTGTTTACTCTGAGGTTCCCTGTGATATGTGAAGCAAGCATCACTTCTCACAAGAATTTGTGAACCAATGCTAAGCACACTCCACTCCCCTCTCCTTGTCCCAAGGAAGCAAGGCTACACTGCGTGATAATGTAGAGTTTCTCCTTCCACATTGTGCGGTGGTATCAGAAACAAGCTCCAATCATTGGTAATTATTCATTTGCTGCGGGACTAGGTTACTAAGTTGGCCCATATGTAGGAGCGGGAGAAAACAACTTGTATGAGTCAGTAGGCTGTCAATAAGCCTTTTTAGCTTACAAGGAAATGGTGTTTGGTGTTGATGTCTTGCCATTTATAACATTAAACCTTTGAATCACAACTGCCTAGCCAACGAGTAGGCGCTGTACCCACCATCTGCATGTAACTAGACGGATTATCAGGCGGGATATTACCAGTATGCTTGTCATGGCTTCTGTATCTTTGCTGCAACTATTTAGGGCTAACACGGGTGTTAATGATGTTAATGGTTTCCGTGGTTACCCCGTAGCTTTTTAGTATTATGTCTTGCTGAGCTCAAATATGGCAGGAACTGTAACTCTGACTCCTCGAAATCTAGAAAAACCGAATACCGTAAACATAGATATTCGATTTAGATTGGTTTATTAGAGGTAATGATTGTCATTGATGGATTACAATCGTACAAATCAGCTCTTCAACTTTTGCCTAAAAGATTAATTATTTAAAATTCGGATACTAAATGGAACAAAACTGTTAAAAAATCTCGAGTTGTCTTCTCTCGGCATTGGATAATAGAAATTCTTAGTCTTATAACATCCATGTAAAATGTGAGATGGATCAGAAATGAACTTAGAAGCAGACTTCCTTATCATGCTGCGTAGATAAAAATCCATATCGAGGTCAAAATTCCTTTTTTTTAAATTGTCTAGTCATCCTGTTTATCTGCTTTTTAGCAGCAGAATTATACCATTACTCAAAATTGTATGTAAAAACATCATTGCATTTTTTGCTCAAAATCAGCAGTATTTTGAATGATAACACATGGAATTTTTAGCTATTTCTTTTGAGCTTGTATACAACATGAAAAGTGTTGCTTCTTCTTTGTCATTATAGATACTGAACTCACTAAGATTTCTATGTTTACAGTATCCAGTATTTCTAGTCTGAGAGATTGACAAGTATGATGAGCAGGCGTGTACGCACAGTGACTATGATGACTAGATAATTAATATCTCCGTTCTCTTGTAGTTATTCCCCCTGTTTGTGTTTAACCGCGCTCTGGTGGGTGTGGGTGAGGCGAGCTACTCTACCATCGCACCAACCATCATATCGGACATGTTTGTCGGCACTCAGAGATCTGCCGCTCTCATGTCGTTCTACTTCGCCATTCCCTTTGGAAGGTATGCTGTCTTCATCATTAGCTACTGTTGAACCAGATTCGATAGCGACTGTTGAACCGTAGCAAAAGAAAAGATGAAAATCATCAATATCGTTAGATTTCACTGTAGAAATTACCCCAATTGTAGGAGTTGTCTTCTCATATATTATGGTTATCGTTAGATCGTCATAATTTTGATTTCTGTAGAGTTTTGAAGGATTGCTATCACTATCAAATCTGGTTTTATGGTATTTCATGTCGGTCGCATAAGCGATATGAAGTATACAGGGAGTTGTCCTCTCTTTCTCTTGACAGTGGTCTCGGGTATATAGTTGGTTCGAGTGTCGCCTCGCTGGCGGATGACTGGCGCTGGGCACTGCGAGTAAGTACATACGGCACATTGACAACATAGCGACAAATAGTATTGTCATTACTATTGTTATTATTATCGTTATTATTATTGTTATCATTATAACTATTAATCTATAGCCAACACAGTACAGACAAGGTGAGCAGTCTTGATTTTGGCCGATGTTCTTAAAGTAGTCAGGATGGCTACATGAGAAGTAAAGAATTATGGGTATTGATCAAAGACTGGGGCCCGAGTATCGTGACCCTCACAAAGAGGGACGTACGCTAAACCCCTGGACCCTGCCAGGGCCCATGCTTGTGGATATTGATAGTGAGATTTCAGTTGTTCCATAGCACTCTAGAATTTGATAGTATTGGTCTTGGGAAAGGCCGGTTATCGAAAAGGAAGGCAACTCCTATTACCGACTTTTCACCCGGTTTTTGGTTACAGTGTAAAGGTTAAAGGTTACTTTAATGTTTATTTGTTGCAGTAAATATTAGGTAATATAAATAGCTGGCTATTCATATCTTTCCTGCATACAATCTAATCTAATTGATTTGTGAGAATCGGAAAAAGCAGATTCATTTTAAACTATAATTTCTTATCGTTCATTCAATTTTCCGATGTAATGCTATATTCATGACGTTTAGCAATATCTCAGGAGCGAATACATCGATACATAGTGATTTTTCTAGGTCACTCCCGGGCTCGGCGTCGTGTGCTGCTTTCTCTTAGTCTCCCTAACCAAAGAGCCGTCTCGCGGAATGGCCGAGCACGCCGCACACCTTCGACCCACCGGTGTCATAACAGACATAACCCACCTGTTGAAGAAGTCAGTGTTCCGTCTCCTCTTCCATTGCTGTATACATAGAAACTGTAGCGACGTCACAACAATAACCATGATAAGTACTGTAAAAGTGGAAATTTTACAGAGATATTTTTTAAACGTTTTGTCAGCATGAGTTGCGAGAAGAGATGTTAGTGTTTGTGGATGGAATCCATGGAGTAGGGTTATCTCCCCATGGGAGTAATCCGCATCTGTAAAGTCACGACCGTGTCTACGATTGTGGTAGTTTCTATTCATAATGAGATGACAACTCCCAAAAGTTTTCATGGTGCGACAACTCTGACAGAAAACTTAGCTGGATTTATCATGAGCGACCTCCTACAAATCGCTACATTCCCAAAGTATTTCTCTACGCTAATGCTTCCACTTCTACAGTACTCTGAGAAAAATATCATTTTTTATTCGCTGGCTTCATCAGCGCCAGTAAAAAATCCAGAACAACCTCTATATCAAAGTTGACCCTATATTTTCAATAGCTCTTTATGTTATATACAAGCATGGAAGAAATCGCTAATGCTCATAAATGCTAATGTTAAAAATGTTGCTGATTTGAGCGAAATGCTACAGCTTACACACTGCTAAAAAAAAGATTGGAATCACCACAAGTTCACATGTACACGTACTGATTTGATGTGTTAGAATCCCATTCTGAGTGCGGAATCATCATAAGGTAAGTCAGTGATGAGAAATCGGCCAATGAAATTTGTCCACTGGTGACGTAGGTGAAGGGCTAAAGCCGGTACGGCTATGCGTTATATATAACGACTAAGGTTGGCTCTGCATAGACATAACTTTCACTTGAGCTACCAAAATACAATTGCATTGTCAACATGTCCTATGAGCATCAGTATCAACATGTCTATGCAAGGTCAAGGAGATTTGACTCTTCAGTTTCATTTTATTAGGACTGAAATCGTTATGTCTAACACATAGCTGTACTGGGTTTAGGCCTTTACCTACGTCATCAGTGGACTAATTTCATTGGCTGATTTCTCACCACTGACTTACCTTGTCATGATTCCACACTCAGAATGGGATTCTAAGACATCAAATTAGGCTGCGTACATGTGAACTTCTGGTGATTCAGATCTTTTTTTAAACTCTTTATCTATCCAGTGTATCATGACATGTGATGAATGATTTGGAGTTGTCTTCCCTTGCAGCAAGTCGTTCATGCTGGACACGCTGGGTTTTACCTGTGTAGCATTCGTTGCCGGAGCGCTGGCCTTGTTCGCGCCTGAGTTCATGTCTAACGCCTACACAGAGCTGGGCATTGACTCCGATTCCAAGAGGTCAGTTTATCATGAGATGTTGTCTGTGCCAACTTCAGTGCTACCATTATTGAGAACTGAGGGCAGGTTAGCCAAAGCTGTACCGTAATCATTGCAACTACACTATCGTCTATATGTAATTGCAATAAGGTTCTATTTATAGCGTTTATAACTGGTTGCTCAATTCGTTTTAGTCATATGGAGCTTAGTAAGCCGATATGTCACTCATCCTAATCCGTTATTGTTTAACTGGGATGATTTCCATCACCATTACACTGCCATTACACTTAAGGCCGCAATAATTACCACATTTACAGTAATTGATATCTACACTTAGAACCGTGCTGCTTGCTTAAATATTTCCATGGGTTACTAGTATCAGTATTATTACATATTACCGTAATTATCTAATTATGATTATCCCAGTAATTTTCATGGCATTGTGGGATATTTCTGTCTGTTTTGCGGTGGCAGTAAAGTTATTGCTCTAAAAACATGCGATCACAACTCATGAAATGGTTTTGTTGTAGTTATTCTATTGTATTGTAGTGTGATGTATTCCATTGTATTGTAGTGTGATGTATTGCATTGTATTGTAGTGTGATGTATTGTAGTGTAATGTATTGCATTGTATTGTTGTGTAATGTATTGCATTGTATTGTAATGTGATGTATTTTAGTCTGATATATTGCATTGCATTGTAGTGTGGTGTATTGTAGTGTGATCTATTGTTGTCTGTTAGTTGTTGTAGGCGTTACTGTATTCCCTCAGAATGAGTACGCATGTACTAAGGTTTAAGAAACTGATATGCATGTATTCATCTTTCGTGAAGTTTAGACATGTTGATAATGCATTGTATCGTATATACCCTCATGTGTATGTAACGTTGACGAGGATGTTATTTAGTTGGGGTTTCCTCACCTTACCCACGTGGCTGTTGAGAAAATACTGTAGAATGTTCACAGGTTGCTTTACATACTTATCAACCTGTGAGGCTGAAACTATTCGAGATTAAGTTTTTTAACTTTGAGAAGCCATCGTTTAAACCCCCTACCCCCTACAGCTGACCCCTGACCCCTAGCCTCTACAGCTAAGGTTCTGGCATATTTGAGCTCAGCTCGGCAAGATCTGTCTAATGAGCCACAGGAGACCATTAGGAAACCAATAACTACAATTTTTACCCTAAATTCTGACAGCTAAAATATGAGAGTCTCCCAGGAAATCCGCGAGGGTTGACAGGTATGTCTCCGTAAGGGTTGACAGATGTGTTGCTTCGGTCATCATCTATGACCTCTGATGATGTTTTGTACGATATTTGAGGATATATCTCTCCCATCGATAGTGTGGTACCAGATTTGATAGTAGCAGAAATGTTAGCGTTTTCTTCAAACTCATCATGAAATCTACACAATAGCGATCCTATAAATGGGAAGACAACTCCTATACAAGACGTAATGGTCATAGTTTCTATTGCATGGTAGTGATGATTGATTTGTTGCTACCGCTCTACAGTACTCTGTTTATTTTCCATACAGTGTTGCATTCATATTTGGCGCCATAACGTGTGGCGCAGGAATTCTGGGTATCGTGATCGGAACTCTCTCTGCCAATGTGCTGAAGAGGAGATACCCGAATGGCGACGCTCTGGTCTGTGCCATTGGCTTACTGTTTGCTGGTGTCTTCCTCTACTTGGCGCTGATGCTGTCTGCATATAACATACCAGCTACCTGGGTAAGCCTGCATTATATGGACCAATGGCATATATCCTGTCTACCACTGTGAAGTCTGCTAGTGTGAAGTCTGCTAGTGTGAAGTCTGCTACTGTGTCATCTGTTGCTAGTGTGACGTCTGTTACTGTTGTGTCATCTGTTGCTAGTGTGACGTCTGTTGCTA
>ERZ1740065.3146-NODE-3146-length-10321-cov-4.944672_pt1 | contig 10321 bp, 8 predicted proteins | sample MGYA00581738_ERZ1740065 | MGnify/ENA primary metagenome ERZ1740065 (study PRJEB43018, sample SAMN04849749) | marine metagenome | isolation source: floating plastic debris | place: Pacific Ocean | collected 2008-09-01 | study: EMG produced TPA metagenomics...
AGCGGTCCGTTCGCGCGGGGCTCCCGTAGCGAGGAGGTATTTGGCGCACTCGTGAAGCTTGTGGTGAACTTTTACCCCCCCGAGCAGTTCCCTCTCGGTAGCATCTTCGTCGAGCAGCGCCTGCGCAGCAGCGGCCGTTGGTAAGGCTTTGAGGCCCGCCAATTGTCCGAGGTTGTTGGCGCTCAGGATCGGACTACGGCGAAAGCTTTCGGGGAGGGCATCGTAGCCCACGCCGATTTCGAGAACGGGCTGAACGATGGTGTGAATGGCATCCCCGCTGGCCCGTACGTAGTGCGCCCGGCCCATACGCCCCATCAGGTCGATCTTGTGCGGGTCGATGCGGTTGCGCTCGTCGACCACGTGTTTGGCGATGTGGAGTCGAACGACGCGGCAAATGATGAGGTGGCCCGCACCACCGTGTTCCCCCAGCGTGATGATGTCCTGGACCTGGCATTCCAAGTGGGCCGGAGATTCCTGGACCCGAAAGGGTCGGACAACTTCGGAGGGGATTGGCGTCAGCCCCGCCTTGTCGAATTCGCTGATTTCGGCGGGGTACTGGATGCTGGTAACGGTCATTTGGCGAACGATGTCGTAGTTGACCACGTTGATGACGGCCTCGCGGGTGTTTTGAATGTTGTAGAGGGTATCCTTGGTGGTGTTGTCGGCCACGCGTCGGTTGGATGAAAACACCACAATGGGAGGATTGGAGCTGAAGGCGTTGAAAAAGCTGTAGGGGGCCAGATTGGGCCGCCCTTCCTCATCGAGGGTACTGACGAAGGCGATGGGGCGGGGGGCGACGCAACCCAGGAGGAACTGGTGCAGGTCGCGGGTAGCGATCTGTTCGGGATCAATCGACAGCATATTCTCGTTCATTGATGGCGGATTTGGGGAGGAAGTTACGACTTATTCCGATATTTACGGCGGCGGGTGGACTGACAGAATGGCCTGATTGTTTTGCTGGCAGAAAAATTGATGCGCACAACTATAAGAATCCATTAAAATGTTCAAAAAAATCAAAGATATAATGGGCAAGAAGGAAAAAACAGCTGCTGAAGAAAGCGACCAACTTCAAGACCAAAATTTAGCTGCCGAGGAACCCCAAGCTACCGATACCGAAAATCAGACGGAATCCCCTGAAAATAAAGGCGTGGAAGTAGAGGAATTGGAGGACTTGCAGCAAGAAATTTCGGAGCTGAAGGATAAAAACCTCCGGATGCGGGCCGAATTCGACAATTTTAAGCGTCGGACGATGCGCGAAAAGATCGAACTGATGAACACGGCGGCGCAGGACACATTGGCAGCTATCCTGCCAGTTTTGGACGATTTTGACCGTGCGAAGAAAAACGCGGACGACGAGAAAACGACCGAACAATTTAGCGAAGGGGTCACCCTGGTGTACAACAAGCTCTGGGGAGCGTTCCGCCAGCGGGGACTCCGAAAAATGGAAAGTACGGGAGAAACTTTTGATCCCGAGCTGCACGAGGCCGTCACCGAAATTCCCGCGCCCAGCGAGGAGCTAAAGGGTAAGGTCATCGATACCATCGAAACCGGATTTTTCCTCAAGGAAAAAATCATCCGCCACGCCAAGGTCGTGGTGGGAAAATAATCAAGTAAATGGCAAAAAGAGATTTTTATGAAATATTAGGCGTTTCCAAAGGTGCGGACGAGAAGGAAATTAAAAAAGCCTATCGTAAAATTGCGATGAAATACCACCCCGATCGCAATCCCGACAATAAGGAAGCCGAAGCCAAGTTTAAGGAAGCTGCCGAAGCCTACGAAGTACTCAGCGATGGGGACAAACGGGCCCGCTACGACCGCTTTGGTCACGCTGGAGTGGGGCAGGGGGCCGGTGGTTTTAGTGGCGCCGGTGGCATGACGATGGAGGACATTTTCTCGCAGTTCGGCGACATCTTTGGCGAAGGGGGTAGCCCCTTTGAATCCTTCTTTGGAGGAGGTGCCGGGGGCCGGGGTGGCCGTCGTCGGCAGGGACAGCGTGGGGCCAACCTGCGGGTCAAGGTCAAACTCGACTTGGGAGAAATTGCCAATGGCGTCAATAAAAAGATCAAGGTAAAAAAGCAGGTCATCTGCAACACCTGTAATGGCTCGGGGGCCAAGGACAGTGGATCGGTATCGACCTGTTCGACTTGCCGGGGCTCGGGCTACGTCCGTCAGGTGCGGAGTACTTTCCTGGGGCAGATGCAAACGACGACGACCTGTCCGACTTGTGGGGGCACGGGCCAAATGATTACGGCCAAGTGCGGCACGTGCAAAGGCGACGGCCGGGTGCTGGGTCAGGAGACCATTGAGTTGGACATTCCGGCGGGTGTAGCCGAGGGCATGCAGTTGTCGCTACAGGGCAAAGGCAACGCGGGAATGCGCGGTGGTGGCAATGGCGACCTATTGGTGAGCATTGAGGAAATTGAGCATCCTTCGCTCCAGCGCGACGGCAACAATTTGATTTACGAGCTGTACCTCAACTTCGCGGACGCGGCGCTGGGGACCTCGGTAGAGGTGCCAACGATTGATGGCAAGGTCAAGATCAAGATTCCGGCGGGTACCCAAGCGGGAAAAATCCTCCGTCTCAAAAGCAAGGGCCTTCCCGCGGTACAGAGCTACGGCAAGGGGGATCAACTGATCCACACGAGCATCTGGACGCCCAAAAAGCTGAGTGATGCCGAGCGCAAGATCCTGGAGCAGATGCGGAATATGTCCAATTTTGACCCCAACCCCGGAAAGTCGGAAAAGGGCTTTTTCGAAAAAATGAAAGATTACTTTACCTAGTGCCTCAGCGCATCGGGGAGGCCGTCGTACTATCGGCCTTTCCGATGCGTTATACCTCCATGCAAATGAAAAATTGGATCGGGCCCCTGTTCTTTGTCTTCCTGCTGGGATGTACCGCCTGCGGCCCCACCGTGATCTACCAAAAACAGCAGGACATCGACCCCGCCGGCTGGGCTTACGCCGACACCCTCCAATACCCCTTCGACATCGCCGATACCTCCGGCTTGTACAACCTCTTCCTCACCCTCGACCACCGCAGCGATTTTGCCACCCAAAATCTCTACGTCCGTGTCCATACCGGTTTTCCCAATGGCCAGCGACTTTCCCAACGCCTGTCGCTGGAAATATCGGACAAAATTGGCCGCGCCTTGGGCGATTGTCAGGGCGAGCTTTGCCAACTCGACATCCCCATCCAAGCCAATGCCTACTTCGACCAAGTCGGGCCCCACTACTTTACCCTCGAACAATTTATGCGAACGGATTCCCTGGCTGGTATACAAAGCGTCAGTTTTAGGGTAGAACTGGCTCAGCAGGAGCGCTAAGGATTGCTTACCTTTATATCATGCTTAGACCTCAACGTCTCGTGTACTTACTAGGTGCGCTGGGGGCCCTACTGCTGGTATATTGCAACCAGGGCGTTAAGCTACCAGCTGCCACTGCATACCTCAACCTTCAAGATTCTGTCGCCTACGTCGGGATGCAGACCTGCCGTTCCTGTCACGCGACCATCCACGAGAGCTTTGCCCAAACTGGGATGGGCCTGTCTTTCGACTTCGCCACCCCCGAGAAAAGCAGCGCTCAATTTGGCGACCACGCCCTGGTGTACGACGAAAAATCCAATTTCCATTACCGCCCTTACTTTCAAGACGATACCCTCTACATCCAGGAATTTCGCCTCGACGGTCGGGACACGGTACACAACCGGACGGAAAAGGTCAGCTACATCGTCGGTTCGGGACAGCATACGAATTCCCATATCCTCGACATCAACGGCTACGTCTACCAGGCGCCGATTACCTATTACACCCAGGAGGACCGCTGGGATATGGCACCGGGCTTTCGGGGGGACAACGTGCGTTTTTCGCGACTCCTAACCACCGAGTGCATCACCTGCCACAACCACTATCCCGAATTTGTGGAGGGCTCGCTCAACAAGTACGAACGCATGCCCACCGGGATTGAGTGTGAGCGTTGTCACGGCCCCGGAGAGATTCACGTTCGCGAGAAACTGGCCGGAAACATCGTCGATACCAGCCGCTTTATCGATCCCACCATCGTCAATCCGCGCGACCTGCCCCGCGACTTGGTCATGGACCTGTGTCAGCGTTGCCACCTCCAGGGGGTGGCGGTCCTGGAGGAGGGCAAAACCTTCTTTGATTTCAAACCCGGGATGCGTCTCAACGAAGTCGTCAACGTCTTTCTACCGCGATATACCGATAGCCACGAAAAGTTTATCATGGCCTCCCAGGCCGATCGCCTACAGATGAGTCCCTGTTACGTAATGTCGGATGAAATGAGTTGTCTGACCTGCCACCATCCTCACCACAGCGTAGAATCTACCCCCCGCGAACGCTACAACGCGGGTTGTATCTCTTGTCACCAGGAGCAAAAGTACTTCTGTTCGGTATCGGAGGCGGAACGGCTGGTGGAAAACGACGACTGTGCCCGTTGTCACATGCGGCCTTCGGGAAGTATCGACATTCCCCACGTCAACATCACCGATCACTACATTCACAAGAGCACGGCCCGCAAGAGCGATTCGCGTCCGGTATCGGTGACGGAAAAGGCTGAGGTGGCCCGTTTTCTGGGACTCGAACTGCTGACCAAAGAAGTGGGAACGCCACTCGATATGGCGCGGGGCTACATCGCGCTGTTTGATAAATACGTTGCGCATCCCCAAATGCTGGATTCGGCGGGATACTACCTGCGTCGGTCACGGGCGCCCTTCGAGCAGCGCTATCCGACAGATATTCACTACCACTTCGCGCGGCAGGACTTTGATGGCTTGCTGCGGGGGGCCCAGCAGATTCCCACGGATACGGAGCTGGAGGCCTGGACGGCTTACCGCATTGGGGAGGCCTACTTCCAAAGGCGGGACTACTTCAAGGCCCTCCGCCATTTCAAGTGGGCGGTGGCGGAGAAACCATTTGATCTCGACTTCCAACAGAAGTTGGGTAGTACCCACCTGGCCTTGCAAAACCTGGTGCCGGCCCGCCAAGTATTCGAATTTATTCTGCGGGAAAATCCCAAACGGCCCCGGGCTTGGACCAATTTGGGGTATATCTTTGCCTTACAGGGGCAGTTGGAGAAGGCGGAGAACCACTATTTCGAAGCCCTCGCCCTCGACCCCGACGCCGAGCAAGCCCTGGTCAACCTGGCGGCCTTGCGCCTGCTGGACCAACGCCGCGCGGAGGCACGGGAGCTGCTCGAACGGGCCCTGCGCATCAACCCGGACAATCAACAGGCACGGGATGGCTTGGCGCGGATGGGGGTGGAGCTGTAGGGGGCACCCAATGGAAAGAGGCGACCGGAGGCTACCAAGCGAAGCTCAACTACAACCATTGATACAAAATACGACTAAGCAGCACCTTGGATCACTTACTCTACTTTGATTACAACCAGAAAAGCTCCGTCTTACTGATCGCTTTTTTCCACGCCATCCTGTTCTCCTTTTTGTTGTGGAGAAAGGGAATCCGCGAAAATCGCAAGCACAGTAAGTGGCTGGCGGCCTTTATCCTGCTGGGGGGGCTGTACCTCTGCCCGTTTATGTGTGGCTACGGGGGGTGGTACTCCAAAAAAAGCTACCGGGAATTCTTATTCTTTATTCCCTTTCAGCAGCTGTTTTTACTCGGTCCGGTATTCTTTTTTTACGTCAAAACCCGGCTGAACCGCGACTCGATATTTACCCGCAAAGATACCCTCCACTTTCTACCGGCGATCGCCTACTTGGCGTACAGCCTGATCGTTTTTATCACCGACAAGCTCCTCTTGGAGGAGTTCTACTTCTACGCGGACGGTCGGGACAAGGACTTGGCCTTTTGGTACCAAATGGCGGGTTTGATCTCGATGTTGTTTTACCTATTGCTCAGCCTGCGGCATTACCTGCGCTACCGCCAAATGGTGCTCCAGGAAGTGAGCTATGCGGATGAGATTGCTTTTAAGTGGATCCAGCATTTTGCTATTGCCTTTAGCCTGATCCTGATGCTGCGGGTACTGTTTTTTATCCTCAATCCCGAATGGGGTCAATTTGGCAGCAAGTATTGGTACTACTTGTGCTTTTCCACACTGCTGCTGTACATCTCCATCACTGGGTATTCCGCTACGGTCAAGACGGCGGTTTCACTGGATGCCCAGCTTTTGTTGGGCTTGGGGCCTCCGGGAGCTGATCGGGGCCGGGAGGCCGATCCAGAGGAGGCGGAAGAGGCTCGGGCACTGCGGGAGTGGAGAGCTAAAATCACCCGGCTCTTGGAGACGGAAGAGGTTTATCGAAACCCCAATTTGACCCTGACGGATTTGGCCCGCTCGCTGGATACCAACCGCAATATCGTCTCCAGGGTGATCAATCAGGAATTTGGGATGAACTTCAATGACTTTGTCAATGAAAAACGGGCGGCGGCGGTTATCGTAAAGCTGAAAAATGGCGAACACCACACCAATACCTTACTGGGCATCGCCCTGGATTGTGGGTTCAATTCCAAGACCACTTTCAACCGGGCCTTTAAAAAACATACGGGGAGCACCCCCCGACAATTTATCGCTCAAAATAAGCTGTAAAATTGGGTTCAAATGGTGATTTGAAGCGAAACGGGGCGTCTATTTGCTTAGCATTGTCAAAAAATAAGAACCATGATACTACAAAAAAACCTACTGTGGCTACTGTGCCTATGGTGTACGGTATCGCTGCCCGCTCAATCCCAATCGGGACTCGACGCCGACGCCATTACCAAATTCCTCTACCAACACGCCAATGATGACTCTCCGGGAGTAGCCGTGGGCATCGTCATGGACGGGCGGGTGGCTTACGAGCACTATTTGGGCTACGCCAATATCGAGCACGCCGTCAAGGCTGGCCCCGCCACCCGCTTCAACATCGCCTCGAATGCCAAGCAGTTTACCGCCCTCTGCATCCTCCAACTGCAAATGGCCGGGAAGTTGAAGTTGGAGGATGATTTCCGAACCTACCTTCCCGATTTCTACCCGGACTACCCCGGAAAGATCAGCATTTCCCAGTTGCTCTGCCACACCAGTGGTATCCGTGACGTCTACTACCTGTGGGGGCTACAAGGAAAGACCTGGTGGGAACTTTTTGTGGACAATCAGGATGCGCTTGAGCTCCTGAAGCGCCAGCGTGGCTTCAATTTTGAGCCGGGCACGGACTACCTCTACAGCAATTCCAACTATATCTTACTGACCGAAATCGTCAAGGTGCTGACGGAAACCGATTTTGACGATTTTGCCAAAAGTACTTTTCAAGCCCTGGACATGCCCAACTCTTCGTTCTTGTCCAATTTTATGGAAGTATTGCCACACAAGGCCAGTCCCTACGGCAACTGGAATGGCTGGAAGGAATACCCTTTTGTAACTGATGTACACGGCGACGGGGCTTTGTTTACTACCCTGGGAGATCAACTTCAGTGGGAAATGATGTTGCAAAAAAATGCGGGGACTATCCTGAGCGCGGAGATGATTGAGCGCAGGCAGCAGCCCATTGCGGGCTCTGGTACGGAGCGCTACGGGTACGGCCTGATGTTTGGCGAATACAAGGGGAAGGCCTACGCCTACCACGATGGCAGTACCGGGGCTTACCACGCTACCTTTTTGCGGTTTCCGACGGAGGGTACGGCCATTGTGGTGATGTCCAATAGTGGTGGGGTGCCCACTCATTATTTGGCCAAGCAAATTGCGGATGAGGTCCTCGACTTGGAGGCATCCGAGGCCACCTTTCCAGCCGGGCCGGCGAGTGTCCAAGGTGGTATCGACCCGGCGGCAAGCGTGGGGACCTACCGGGAAGTGGGGGGCAACGGCACCATCATTCGGATCAAAGCCGAACGGGATACCCTCGTCCGCGAGATTTACCAGCGCGATCCCGTCAAATTGATCAAAGAGGAGGAAGGCCTCTACCATTACGCCAACAATCAAGCACTTAAAAAGGCCTTTACAAAAGACGAAGCTGGTCAGGTGGGCTTCACCCTGTTTATCGCTTCGCAGGCCCCGGCCGTTTATCGACGGCTTCCGGCCTTCCACTTGGAGCGCTACAACCCGCAGGGCATCCTGGGCAGCTTCTTCAACGCCGAGACCGAGACGACGGTGAGCATTGCCCACGCTGGGGGCGACGAATACCTCATCACCAAAAACGGTCGGGAACGGAAGGCCAAATTGGTCTACCGGGATTTTCTACGGATGAATTCCTACGAGATCAACGTCGTACGCGATGCATCGGGAACGGTGACGGGCTTGAATGTGGACAACGACCGGGTCAGAAATATCGTTTTTGAAAAATTGGATAAAAGCTAGAACACCAACACAAAGTGGAGGTGGTAAAGGGCTATTTTCAGGAGCTCGACAGCTTCGACTGTATGGTCAGTGCCGCCAATTCTTTTGGCTTGATGGATGGTGGGGTGGACCTGGCCATCATTAGATTTTTTGGCTATGCATTGGAGCGGCGCGTACAAACGCGCATCCTGGAGGAATACTGGGGGGAGCAGCCGGTGGGGACTTCCATGATTGTGGAGACGGGGAACGACCAGCATCCCTTTATCGCGCACACGCCTACGCTGCGGGTACCCCTGCGCATCACCCGCACCGATAATGTCTACAATGCCATGTTTGCAATGCTCCGCGCCGTGGCGATACACAATCGCCGTGGGGAGCGCCCCATTCGGACGGTGGCCTGCCCGGGCTTGGGTACCGCCACGGGCGAAGTCCGCCCCATCGAAGCGGCCCGCCAGATGCAATTGGCTTACCAACACTTCCACAATCCCCCCGAGCGCATCCACTGGCCCTACGCCCGACAGCGCCAGGCGGCCATTATCTTTGGCGGAGACCTGTTTTCTACGCCTCGTTAAATCCCTTCTTCCGCCGGCGAAGGCCAATGGGGGCCCCAGAAAACCTACGGAAAGCAATGGAATCAGAGCTTTCCTTGAGATTTTGTCCTACCTTTGCCTCACCTAACCATACCACCACCAATCTATCGATGAGAAATATACTGCTTCTGTGGGTGCTGCTTTCTCTGTTTTCCTGTCGAGAAGAAGCGGACATAGCCCCTACCACCAGCCTGGCCAACTGTGGACAAGGCCTGGAAACCAGCTGCGATCCCTCCACGCCATTGTCCGCTCCCGCCGGCTACCGGTTGGACACCATCGGCCACGTCCTAAAAAATTCCAACGCCAATTCCCCCTTCGTCAACAAGTTTCAGTTCGTCAACGCGCAATATGGCTACGCCTTTGCCACGGTGGGCTTGGAGAAACCCGAATTTTTTAGGACCACCGACGGAGGGGCCAGCTGGGGTTTGGTAGCGACCCCCACTGCGGTCCTGGACATCAACAATTTGCAATTTCGGGACGACAACTTTGGCGTGCTCGTGGTCAATTCCTCCCAACTACTCCTCACCGATGACGGGGGGCAGAACTGGCGCCTACAAGAAATGGAGGGACTGCAGGGTCAACTCAACACCCTCGCCTTCGATGCTGCGGGTAAGCTCTACCTGATCGATTATGACTTCCGCGAAGGGGAAAGTACCCTCCTAAAGTCTGGCGACGATGGTGCGACTTGGGACCGGCTATTCGTCGCTAAAACGGGTAGAGCCCCATCTCTACAAGTAAGTTCCGAGGCGCTCACGCTCTACAACCGGGAAAAGGTGATCCGCGTATCTGCGACGGGCGATTTGTTGAGCGAGGTGACGCTCAATGTACGAGCGGATGATTTTCAGCTCATCAGCGAAAGGGAATGGGTGTACCTGGCCATCGAAGGTGGCGTGTTTGTCACCCGGGATGCGGGACAAAGCTGGACGAAGATTGCGGAATCCAGGGGGTCCGACAACATCGCCGACTTTAGTGGGGGGCGGATCATTGGTTTTGAAAGCGCCACCAAGGGGCTGTTTGTGAACCCCGTGGGCTATTGTACGGAGGAAGAACGTGCGGTTGAAGAATGCGTGATCGCCTCCGTGGACTATACGGCCCGTGATTGCCAGATCAGCGGTACTGCCTACGGTACGAATACCGCTATGCGGCACCGCCAAAATATGGGACCGGGTAGGTGGTACCTAGCGGTGGGGGAGTACCTGATGGTATTGAAGGAGGAATAGTTGCCAGATCAGTAAAATCGATCAGTGGTTCCGTAATTTGGTTAAGCCCCGGTATTGCGGAAGTCCTACCTTGTTGACATTATTTTTAACCAGGGTGTGTCTGAAAAATGTTTTTGCTCGTAGCTTGAGCAGATTTTGGTTCTGCTCGACGCTCCTTTTTTCTGGCGTAGCCGTAGCTACGGCTGAAAAAAGAGCGGAAGATCAGGTTCTAAAGATGCCCAAGATGCGCCGAAGGAT
>ERZ1740065.3147-NODE-3147-length-10319-cov-11.334178_pt1 | contig 10319 bp, 8 predicted proteins | sample MGYA00581738_ERZ1740065 | MGnify/ENA primary metagenome ERZ1740065 (study PRJEB43018, sample SAMN04849749) | marine metagenome | isolation source: floating plastic debris | place: Pacific Ocean | collected 2008-09-01 | study: EMG produced TPA metagenomics...
AGTGAGCGGGAGTGAGCGGGAGTGAGCGGGAGTGAGCGGGAGTGAGCGGGAGTAAGCACGGATAGGTGCGGATAGGTGTGGGAGTGAGTGGGAGTAAGCGCAGATAGGCATGGGAGTGCGCGAGTAAATTGACAGGAGAATGAAAAACCTTGCATTTTAACTGAACAGAAATTTCCGAGACATAATAAGTGTACATTAGGTCAAGGCAAACCAACCAATTTCACGGTGACTCCAATGATGATCAAATAGCGACTACAGTACTCGATCAATGATAATTTTTACTAAGCAGTGAACTCAAACCTCAAAGATTGGACAATGACTGACGTCATGAACACAACATTTCGTTGGAAAACTTGGATTAATAATGGCAAAATTGATGAAAAGAGTATTTTGACATTGTTATACTTCTAACTGATGGTGGATGAGGATTCACCTGTCGAGTTGACTGCAGTCTCTCCCAAAATCTTCTCTCGCCTCTCGACACCAACTAGTTCAGTAACCATGAATCCTGGTCGAGGGAAAGGCTGCGCAGATGGATTGTAAAACTGCACGGCTTCTGGCAAAGTTTCCTTCGAATTAAGATGGAAGTTTCGGAAGTGTGGAAATTGAATTGATGCATGTGGATTAAGAAGGTATTGCAAGTTGCTGGACTCGTGTGCTTCATTACTGGCCAGGATAAAAACTACATCTACTGCTGTTACAGCCACTCTCACAATCCATAATGTGGAACGTGAGTAGATTTGACATTATGTTTAATTCCTTCCCCTTAGGGCATTGGACCCATTGCATTATGGGAAGGGAAATAAGGGTTTCGGCTTGGTCATCAAATCAGTTATCAGATACTGCTTTCTTGTGCTTAGGTTGCTGTGGTGAATTGATATCTTCATCCGTAGCTAACACAAACTAAAGCTACTTCTACAGTCGAATTCTTAGAAGCGATCCCTTTGCAATCAACCAATACCTATCTTAAGCATGAGATTATCAAAGATAGTATGAGGAGCCATTTGTAAAATAATTCAAGAATTCTCACTCTCATATGTTCATTGCCAGCTAAGCCACCCTCTTTCTTAGGGCTGCTGTTCATTATTTGCCCTCGTACCTTCATTATCCGCTCTAGATGTCTCATTATGTAAGATGGCATTCATCCACAGTCTCATTCTATGCTACCATCATACCTTCATTATTTGTTCTCTTAATTTTATTTCTACTGAGCAGTACCTCAAGATCCACTTCCACTGCTTCATCCTTAGCCTATCATACCCTCAAACTAAGCTTTCTTGCTTTCACTAATCAATCCCAGCTGTACCTTCATCACTCTCTAGCACACCTTCATCACTCTCTAGCACACCTTCATCACTCTCTAGCACACTCCATTCTTCACTAGGGTACCTTCATTCTGTGTTTTGTCCACAAGCGTGGAAATTCCATGGCTAGCCTGGGGTCCAATACAACAAAAATAAAATTAGCACTGGCAGCCTCGTTCTCTTTTGTTGCTTTCCAGCTGAGCCTATTTTATTCAAAGCTCTCTAAGGTCTTTTATAGCCCGTGTGAATTTTGTTTGACAGCCTGCTGGTATCTGTGCTAGCAGGGTAATATACCCTATTTCAAAGACTCTCAATGCCTGAATGACAAACAGCCTCCAGGAAAGCAATAGCAACACCTCAAGCCCTTAAAGCCCCAGCAAGCTGGAGCCAATTACCAAGTTACCAAGCTGCCAGCAATCCATAACTGGTCAGGAGGCACCGCATGCTTCATGATATATTTCATGATTGCGGCAGTTGCTGTTAAGCGGACTCACTCACACATAGGCAGAGTATTCTACTCTATATTGGTTGAGTACCAACGCTATCAGTGAGGCTCTGGTAAGTGAAATAGAGCAAAAACAACATCATGGTATGTTGAATCAGATTTATCTTTTTGAAAACTGCAGTTACTGGTATATCTTCCCTCTGATATTCCCTCTTTGGAGGCAAACAGTGTTCACGTTTACCTAATGGCAGTCAAATAATAGAGTGTTACCAGACTATTTACATTTCAGCCAAGTAATAAGTCCCACATTAGTTTTACCCATGTTAAACAGGATCTATGAAAAGGCCAGTAGCCAGCTGATCAGCATGTAAGCGATTCCCACCCACACCTTCGACATTTTCCCCTCCAGACCCACCAAGGACCATGCATATGATACATACATATAGCATGATGGTCATAGTTAGGAGAAGGTTCACAGTTGTATTAAGTTTCAACCGGTATGAGAGTTGATAATGATAGGGAAATCATAAAATTTATTCACTGGTAGGTGCCCATCCCTCAGCACAATTGGCAGCTCTCTGAGCAAGCTAGCAGCCTCCCCTCACACCAGCGCTGGCTCAAAGCCTCCTACAGCTTTCCACTTGCTGTCAGACACCTGGGCTAATCTTAGTTTCATTGTATTAAACCCCAGGCTAGCATTGGAATGCTTGTGGAAAAACCCAGAATGAAGATGCTCTAGCAAACAATCAAGGTATGCTAGAGAGTAATGAAGGTGCAGTAAGAGTGATTATTGAAGGCATGAAAGCTTAGTTTGAGGGCATGACAAGATAGAATGAAGCAGTGTAAGTGGATTTTGTGGTTCACCTCACTAGTAATGAAGCTAAGAAAACAAAGGATAAATGTGTGCTAGCACAGAATGAGACTGTAGATGGATGAAACGAAGGTTCCACCTTACATAATGAGACATAGAGGGGGAATAATGAAGGTACTATAGATCATACTAAACACCAGCCCTAAGAATGAGGGTGCCATAGCTGATAATGAACGCATAAAAGTGAGAATTCTCAAATTATTTACAAATGGCTCCTCATATGATAGCCACAAATGCCAGCATACATCACAAATAGCCTAGTCTCTCACATTTACCGGAAGCCTCTCATATTTTCTCCAGCACATTTTGGACCCGCAATCACTATTGTTGGTTTGCTAATATTTCCTTGTAATTTACTGGTTAAATCTTGCTGAGCTAAGCTCAAGCATGGCAAGATCTTAGCCGTAGGGTAGGAGTTCAGAGTTCAGATTTCAGAGTTCAGAGTTCAGAGTTCAGAGTTCAGAGTTCAGAGTTCAGAGTTACGGCTTTGCAAAGTTCTGAAAAACCTAATCTCTAGAATTTCTGGCCCCACAACTTGTCATGCATGAGTAGCAGTAGCGCAGAAAAAAGCAAGAGGATCGGACTAAACTCAAATGGAAAATTTATCGAACACCAGCTGGAAGATGACAACAAATTTACACCGAAAACCTTATGAAAAGCCGAAAGCAGAACAAAAGCTAAAAATACCAACCATCCCTACGTGGCAGTGACAGTAAACAAAATACACACTAAAAAGTGCAGTGTGTCGCGTTTCTAGATTCAAGGCAACCATTAACTTCATTAACTTACTGACACCGTTAGGTCTACATCAGTTGGAGGCTATCACCAATCTTTCTGCAATACCACTAACAGTGCGATTGGTTTGGCCTCGTTTCAAGTTGCATGACTCAATCATGGACATTTCTGAGTGACAGGTATGTGTCAGTTATTACTGTAAAAGTTATACTGGATTTACCCATCCTCCTTGATCGTCAATCCAGTGATTGACTTTCCTGAAAAGGAAATAGGATTGAAACCATCTCATCACTTGCTTCCCTTGCTGCAAACTGTTCTCCAGGCAGCCTCTCTCGACTAGTCCAGTAGTGAATAGTACTCCCTGTGAATTAGCACCGGGAATTTTGTTTAGGCAATAAACGAGGTAAGTTACACAGAAAATTGCCAAATTATGACTTGTCACGTATATTGCCTCATTGATTGGAAGATTCATTGCTGATGGCAATTACTTAGGACAAGAAATAGAGTGGTCAGTTAAGGAAACTGTAAATCTAGATTAATTGCTTGTAAAATAATGGGAATATTTTGTTCATATTAACAGAATTTTAAATTGTGACGTTTACAGATTTCAACAACTTTTTTCAGTCTTAAATATAATATACTTGGCTGTCAAAATACAGCATTCAAGTTTGAAGTCTCTGACTGTCATCTGACTCTCTAGTGTCTCTGGTACCTTGTGGTCAATGAGGTCTTCAGTTTCTACGTAGGGTTACTTATTAGTTTTTTAGTAGTGAAAGTATAAAGAGTTTGATCTAAATTTCAGCGAAGTGCAAGTAAAATTATCTATAACCAGTACATAATGATAAAACCACAAATCAAAGTCTCATTATGGTGACAAGCATTCCATGCTCTTGTTGTCTTATGGCAAAAATGCCTGTATTATGTTACTGACAATCTCTCAGAGTGTAGTAGCGCAAGCACCTGGCAGACTTTGGCCCAGTTGAAGATCCCCTCAGAGAATATCATATTCATTGCTCTGTTATACATTGCCTTAGCCGAGTCTTTACTGAAATCTATTAGGCTGTGCAGCTTTCGGATCTGGTTGGTAATGTAGGGAAACCCGTAGTTCAGGTAGGCTTCTGCTGTAATGAAAGATGGAAGGAGGAATTTACAAACTATTGGTTTTGATGAAGTAATCTGGATTGACTTTGATGACTAAGTAATTTCAATTTACATTGAAAGATACTTGAAAATTTCGTAGTTGTCTGTTTCCCTGCCCTAAATTTGTTCCAAACAGGAAGTATTGAAGAAGTCTTACAAGAGTTTTGAGAATTGTTAAGAATTCTTGAAGAACTCTTAAGAATTCTTCAAGACTTCTAAAGAATTTTAAAAAGTTCTTTAAGAATTATTCAGGAGTTCCTGAAGAGTTATTTGAGAACCTTCAGGGCAGGGAAATAGACAACCGAAAATTTAAACATCATGCATTGCAATAACTGTTTCATATCTGCTGCCAACATACCATATGCGGACAATCTATGTGCGAGAGCTTGATATCTGTCTGTAGGTATGGGCGTGAGGAGCATCACCAGACTACCAGGTACATCCTGCTCTGAATCGCAGTCAAAGTATCTGTAAACAATGAAACAGAATCGAGCTAGCGGGCAGTTCTATATGGCTTATCAAAGCTAATAGGTACTTTGCCAGATTTTGACATTCTCCAGTAGATATTCATGCATACATGCATATGTGCAGGGATGTGTGCACACATCAATGGGAGATTGACAAAAGACACTTTTTCTCTGGTTGACAAGTAAGCAATGCTAAACATTAATGCTGTAACGATACTTTAGGCCATGGTACGATACATGATATACTAAGCTTGTGTATCGTGTCCTCACTATATATTGTCAAGCTATTTTTGATGTATGGAAATAGTTATAGAATTGTAAAGTTATGTACTAATACACCTAATTAATTAACTTGAGCTGCAATTCAGCTTCCTATGGTGCAAATGATAAGGTAAGATGAGAAAGAATCTTTCCGTATGTCATTGAGTATTTTATCGAGTAACTAATGCAAACAACTAAGATTCTACGCTTATCTCGAGTTCTCTCCAGTTTTATTGTAGCTTTTGGTGGGGTACCAACGAATGTTGACCAAGATTCTACTACCCCTGATGAGGAGTTCACCATGCTTCCTCATCGCAGTGATATTGCCATCTATCTGTGGCCATGGATATTTCTTACAAAAATGCTGTTGTTTCTTTTTATTGTGTGAAAATGTTAGGTGATGGGTATACAGATGAAAATACAGATGTAGTGATATCGTGACATCACTACTCCACACCACGTCGACTCTTTTGCATATTTGGTGCATACAGAGTAATGGGCTCATACACAATATTGTGACATCAACAGTGCAATGGACAGAAAAGCAAACTTTTAAGGCATGTCTTTCAACAGCATTCTATTGCACTTTGTAGACAAAATCACGGGAGGAAATTTCTCCTTTGTGCTGGGAGCTCAGATTAACTGTAGGCAACTTACGATAGATGGATCATACGAAGAACTATTCCCTGATTGTCTTGGCTTATATTGCCTCAGGTCCTTGATGCCTGTTCTTTCGAAGCCGGTGTTATACGAGCCATGATGAATGAAACTGCAGCAGAGAATTCCCTCACACGACAGTCAGTGCTGATAGTTCAGCCTCATTCCACTGAAGAAGTACATGTATGCATGGAATTCCTTAAGTATGCTACCGTTATATCAATAAAGCGCTGCTATACTGGGTGACAGGCTAATCTCATAACTAAGGAAATAATGAAATCTATCCAACAGCAGCAATAGTGGATTTGGATTAAAGGCCAGGCCACACTAGCCGTATTTTCATAGGCCAGTCACGGATGGCAGTTTGCCGTAAACAACAGCAGTGTCCACACTAGACGCTACTCATGGCCGTAGTTTGTAAACAAACTGGCCATAAAAATCTGGACACTCAATCAGCGGTTTTTTCGGAAGTTTATGCTGTGCTACCGCAGTCTAGCCTAAAACCTCATCAAGTTGTGCATCTTCTGCAAAGTCTGCAGCCAATCAACTAGCGCTTTACCGAAATGTATTGTTCAACATTCAAACATGTGAAAAGTCGCTTACGACAGAAAAACTTGTCGGATGTGAGCTAAAAATAGAAAGGAATGTGTGAGGTCTGTGACTGATAGATAAAAATATGCCTAGTGGGGACCAACCTTAACATGATTGGCATCCTACAGTCAATGAAAAATCATCCTCAACTACTTCTTTGGTCGACTAGTAGTATCTAAAGCTTTTGTAATTCTCCTGTCAATGTGCGCGCACACCCTTGCATGTTCCGCATGCACACATATTGAAGGGAGAATGACAAAAACCGCAAATGGATAACAAAATCACAAATGCATTGACTGCACAGATACACAAAACCACAGTTGTCATCAGTGTAAAGTCGGTTATGCAGTCAGCAAGCGAGAGTTGCCATTGCTCTCAGTTGACAACTTCTGTGTGAGCCGGCAAAGATTTGTTAACTGCCTCTAAATAATGTTGCTTGTTGCTTCAATTATTTATTCTTTCGTTTTTGGAAATGATAAAAGGGATTCAAGAAAACTCCCAAATAAGAGTTTCTCTAATCAGCTAAGCGTACAATTTCACCACTGCAGGCTCTCTCCATCCCAGTTTCCATGCCCATCGTAGCAGATGTAGTCATTGCGATAACGATGATAGCAGCAAACGCACAACATGACCTCAAATTGTAACATATAGGATCAGACAATCCATCGCAGAAATGGGTTCTACATTCACAATTACTGCACACTGAGACCATCAGCCAATCAGTGATCAGCCGTAAGCCATCATATGCCACTTGCAAGCTTGTAATAACACGTGTGGAAGTGTGTGCATGAGCGGTAGTGTGCGTACACACGTGTTTGTAGATGGTGTCAAACGTGGCCATTCATCTGAATGCACACCTTCCAACAGGGGTCAGCAGTCAACTGCGGTCAGCCCCTGTTGGCAGAGTATGTTTTTCATACTCAGGACCAATCACTTTGCCGGAAAGATTTGGTCCGGGGTGATTTTGTCAATTGGCTACTGATGAAACCAGATATCTGCGCACCGTATGGCACAAAGAAATTGCACACAAAAGACACACAAAAACTCGCCCCCAATTCTATTGGCTTTTTGCATACTGAGCTTGGAGTAATCTTCACATGCAGATATTGGAGTTGTCCTCTATTGAATATTAGTTGCATTATGGGCAATGGAACTCGGGCAAAATGTGGTCAACGGTGGACCTAAGCACACTAGCCTCATTGAACATAGCTAAAGTGGCATGACAGAAGTTTTGTGTTTTGTGCGTACTGAGCCGTTGCAACTAAAAGCAATGGAATTGGGGACAAACATGGTCAACTGTGAACATCAACACACTGAATATATGAAACATGAAAAAGTTTGCAGCAGAATTAATTGGTGGGGGGGAGGATTTGATCATAACTATGCACAAGGCTATTAATTTCATAGGAAAACCAACTCAGCAAGTTAGAGCAGGTTGGGGGCAACAAGTCGATTTCGATTAAATTCACTGTGTAATGGTATTCTACGTTATGCAGAGCATTGATAACATAAAAATTGCAGCCACAAAGGACTAAGATAAATCCTCCACTTCAGTAAGGTAAGAATTACAGTCAAAGCATGTGGAGGGACCTGTCTATCTACCAACTCTGTCTCTGACGCTCAACACTGCTGCCCTGCTTCCAGACCAATGAAGCCAGAGGTGTCACAAGCGACAGATATATAAGCTATGTGGGAGTTTTCTCCCCTGTATCAATTTTCATTCTCTGTAACTTTTCTTGGGCGATATGGCATATCCAGTGGAGGTCTTGGTTTGACAGCAGCTATCTGACAAATGCTAATGCTGGCAGCACCTGAACTCCTAAAAACCTGTCATCATCTTGGCTGATCTGGAAACAAGCAAACAGCATGCTGAGGGTAGCCCTTACCTCGGGTATCCACACTCCCAGATGGATATTAGCAGCGAAAGCTACGTGAAGAAAATTCATTTATGAAATATTATTCAACTAACCAGCTTAAGTAATCATTGTGGCTCTACTCTGTAACTATTTGGTTTTCAGTGATTTTTGGACTTTGATGATGAAAATGGATTTTTCTCGGTCGGTTCTAGTGCCACCATGGATGACGTCTGTCAAGGATAATTTGTGGTGAAGATCATATCAGGGTATAAGTATGAAGCTTAGAGGAAGATATAAACTAGAGACGCAACGAACGGCGAGTTTTCTCTCCGTTAATTCGGCCGCGAAACATATAGAACACAATGGAGAGGGACACCGGCGAGATGTAAGGTTCCAACGCCTTGGCTTCACTAATCACGAGATGCAGCGTCGCCCCGATGCACAATTTACTGCGACACGATTGGCCAATAGCGTGATACAGCCATTGCGTCTCTAGTTTATATCTTCCTCTAAGGTATGAAGTCATATTAATCTAAATCAATGGAGAGTATGTATCAACACCAAGATATCTTACAAATTCTGATTCGGAACTGGAGCTAGCCTCCTGCGCATGAGTTTGGAAGCCTGCTCTCTCACCGACTGATCGATACAAGCTGGATTGCTTGACTCGTGGTCCACTCCTTTCCTGGACAGACTTTGTATCATTTGGCATAATCCCCAGAGAAGTGAAGCCATGCGATGAATTCAACACATTGTAGGACAATGCTGTGGTGTCGATGCTTCAGGTGTTGTAGATGCACTTATAAGAATTATGTTTGCGTGCAATATAGCGGTAAAAAACTGGCAGAGGTAGCTGAATCTAAATGAAATCAATCATTCTCTGATGAAAATGAAACATTTGAGCCCTTCTCCACCGCAGAAAAACACAGATGACTGAATTATGTCATAGATGAATGCTGTTGCGTCACAAGATTGCATACCCTGCAGACCGTAGCTGTGCGCTATGATAAGCTGTATATGGCTGGAGATGTCACTGTGGCAACTGACAAGATTAAGTCACAGTGCCTCATCACATCTCTGCGATTGCTATCACTGAGTGAAATACTACATGGCACTGAGTTATTTCCAGCCTCTTTGAGGCAATGGCCTCTGGCAGAACTAGTATGCAAGGATTTAGTGGCTGTATACAAATCCCCCAAACAGAACATCATCACCTCTGGGATTATCTTAGTGAGTAGTGAGTAGTGAGTAGTGAGTAGTGAGAGATTAGTGAGTAGTCAGCCAAGGTGAGAGCAATGAAAGCACATGAGAGATGATTCAACAGCTATAGGTTAGTAGGATTGATGGCAATGCGTGCGAGCTATGGTGAAAAGGGATGCTCAGCCGATTGACTGACCTTGAGCAGCGAGTTATCTGTCGCAGGCAACAGCATGAGATATAAGGGCTTGACCTTGGAGTGATACTCTGAGAAACAGCAGTACCAGTGAATGAAGGGTATAGCATCATATTCTTGATCGTGAATTGTCCACATCACCTGTGGTGTGCAGAAGAGCAATATCATTGGTGCCAATCACTGAGAAGGGGTCAGGCAGTGCAAGCACACTCTTTAAGCATGTTTGCACAGTTTGCAACAGTTGGAAGCCAGCCTAACACCCATAGCTGCTACTATGGGGGGGGGAGTGGAGGTCGAATCACCTCATAGTGGCGTAGGTGTGCTCCTACATTTAAGGTCATGCCATTGTGGACATCAAAGTTGATATGGCGATGACCTTCGCCTTTGTATGACTCGTTATTACTAAGTCTTAACCACTGGTATATTGACAAGTGCGTGCGCAACTTGTGACAACTTGTTAACGAATTGTGAAAATTGGGAACCTTGTATCATTGAGACAGTGCCACTGGAAGTGATAGAGCCAAGATATATATTGCAGATAATCATGCTACAATGGGTGGGGGGGGGGGTGGGGGGTAAACTATGAAGTACGGGAATAC
>ERZ1740065.3148-NODE-3148-length-10315-cov-17.218031_pt1 | contig 10315 bp, 7 predicted proteins | sample MGYA00581738_ERZ1740065 | MGnify/ENA primary metagenome ERZ1740065 (study PRJEB43018, sample SAMN04849749) | marine metagenome | isolation source: floating plastic debris | place: Pacific Ocean | collected 2008-09-01 | study: EMG produced TPA metagenomics...
GTTGAAAAACTATAAAAGTATGATAATAATATGGCAATTCTCAGCTATTCATGGCGCTACGATATTGCCAAATGTAAAACTTTTTCTTGATGACATCGTGACACCTGCTGTAAGGATTTTTTATTGACCCAGGTTGAGAACCCTGCCATAACAGGTGATCATTGTTGTTCCCTCCTTAACCTGAAACTCAGTAACTAGTCAGCTCAAAGTGATCTAGCAGCACTGTAATGTGCTTTTCCGACTGTTCCCCGATGGTCATGCGCAATGGTATTGCTGAACCAGGAATCTCAACTATTTCGATTCAATTCTCAAGCTGCATTCACACTACCATCATAGCCGCTGGTCAATGTCATCATTTCACACATCAGCAGTGTGAGTAGCTCAAAGAAAGCCGGGGTACAGTTCGGCTCCTATTGGTCAATGCCCAGCTGATGAAAAATGTTTCACTTCAAAAGGATTTCACCAATGCATCGAGTGAAGCCAAATCACCTGCTGCTTAGCCCTCTCACACCATGCAGATGCGTGAAATAAAAGTATTGCCTCACTCTAAAAGAGGCTTTACTGTTCAGCTTCTGTAAGGATAAAATGACAGATTTTGTGTAGCATAAGGATTTTATTTGACTCACTCGGATTTTTCACTTTTGATTTGGATTGTATATGTTATCACTCATTTCACTTTCGTGCACATTGACAGGAAATTGATAAAGCCAAAAAATGTGGTCATAGCGTGGTAATGATGAGGTCTTCATGGTGATGTAATGCATGTTCGAATAGAAACACATTCAAGACAACCTGTAGGTGGTCCATTCTTGTAGAATTTATTTATTCGTAAATCGAATAAAGCAAATATTTTTGTCAATACTCACAAAGTGCCTCGTTTGCACGTCAAAAAATGTCTTATCACTCCGAGTTCCAAGCGTTCAGCTGTACTTGGGTCTGGAAATGTCTTGGAAAAGAACTGAAGTGCTTTTGAAATTCCTTATCCATCACACTAGGTCTCTGGTCATGTTTTTAATATAATCGATAAATAGCTTGCAACGCTCACTCTCCTCATACTCTGAATCGGTGTCATCAATCATCGGCGCCAACAGACACCTCAGGTACTGAGTCTATCTGCTCTGAAATTTACACATTTCATTGCTGTAAAAGCCACATAAGTGTATTACGGGGAAAACCCTTAGAAACGGACACCTTCTAAGGTACCGTCTCTCTATAAAAACATACTTCGCACCTGCATGACCTCATCTGAACTCAATATGGCTCGTTTTTTATCTCAGTCAGACTAATGCTAGCATAACGCTGGCATGTGACATCAGTGTGCATGTGAAATCAGTGTGCATGTGACATCAGTGTGCATGTGACATCAGTGTGCATGTGACATCAGTGTGGCGATAGAGGATAAATAATGTTGGAAGGGTACAGATTTGACCCTCGTTTTGCTGGCGCTATAAATACTCTGTTTCTATTCCTCAGAGTTCTCCATCACTATGTAGTGAAGCGTAAGCGCCATGTTGTAGTGCTTAACACTCCTGTCTATTAGACGGGAAGCCCCTGGTTTGAATCTCGGCTGCAGCACACCTTCACAACACCTCCTACACTAGTCTCTATACACACCTCTATACACATCTCACCTTTCATCATTCTCACATCAATATGCATGCACGCAGCACGTGTGGGAGTGTGAGCAGGAATGGTGGGGCGTAAGCTGGAGTGCGCGCGCATACGCGTGGGAGCATGCACGCATACTGACAGGAGAATGACAAAAACCCCACTGCTCTCACAATCTGTGCATGTACAGCTTAATCCCCTTAATGGCAAACAACAGAGGAAAGAGTGAAACTGATTAATGGATTAGCGGATATCACCTCAGGTGAGGTGAGAAATAAGTGCAAGACAAATGTAAAGCTTCCATCTTTTACATTATAGTATATTTCAGCCTTTAACAGTTAACTGTATGATTCTATATTTTATGGAGGTAATGGATGTGGAAGAGGAGGCTTGTCAGGGTTCTCCACAAGAAGGTAAGAACGCATGACGCATGATGATTGAATTCAGGTCAGTAGAATCAAGGGCGAATCCAAGATTCTTTTTTGACTGATGCCGAGGTTGAACCAACGGCTGTATGAAGAGAAAATTGTTTCTGTTGACCTCACAACTGATTGTTTAATGATGCCAGCTGAGGTTTGTGTGGCTGTGCGATGAGTGCAGTTGGTGATTTTTCATCCATTTCCTACTAGATGATGAAAAATACTTGAGGCAGATTTTTTTACTGATGAGTGTCAGTCAGCATAGTAGAGCACCGATGGTAGCTCTCTTAGTATTATAGTTGCCGTGGTAATAACCCAAACTTGACTTTTGTTAGCCTCTCGTAGTTGTGTTTGCAATTGTGCGCACGCTTCTGCTTTTTTGCACCACCGAGGCACGCTAGTGATTGCTAGCGAAATCCTGATAAAGCTCCCGCAGGCGTTAGTAGGCATCAGTTAGGACCTGCTGGATGGTCATATGTATAGGTGGATGGCAGATGACAGCGTATGCTAATCAGTGTATTAAAGAAAGGTAATATAAATTACAGAGTGATCGACTGCGAGGCAGAGAGGTAACATGATATGAAATAGAAGGTGTTATTGCCATCATATTAATGAAAAGGATGAGATGGTAAAATTAACTAACTGTAAACTCACAGGATGTGTATCCTAGTAACCTGGAAATCATATATCATGTAGCAGCAAGCATGATATCATAACTGCGGCAATCAAAACGTTCTTGATGAGAGATGGAAGGGAGAGTAGAGGGGAGAGATAGAGGATGGAGAGGGAGGAAACAAACAGAGGAAGAGTTCAGGAACAACATTAAATTGGGAGTGAGGTGAGAGGAGGGGAGGTAGGATGAGTGGATTTCCTTCCATTCTGTTACCTATCTGTTTTGGAATCTAGCATCGTGTAAATTCTTATTACCCTTCTTTACTGCCCTGGTTCTCATACACTGCCATCTGCCATTCACCTGAGGGAAGATCACATCAATAGTAGATGTGACCTTCCCTCAGGTGGGCCACTAAACCCCACCAAAACATCCACAGATTGAAGGCTTGCGCAACGTCACATGAAACACGGCTCTACTCGGTGGACTGGTGCAACTGATTGATTATTCGCCCAATAAACGTCACGCACTCAGTGATTGGTCAATTATAGTCAAGCGACTTCCTCTCTCTATCCGTGTCATTTGTGAGCTCTACTCTAAGCCACACGTGCAGCTTGACCATGAATGAATAAAAAGATCGTTGTTGCTCAGAATGACAGCTAAGAATGATAGCTAGCTATTTTTTGGATTATTTGAGATACCAAAGGACTAGGAAGCAAATAACTGTGCTAGTGAGTAAAATGCAACAAAATTTGATCATTAATGCTATGAGACTAATAACTTAGATTTGTACAAGAAAATGTAACCGCAGTGTACAGGCTCACACAGCCATTCGTAGAAAAATATATGAGCTATGGTCTGTTTGTGGAATCGAAGTTGTGATTCACCAACAGCCGATCTAATGAACATTTCATTTTATGGTGGCAGTTTCTTCGGTCGGTTGTTGTTATTTTGTCGTCCTTGGTAAATACTGGCACGTGATTGGACAATCAGCAATAACTCTGCGGATTAGTTTGATTTCGATCAAACTTTCAATCTCCCTCCAAATTCAGCCGGCGAAATCTGATGTTACACTGTCCAGGCACCAAAGACTTCCTTGAAACCGATTGGCGGATCGCTTTTCCGCAGATTTGGAGACAGTGTACATGTACCTTACCTGCTGCACTAACTGCCGCCCGCAAACGCGTTCATGAGCTTTATCGAGAGTTTGCTAGTTAGACTAGGCGTGCAAAGAAGCAGAATTATGAGGACAATTGGGAGCTTAATGAGAGGAGAATCACAACAGCCCCAAACTTTTTTTATTCGTAAGGTTAACTGTTTATCGAACAGATGCTACTGCTACCCGCGATGGAATGACATTTATCGGGTGTTTTGAAATATAATATGGAAGACAAAGTTTTAGTGTCTCAGTTGTTGAGCTGTAACTATCAGTCTGGGTTACTGTTTCAGATGCTGAAACCGAAGCTGATTTTCAACGGCGTGGTAAGTAATTGTTCTCATTCAACCTGTTACTGTGGAAGGTAATGCACCACATGTATTTAATAGAAGATCATATAGCAATTTCTCTTATCAACTAGTGTATGTTCAGTAGTGATGTCACGGTACATTATTTTGGAACGATATCGATACAATGATATTTTATGTACACATTCCACAGTACGGTACATTTCAATACGATACATGTATGTAGGCATGCATATATACATATCTAGTAAGTAGTATGTGGCAGTGTGTGAAAGCTCTCCATGATATAAAACCTTGCATCAAAGATATAACAATTTGAGATACAATCAACTTGTGCAGAAATAGAATCATGCTAGCAATATCTACAGGAAAGCTTCCTCTTGTTTCTGGACTACTTTGCCCACAGTGCTGAACAGCCTTCTGTTGGGACAGATGAAGCAGGAACACTCAGGCACTACGAGGCACATACAGCAGTAGGCACTTCTGGCTATGACTAGCCTACCAGCCATTAGGAATGATGTAGAACATAATGTGGTATAATTCCTGCTGCTATCAAACACTCTGGTGGAGGCTGTTTGAGGGTTCAATTCGGCTTGTTTCACTCATAGATAATATTATTTCATTCTGCTGATGCCATATTTTAGCGCGTTTGACTGCCGAGTGTCCTTTGCGCCGACTGCCGAGTGTCCGTTGTTGTTCCAAAGTAACTTTGCTGTCATTGGAGGCATAAAAAAAATAATCAAGAGGCTAAAAAAACACATCACTTCTTCACAAACTGCATCTAAACTGAATCTAAACCAACTAATTAGGCAACAAACATCTAAAGCGAGCAGTTTACTGTACCGAAAGGTGAACGGAAATAATTACCTCTGTATTGTGTATGGTACCCAATGACCTTGTGCTACAAGGTCATTTGGTAGTGGCCAACGCCATGATTTGACTCTTAGATCTACAACTTTTTCAGCTTTTTAGACAGCAAATATATCACTTGAGGCCACGTAATCGATGACTTATGTGTGCACATTTTGTGTGTATGAAATTTCTGAGAATAACCTGTTTAACGAGTACACATCTAGTATACATACTGTATTTGACCCAGTTGAGTCGCGAGAATATTGAGGTTATGAAAATATACTGGGAGCTATAGTAAAGCACCGATGGTAGCCCTCTTAGTATAATAGTCGCTGCGGTAATAATCCAAGGATGAGGGGATTTCCATCGATCTTACCTATCTGTTTGGAATCTATCGGTATGTAAATTCTTATTGCCCTCCTTTACTACCCTGGTTCTCATACACTGCCATCTGCCATTCACCTGGCTGCTAACTGCTGCACTAACTGACGTATACAAACGCCTTCATTGGGCTCTATCGGGAGTTTGCTAGTTAGCCTACGCATGCAAAAAAGCAGAAGCATGAGGAAAGTTGTGAGCGTAAGGAGAGGAGAATCACAAAATCCCCAAACTTTTGTCATTCATAACAACAGGGGTCTATATTCATATGTCTAACCTTCAAGAGTTTGACTGCTCCAGAGTTAGACAGTCTAAAGTCCCTACAAAAATAGCATCTCTGACACCTCAGTACACTGCTGCCAACTACCAATAAAAATGAATAAATGGTGATGCCAAACAAACCAGAATGAAAGCTGTCAAATTCCAGTGCCGAAGAGGAGTGCAGAGAAATTTTAAAACTTTTTTAACTCTAATCACTGAAAGTTAGACTGCTCAAATTCTTATAATATGCTTTCCTGCATAACAATAACTATTTACCTAACAGTTGCTGCTGCTACCTGCGATGGAATAATGTTTATCGGGCTTATAAAAAATATAGTAGACAAAGTTCTAGTGTCTCATTATTGCGCTGTAATTATCGATCTGGGTTTCCATTTTAGATGCTGAAACGGAAGCTGATTTTCAACTGCGTGGTAAGTAATCGTACTCATTTAACCTGTTACTGTGGAAGGTAATGTACCACACGTATCTAATAGAAGATCACATAGGAATATCCCTTATCGACCAGTGTATGTCCGTCAGGTTGAAAACTGTGGAGATTACGTTTCCTGAACTTATTGAAAACCGATTGTTTTTCATTTACTACACAGCAGGAAAAAACAGTATGAGTGTATTGACTGACACACATGAGTCATTAGTGTCAGCCCGATTCTAGAGAATTATCATAAAACGGCAGGACTGGTGTCGAGAAACTTTGTCCCAATAATCTTATAGACCAGAATTAATTAATAGAGATCAAATAGTTCCCATTGCCCAACAGTGAACACCACAGATTCTTCAGGCTGTCCGTGAAGCTTTGTCTCAAAACAGCTGAAAACATCTAAGGGTTCTACGCATATAGTGTTCACTTGTCAGCCGATGAGCGGATATTGCGTCAGGAGTTGTCTTCTCTTATCCTGGGACTGATCATCAAGGCCCATCTGCTTTATGCCAAGATATATCCTCCCTTTCACCAAGAATATTCCAGCACTATTTCCAGAGTGAAAGTCTCACAAGTGCTTGAGTAGTAAATTTAGCTTTTTAATATCCTTCAACTTTAAAAAAGATGAAATTTATGCCTGTTCATGGAAATTGCCCTCTGATGTCCTGAGTTCAATAGTGGCCCATATTATTCTCAATCTCCTCAGGTCTTACTTTTATATCCAACTGAATCTAAGAGATTATTTGAGCAAATAATCTTCTCCTTCCCTTGCAGGTGACAGCAACAGCATTTGGCGCACGGAATATAAAGTCAAAACTGGAATGCTACTGGCAATTGGCATAATTACTGCTATTTTAGGCGCACTCAATATTGCTGATTTATTGATTGAAAGGGGCCTTTACAAGGGAGCTTCTGATCAAGCCAGAGAGCAAGGTTCAATGATTATTGATGTCGTTGGCATAGCCATTAGTTTCATTACTGCAGCTGCCATATTTGCTGGATTTTGCTTGGCTTTATCCTCTCGCCGCTCAGACAACATCTCATACGATCAAATCAGATAATCGGCAAGTCGATAACTATTTTTATCCTCTAATTGTGATCAAATTTCGAGGCTAAGAATCATGAAACCCCCGTAAGGTGCTTCAATTTCATTCAGTGTCTTTTGCTCAATTTTGTTGTTCGATTGTGTTGCACAGCAAGAATAAGACAGGAAATAATTGCAGTCTGTATTTTTGTGTGAATCATTGAGCATTAAAGTTGAAATGATTAGACAGCTGCTGTAACGCCACAATTTATATCTACGGGTAACGACTATAGAACCACAATGTAGCAGCTTCTGTCTATAATATCAACTCTTGCATCAGAGATTGTATAAATCATGATTTGACTGTTAGCAGTAGTGCCAGATGTTTTACACCTGATTTGTATATTATTTTTAACTTCTCTACCACCACCACTTAAATTATCATCAGCTCTCACACATCGAAAATCAAGCGGCAAACAACGATACTTTTGATGAAATTTACCCTGTGTCATAAACAATTCACTCTGACCATACTTACAACGTTTCTTAAAGAATTTATGAGCCTCTTCCCAGGTCATATAACCCTCAACGTCTGGATTACCCCAACATGCAATAGAGGGGATAGATGAATATTTGCAAACTATAGAGGTTCAACTGGCTGCACGAGCTACTAAACTGTCAACAGATAATAATAGGTTAGAAGAGCTAACCAGACTTAAAGATACTAGAGGTTTAAATGAATCTAAACAAAAAGAGTTTGATGAGTTACCCGATAAGATTAAAGCAAATGAAGAATTGATAGCAGATATAAAAGGTGAGATTGCTAGCAAGTTACCCACCATAAGAGATACAGTAAACAGTGATGCAACAGTGGGTGAAAAGTTAAAGATGATATTTAGAGATTATGGTATGACAATCACATCTATATTAGCATCTATAGGATTACTGATAGGATTAATTGTTGAGGCGATAAAAAACCCTTTACACCATCACCCTCACCCTCACCATCACCACCATCTCCGCTATCAAACAACCCTGTTAGAAAAGTGTTAAATCAACTGGCTGATTGGATGAAGAAACTTGCAGGTAAAGCCATTGATGCATTACCAGGTGTTATTGGTAGTATTCTTTCATCACTGTTTAAAGCTGCCGCGACTGTTATAAAGTATGTCGCAGACAATTTATGGACATTGGGTGTTGCTGTAGTTTTGTTATTTGCAGAGTAACAAAAATAAGAAGTGATTTTAATTATTATTTTTTTAATTTAAATTAAAGATTTTTACCATTAAAATGGCAGAGCGGCACAACCAAATAATTCTATGCACAACCAAATAATTCTATGCACAACCAAATAATTCTATGAACAACAATGATGTGGCACAATGAAGATTATTAAATAGATTTAGTCGGGGGTTAACGAGTAAGTTTACATATCAAGTAAACAGCTTTGATTATAAAGATCAGGTGGTAGATAGTATGAGAGAAAATATTACAAGGCAAACAAAGTTTAGATTTTCATATGTATTGACATTAAGTAAAGATGATACTATTAAAATACATCGATTTTGGGGTGCAAAAGGAGGACCTGTTCTTATAAATGTTGGGAGTGACTTTGGGGATGTATATGATAATCAACTAGGTGTGATACATAATAGACTAGACGAATTTACAGAAAATGGTAGTGGATGAGGTTTTATATCTGTTGATGAAATAAAACTAGAATACTATGGTTTGGAGACTTTAGCTGGTGGTAGTACTTTTAAAGAATTACCAGAATCACTTGCAAATAAAAAAGCTTTTATTAATGTTATGAACCCTGATGATAAATGTCTTGTTTGGGCCACTTTATCAGCCTTATTTCCACCTGGGAAAATGCTGGTAGGGTGTCACATTACATACCCCGTAAAAACCATTTAAAAACAGATGGTATTACTTTCCCAGCAGATTTTAAAGATGTGCAAAAGTTTGCAGATATTAACAACTTAGTAATAAATGTCTTTGGATGGGAAAATGACTCTCTCACAATATATCATACAGACAAAAACCTGTACCAGTCAGACCAGCCAACCATTAACTTACTTTTGTATAAATCTCATTATGTTTGGATTACAAAAATAAATGCTTTAACACGTTCACTAAATAAACACACAGGTGTTAAGCACTTATGCCTAAAATGATTGAGTACTTTTAATGATGAGTTAAATTTAGAATTACATATCCAAGATTGTATCAAATACCATGATGGGGAGTGCAAGATTGAGATGCCAAAACCTGGAACATTTACTCAGTTTAAAAAGACAAGAAACATGTTAAAAGTCCCCTATGTGATATATGCTGATTTTGAGTCTGTAATAAAAACTGATTGTAAAAGTAAAAAGGGTGATAAAACCACGCTAAATGGTAAACATGTGCCATCTTCTTTTGCCTTAGCTTGTATTAGATCTGATGGTAAATTAATGTACGTAAAATGATGTCGAGGTGAAGGTAATGCTAATGAAACGATTATGACAAAGTTTTCTCAAGCTTTAGATATAGCGTATGGTATTATTCAAAGACAACCAGAAGCGCCAATGGAAATAACAGCACTGCAAGAAGAAGAGTTTAGGGTCGCAACTAAATGTTATCTTTGCCGGAGACCGCCCACAGATAATAACTGCTTAGTTAGAGATCATGATCATATAACAGGTAAATATAGAGGTGCTGCACATAACACGTGTAATCTACAGCTAAGACCTGGTAAAAAGATACCAGTTATCATACATAACTTTAGAGGTTACGATTCACACTTAATTATAAAAATGATGAATGAAGATGCCAAGGTAATTGCAAACAATAGAGAAAAATTTATGAGTATGCAGGTTGGGCCTTTTAAGTTTATTGACTCTCTGCAATTCTTGTCAGCATCACTAGACAGACTTGTTAGTGGGTTAGATAGTTTTAAATCTGTTAAGGTTTTAGCGGCTAATAGGGTAGGCGATAAGTTGATTGGAGATAAAACAAAATTAAAATTGCTAACAAGAAAAGGTGTATTTCTTTATGAGTACATTGATAGTTTTGATAAGCATGATGAAACTTCACTACCCAACATTGAGAAGTTTAAATCATCACTAGATGGGTATAAAGGTATTAGTGATAAAGACTATGAACATGCTAAATCAGTGTGGGTACTCTGCCACGGTTGTACTGAAATGGAAAACAAGAACTTTGCTCAGAAACTACTCGTTATATGTTTCACAAGTAATGTTGATGAATCCGTGAAC
>ERZ1740065.3149-NODE-3149-length-10315-cov-11.793567_pt1 | contig 10315 bp, 10 predicted proteins | sample MGYA00581738_ERZ1740065 | MGnify/ENA primary metagenome ERZ1740065 (study PRJEB43018, sample SAMN04849749) | marine metagenome | isolation source: floating plastic debris | place: Pacific Ocean | collected 2008-09-01 | study: EMG produced TPA metagenomics...
CCCCCCCCCCCCCCCCCCCCCCCCCCCCCCCCCCCCCCCCCCCCCCCCCCACAGTAGAATACCAGTGCATACATGTAAGGTACAGGCACACTACGAACTTGGAAATCTCAATCTCAATCGGGATATAAAGCCATCTATACTCAGCAGTACTGACCAGCAGATCGGGATCAAATTGGCAGCGTTGCGTCACTCTACGATTTTACTCATAGGTCTACGACTCACTGATCATCTGAGGCAATTTGTCACCAAATGGCAGTGAATTGCTTCCCGTACACCACAGGCCCACAGACACTGACTACTGTGAACGTAGTATTGATTACGGCCTAGAGTATAACGGTGTTAAGTGCGGGCAAATGATATCAGTTGTAACAATAACGGATTAAGATGAGTGACATATAGGCTTAATAAGCTCCATATAACTAAAACCTATGTTTTGATAACGCTGAACTCTATAAATAGAACTTCATTATAATTACCACGTTAACGGTAATTGTACTTAGTATTAGTATTAGTTATCTGTTGCGTTATGTACTATATTAGAGATCTAGTCAGCATGTGCTCAGATTGCTGAAATCTGAGATTTTTTCCGGGTTGGCAAACTGCAAATTGGACTGCTTTTGGTGTGTGCAATCTTTGGTACATGGCTACCGATGAGGTGCATATAGTCAAAGGTCAAAGGATACCACAGAGGTTGTCGCATAAAAATAGAATACACTGATCACAGAAGGATAGAACTTAGGAAGCAGCAATGGTATTGACAGTGAAACTTTTTCAATGACTGAATTAGCCATTCATCAGGTTTTCATTGGAAGCGAAAGGCAGACAGACAATATGGAGGAAAATTTCTCATTGACCTACTCAAAAGAAAACTTGTGACTCCAGGTCAAGGTCATACACCCCGTAACCATGTTTCAGATGTTATAGAGTACGAAACACCCAAAGTAATCTACCCATAGGGCCCCGATTGACCAAAGTTGTGGACTCACAGGAAGGGGCAAGATTTGATACCTACTTACTCAAATATTTTCGTCATGATAAAAAATTTACTTGTCCCTCACGATGAAATAATGAGCAATTTGTCAAATATGAAAAGACAAAAACAAGAACAGATGATGGTAAGATGAGGGAAGTATATTTCACCGTTTCGTACTGTCATTGGGATGGATACTCACAGCAGCATTTCTAATGTTCATCTTGGTGTAGGTGTATAATCACCCCTTGTGTCTTGCCAGAGTAGAAGTAGTGTAATTGACTTCTGTGAGTTAAGCTGGGTGAAATATAGATGGTACTACAGTGGTGAGTTTTTCTTATCGCCCTTTATCTCTTTTTTCTTAGCTTTCGTACGGGAGGAACACTCAGAACAGGTTTGTTTATCGGTAATATAGGATTTAAAACCAAAGTGTTATGGATATGCCAAGCCGCATCAATTCAAGGCTACCTATGCTTTAATGAAACTTATCATACTAAACTAAAGATTTCATTTATGGAAAATATTTTAAATTCATCTTTAATATAGTAATCGTTTTCCTTCGGAACTATAATGTGCGGTTATAAACCTCACGGAAATGTGTAGTAGTAAGAAAAAACATTACCAAGCTCTTGTACGTGTTTAGTGGAGTACCTGTCGTATTACTTTTAGAGACTGCCTATTATTATTCTGTGCTACGTAGATATCCCACCGATTGAGCAGTCTATGAGCCTCAACTCGAATCAAGATGAGTGGGACAGTGAGGTTTCAGGTCTCTAAGCCGCAGGAAGGAAATGGATCAGGTACTGCCGATGGAGCCGCCGAAGCTGACCCAGTGGATCTTCGAGGCTCAGTACAGTCATATGGATCGTTACCAGCAGTATCTCCCAACAATGTCCATCCATCAATATCAGGTGTTGGTTCTGATGGAAATAGAGGAGGTAAGTATTCTGAATGTTGGTTAAAATAGCTACACAAAGACGGTATCACTATCATCAATTATTTGTGGTATATTGCTTGCTACAACGTCAGCGATTCAGTACTGAGGTGGTTGTTTTAACCATGTGATGATATATCTGATCTCTATTTCTCTGGATATCGTCAAATATGTTGTCAGTTATGTTTACGATCGTACCGAATCGGGTGTGGTTGGGTTAGTGGATTGGTTGAGATTAGGCTACCTGGGTAACCGATAGACTGACTACTCATGACGTCAGGGACTTATGGATGGCTTCTAGTAGCTTTTTTATGCAGTATACGGTTCATTCTAGAACACAGGATGTGGAGGAGGGAGGGCAAATAGGAGGACAATGGAATGAAAGGTAGAAAGGGAGGGGAGAATTAGCTAGAGAGAAGGCAGGGGAAGGGAGCGAAAGATATGCAGAATGAAAAAAATGAAGGGAGAGGCAAAGTGGGAAATATAGAGGGATGAAGAGGAATAGATGTAGCGGTGGAGTGGGAAAGGGAGAGGAAGACAAAGATCAAATCTTGTGGAGTTCATGAATGCCTCTGATACCAGTATTTGAAGGTCAACAACTTTATGAATATGACATATATCCCCCATCTGTCAATATGTGCATAGCTTAGACATGGTGATCTTTAACATATGGCATTGCCTCTAGATTTTTCAGCACTTGTAAGTTCTGTTTACTAGGAGCTAGTTTCAACATGAAAAGGTCGTTGAATGCTATCATTATGGTGTTGCACTTTGTTTATTGCCATGATTAATATTAGGCCCTGGGTAGCTGTACGCTATGACATTCCCACAGTATCAGAGGCATTATCAGCCGGTTAGTGAGCGATAGTACAGGTATTGACTAGCTGCCTTAAGCTGTTCTTAACTCTACCATGTCCGTCTGTTTGACTATACCACCTACTTACTAAGGTCATGTGCACTTGGCTTTGTGTTTCCAGGAGGACAAGTAGTTTTTGGTAACGTACCATTAACTAATACTAATAGCTTTAATAATTTGGTATAGCAGTACCGCTGCTCGCTATCCAATCGCCTTCACTCACCCATCTAACACCCCTGCTGCTGATTGGTCCGTCACTAGCTCTCACGTTCAACCGTCACTTTGCTCGTTTTCTTGCATACTTTAGATTAGTAGGCACGAGCAGCTATACTCTATACCAACGTGCTTTGGGAGTTGCCCTCTCTTTCTCTTTCTTGGTTTGCACCGTGATTGCCAGTCTAGCGAAGTGAACTCTGCGATTCGTAGCTTAATCTGTTCGGTCCAGTTCACCTGACATGGCCTCGTTTCAGACACTCATTCGTCTCTCTGTTCCATCTTCAGGCTCTGGGACATGATTATTGCATATTTTCCCTTGTCCATTAGCGTTCCTTGCAGCTCCTCTCACCTCTGTTTTTATTCGTGACATGATAGGAATGGTGTGTTGAGCTCATCATCCCCCCTCCCCCCTACTGTCTAACCTGCCATTGTTTTGTGTCCATTTCTCTGTACCCAATACAAACCGTTTTACGTAATCATTGAAATAGGTCCACCCAGCGGTCAGGCTGTTTTTCACCTACACAACGTAACACTATTGTTCTACTCCGCAATGCAAACAAAAGTTACTAATGGCCAAGTAAATTACTTCTATCAAGCGGCATTGATTGGTTCAAAGAAAAATTGAACGTTCACAAATCTACATTCCAATAGTATTGAACTCTGCAAAGCTGCAGAATTTTTAGCGTACGTACTGCACATTCGTTCATGCTGCGCTGCTCCGTAGTCGTCTGCTGCTCCACCTCTCTCTCTCTCTCTATCTGCAGGCTTAATATTATTGATCAAGAGCTTCTTTTAGAATTTCATTCATTTAGGCACCATTGCAGTATCGGACGCAATACGACAAAGTACGTGCCGGCGCTGGTCTTGGTTTTTTGTATAAATCCTTTATCTTGTGCCTCTATGTCAATACAAAATGGCCGACGGCATCGAACTTGAAGAGACGAAACCTGACGGTAGGTCATCGCTGCCCGCGCTGCCATACGGAGTCACTTGATGAAATTCTGCGTTTGACAATGTTGCATCATCCACTCAAACCTCTGCTTGACCATAATTGATTTAATTTATTTTTCAATAATCTGAGAGCTGAGTAGGTGAGACTAGTGCAGTTTCGCATTACGCTCTTCACAATCTTCCTCATTTACTCTCACGCGCTAGCTCCCGCTCGTCCCGGCTGCTCATCGCTGCGTCTCAGCTTACATGGCGCTGATATGCAGCAGCGATGGAGGCAGCATCCCCGGTCACCTCATCCAAGACAGTAGGTCGTCTCCGTTTTGCTGCGAAAATTTTTGTCCACTTATTCACTTTTTTCCAGTTACCCGCTGCTCCTGCTCGGCGCCCTCTTTGTGCTACAGTAGATCTAGCTAACCAGCCACCCTGACTACGTCTGTGACATTCATCGGTGTCATGTCATAATGCGAGTGAGACGGGGGATTTCTGCTTACAGGCGATGAATCTCACAACGAACGCGACAGACTCCACAGCGTGGATTTCAAAGATGGCGAGAAGGGCCTTGAACTCTACGAGGTGAGTCTCCACGCTCTGCGTCGCCTGTATCTTCGTCACAGCATCACACTTGTCAAAATTTGTGTAGATTGTGGCAGTGGCAGCATAGTGCTGCACCAGTTAGAGACTGCGCTGTGATACACTGTAGTTAGTCTCTGTTAAGTGCACCTTGTATTGTGATTATGATGTTTGTTTTTGCGCTTGACCAACAACACATAGAGAAAGCCTCAATCACTGTTGAGGCAGTCTGATCGATAACTCTCAGCGGCTGCTGCCTCCAACTCCTACCTGTCCCGTACATACCTGTACTTACCTGCAAATATCTGTACCTACCTGTACTCATCTCTCCTCTCACCACTTGCAAAATTTCCCCCTGTCACTCTTTTCTCTTTCATTGCGGTAAAACTACCACATGATATATTTTCTTACCTTATTCCTGCCAAAAATTATGACACATTTCACAAAAAAGTTATTTTTCTGTTTATTGTCAATTTTTGAAGCACAGGCTCCTCCACCCAGCCAGTGATCTCTATCCGTTCTTGTGCATTGATGTAATGCTGTACCTTTGAATAAAATTCGTTGCGCATCAAGTGAAATTTTAATCAACGCAAAGAGTTGACCATCATACTGGTCCGTCTGCCTCTACCCACAATGCCTCACTTCAGTCAGTGACTCCCCAGGCGCATGGAGAGACCTCTTAGCTACCGTCAGCTGACTATTGTCATAATAATACCAAGTACCTGCAAGCACCTGTACTCAGTATATAGTGTTGATCATCACCTTATCACCCCATCACTCATCTAACGGGATTTGCACGATTTAATTCATCGATTTGTTATTGGGTGCCGTAGTCCCAGGTGATCACTCACTGTATTTACCTTCGGTCTCCTGCTCCTCTACCTGACTATGGATATCATCAAAGACTACTGCCTCGCTGTCTCCCTTGCCCACGACGTAATCCCCTGTAATTGGATCTCGTTCGAGTGCCACCATCAGCAGGTCTCCTGCGAGCCAGTTACAGATGCACTCGTCCGCAGACCGCATGACATGATTGATTTTTAGTTAGACCACACTCATCATGATCAGCAAACTGTTTGCTGCCGCTCGATCTGTGTCGCTCGATCCGTGCCGTCAACTGCCACAAACAAACAAACGTTTTACCCGCTGTATCCGCCATCACTCGCATTACTATCTGTTGCTCTTATTACAGGAAGACCTGAAGAGTAGACCAAAGATCTCTAGGATATTACACAGCCTAGCCAATTACAATGCAGGCCTCACCCCCAGCTCCACCGACATGGAGAAGTCGGCCAACGCTCCACAGGTCAATGACGCTGTAACCATAGCAACCGAATTTATCCACTCACGTGATATGATAGCATCCTAACAACTGTACAGCATCAGTTGATGTTATCTTTCTCTTTGTCACCTGCCTCTACTCTCTTTTCTCTTTCAGGCTGCGAGGCTGGGCACGCTTTTGGGAGTTTACCTCCCCTGCATCCAGAATATATTCGGAGTTATCCTCTTTATTCGTATGACCTGGGTCGTCGGAGTGGCCGGCTCTGTAGAGTCTTTCATTATAGTGTTGTTGTGCTGCTGTACGGTACGGATATTGCGCTCCCTCGCCAATGCTGCCATCTTACTTCCCGCCTCGATATGATGCCATGCTTAATGATTGTAGACCCTACTAACGGCCATATCTATGAGCGCCATAGCCACGAACGGGGTGGTGCCCGGGGGAGGCTCCTACTTCATGATATCGCGCTCTCTCGGGCCAGAGTTTGGCGGGGCCGTCGGCATCCTGTTCTACCTCGGCACGACGTTCGCATCTGCCATGTACATCCTGGGAGCTGTGGAAATCCTGCTGGTAATCCATTTACACCTCGTCATCGCCGCTGTCTCTTCCTCTATACCTGCCAATCAGACTCGGTTACTACTCGACGCTGTCTCATCCTCTATATCTGCCAATCAAACTCGGTTACTACTCGATGCTGTCTCATTCACAGCAAATCTAGTTGGTATCGTTTCAATCAGTCATCAATTCCTACTGTCCAGCACACAGCTGTTCCTTACAACTGTAATTATTCTAGCGCAATCCGATTTGTAGGCACAATAGAGCAAGCGATTCGCACTAGTTCAATGATCCATATCTACAAATGAAATTTGTCTACTATAGCTGTCCTTCCGCTATGAAATCCGACCACTGATATTCACGCTGTGACCATTTGTACAGAAATACATGGCGCCCGGTGCTATACTGGTTGGAGAGGACATACAGAATGAGGCGGACGCGGCTAACAACTACCGTATATACGGCACCCTGCTACTTCTCGTACTGTTCTTCTGCGTCTTCCTCGGCGTACGATTCGTCAGTATCGTGGCGGCCATATCGCTGTCCTGCGTCATCCTCTCCATCTTCTCCATTTACATTGGCGTGTTCACCGCCTCAGAGAGTCGCAGTATTGAGTGAGTATCTACCTCTTCCTCTCTTCTACCTCTACATCTATGTCTATGTATCTGCCTATATCAGTAGTATGTGTGTGTCCTCTCTACCTGTACAACTATGTCTATGCATCTGCCTATATCAGTAGTATGTCTGTATCTTCTACATCTATCTCTACATCTATGTCTACGTATCTGCCTATATCAGTAGTATGTCTGCATCTTCTACATCTAAGTCCATGTCTATGTCCATGTATCTGCCTATGTCGGTAGTATGTCTGTTTCTTCTACATCTATGTCTCTGTTGGTAAACCTTCAACTTAGCTATGGCACCGACCGCCATTTTTGTGTATGATTTTATAATTTTAGCTGTTCAATTTTTTTCCACCGTATTTTATAAAACCCCTCCTTCATAGGCCGCCATGTTGACTCTATAAACTCGCTGTGACAGAGACAAGTTTCTAATGAACTGAATATAAGACGTATATTTGATATTGTCCACGTTTAGCGTCACTTAAAATAACAGGATAATTAGTTAGCAGCAGTTCCACTGCCTGGCCTTCTGTCTTATACACTCGCTTATTTTAGTTCCACTGCTTGACCCTAACCTTTGTCCTTTGACCTTCGTTCGTATTTCACCATTTATCGCCAGTTTCAAAATTCCCCATAACTTTCTCATACCTGCTCTTTGCGAAGCCAGCTATAGTTTGTAGGATAACTAGAGTGGTCTTCCCCTGTTTAGTTCCTAATAGCAGTTATGTTAATTCAGAAATCCTTCTCTTTGCTGAGGCTGGTAAGGTATACTGGTACGGCACCGGCTGTATCAAAGTTCATGCAGGGTTTTCTAACGCTGTCAGTGTTTATAGCTGCAGCCATGGTAACTGTAGAAGGCGCTTCACTTACTTCTCTCTCCACCTCCAGTAACACCTCACCATCTTCGCGAATCACTACTAGGCAACTATTGGAGGAAGACAACTCCGCTTTCCTCACTAAGGCAGTATGCCTCTGTGCATGCATCTGCGATTTCATAGATGTTTAGACTGTGTGATGTTATTTACATGTATGTATCATAACACAGATGGTGTCTATGTCATTTCATTCCTTGTATTTCAGAGTGTGCTATCTCGGCGATCGTCTGCTCAAGAGAGATTTCTACGAAGTTAACGACACGCTGTACTGTAACAAAGATGAGTTCATCACCGGCGTCGACAACGTGTCGATACCGTCGAGGCTGTACACCCACTACTGCCCCACCAACGTCACTTGTGACCCGTTCTGGCTTGGTAACAACATGACAATGAAACCCGCCATTCCTGGCCTGAGTTCCGACAACTTCTTCCGTAAGTCCCTCCTCTCCTTCCCCTTTCTCTCCTCCTCTCTCCCTCATCTTCCTCCTCTCTCCCTCCCTCCTCTCTCTCCTCCTCTCCCTCATCTCTCTCCTCCCCCCCTCCCTCTCCCCCCCCTCCCCTCTCCTCTCCCTCTCTCCTCCCCCCCCTCTCTCCCTCCTCTCCCTCCCCTCCCTCTCCTCTCCTCCTCTCTCTCCTCTCTCCTCTTCTCCTTCCTCTCTCCCTCCTCTCTTTCCTCTCTCCCTCTTCTCTTCTCTTCCCATCTCCCTCTCTCTCTCTCCCCTTTCCCCATTCCTCCTCTCTACCTCGCTATCTCCTCCTCTCTTCCTTCTCACTCGCTCCATCTGTTTCTCCCATCTCTCCTCCTCTCCTTCCTCCCGCTCCCTCATCCCCCTCTCTACCTCTCCCCTCTACGTCTCCCCTACCCCCATCTCCCTTTCTCTCCCATTCCCCTCCCCTTATGTCATTGTTAGCCTTAGTACTATACTTTCTCTATCTGTACACACAGCTATGTGTACAGTCCATGTAATCCACTGCTGGTCCACGGTTATGAATCGGGGTACTCTCCTCACTGCCCCTCACAACATTGACAATCTCACACTCTACCTGTAGGTAACGCGTTTAACAGCTACCGAGAGAAGGGCCAGCTTGTCTCTGGTAACCTGTCCAACAAGGAGTTTGTCTCACCGTACGGCGATCAAGACTTCGACATCATCGCTGAGATCACTTCCTCCTTCACCGTTCTCCTCGCTATATTCTTCCCGTCTGTTACTGGTCAGTATTTAACCTCTAGCTGCCGTATATCATACTGTCAAGTATATCGTACTGTCGAGTACCCGTCTCTCACTCTGGTATCTAACTGACAGGTATCATGGCCGGTTCAAATAGGTCAGGTGACCTGCAGGATGCCAGCAAGTCAATACCAATCGGCACGATCTGCGCCATATTGACCACGTCATTTGTCTACCTCTCCAGCGTACTCTTCTTTGCCGCCACCATCGAGGGCGATGTGCTGCGGGATAAGTACGTTTCTACCATTGTCCCTTCAGCCTCATCCTCTTTAATCCTCTAGTTTAGTTATAATTACATGTATTATTATTATTATTTAGTATTGCTATCATCAGTTTAATTATTATTTATCCATTTTATTTCATTTTGGAGTTGTCTTATCGGTAATCCCAGAATGGTTGAATACTCGCCATGTATAATGTAGGTTTGATATTGTGTAGACACAGTTGTATATTCCGTGTCGTTTATTTCGTTTCATACAGCCACGTTCTCCTTGTAATGACTTCACTAGGATTTTATTCAAATTTTATTTTAATTAAATTAATAATCATTAGTGAAAATATAATTCTGATTGCTTATAAAGATTCACTTCAACTTCAGTAGGAACAATTATTGACATATAAACACACAACGCAACAGTGCCAACGCAACGGTAACATTGATATGTAACTGCTAGATCACACTTTACAATGCTAATACGTGATGACAGGTTCGGAGAGAGCATTGGCCAACGTCTCGTTGTATCGGAGCTCGCCTGGCCCCATTTCTATGTAATCCTCATCGGCTCTCTCCTCTCCACCATCGGCGCCGGCCTCCAGTCTCTAACGGGTAAGCTACACCTCATTCCGCGCTCTTACCACTATGCTGGGAGTTGCGTCCCCATGGCTCTCGTGAATCCATTGCAGGAGCGCCGAGGCTTCTAAACGCCATTGCCAAGGACGGCGTCATCCCCTTCCTCAAGCCGTTCGCCCGCACCACTAAGAAAGGCGAGCCGTTTCTGGCCCTCATACTCACAGCCTGCATATCCGAGGGCGGCATACTGATAGCAAGTCTGGACTACGTCGCCCCCATCATTACCATGTATGTTATGCACGGATCTCAGTCTACCCGCCATATATCATGATTATTAGAACGGTTTTAGAGTTATCCTCTCCTTACGTTTTCTTTCCAGCTAAATCAATAGTATCTTTCATATAGATTTCCATCAGGGATATTAGTACGATGCTGGTTACTAGTGACTACTATGATACTAGTACTAG
>ERZ1740065.3150-NODE-3150-length-10313-cov-12.558296_pt1 | contig 10313 bp, 22 predicted proteins | sample MGYA00581738_ERZ1740065 | MGnify/ENA primary metagenome ERZ1740065 (study PRJEB43018, sample SAMN04849749) | marine metagenome | isolation source: floating plastic debris | place: Pacific Ocean | collected 2008-09-01 | study: EMG produced TPA metagenomics...
GAAGGTGAGAGAGAGGGAGGGTGAGACGGATGGTGAGAGGGAGGGTGAGAGAGAGGGAGGGTGAGAGGGAGGGAGGGAGCGGTACCTGGATAAAAGCTGCCCTCTCGTGACTGTCAGCGAGAGTGACGACCGATGAGATAGGGGCCAGTTGGAAGCTCGGGGCAGCACCCTGTATCTGAGTACCGTTAACAGCCACAGTCAGAACGAGCTCCAGGCACTGCTTTATCCAGAAATGTCCTTCAAGTAACATTACAACTCCATCAACTTCATCCCCGCTCGATATACAGACGTAGCGCACGAATACAGACGTAGCGCACGAATACAGACGACTGCGTCAGGCTCACCTGCCATGGCCTCCCAGTTCTGGGACGAGCAGACGTACATCAGCCTGTCAAACAGCCTCTTCCTGATGCTGTTCTCAAAGACCTCAAAGAACTTCTGTCTGATCGCTGGCTGAGAGCAGCGTAGGCCAGCCAAAAACGCGATCTGGCCAATGGAAAACTTGTGCTATCAAGAGAAAACAACTCCAAAAAAGAAGGTAACAGAAGTAGGCCTATACCTCGAGTTTGGCCGTCATCTCAGAGCCGATAAATGCGTCGTCGCGGTAGATGTAGTTGACGAGTTCAAGGAACTGGGCGTTCAGCTCCAGCTCATCTGGAAACCGTTTCTCCACATTCTGCATCAGCTTGACAAGCAGGATGACCTTCTCTCTCAGGTTTGGAGACTGATTTAGAGATATGGCCGTCTTTGTCTTCACCCAATCTTCAACCATCTTAGTTATGGCCTTCATAACCTACAGAGCCATTACTCACATAATGTGAAACCAGTACCACAGTCATGGGATCGATGTAACATGGCCTGAGACTGTTATGACATGGGGGAGTGCACGTGTCACCTTGCAGTCGGGGGTCTTCTCAATGAGGCCGACGAGTATCGTGCCTATAAAGCTCTTCCTCATCTCCGGGTTCATTACACCAACACGGTTCTTCACCAAATCAAGACTGCAAGACAAGTTAATTCCATAATTGTGCTACCACTGGCGCACTGTCTGCGTAACACAATGATAATGGAAAACTTCATCTAACAGCCAAACAACCGAGTGGAGACAAGCTACGACAGCAGGAGCAGGGTTGACAGAGTGGGCAGGGCTGACAGAGTGGGCGGGGCTGACAGAGTGGATGTGGTTGTCAGAGGGGGCAGGGTTGACCGAGTGAGCGGGGTTACCTGAGGATGAGGAGTTCACTGGCAATGGGGCTATTCTCTGGCGCTGTGGGAGCCAGATGTTCCTTGGCCATTCTCTGCAGTACTCTCATGAATGACGTGATCAGTCGGTCGATATAGCCTTGGCTCTGCATACACGCTGCCTTCAGTATCATCAGCGTGCCGAAGAGCTGCGGGTGCGTGCCCGTAGTCGACTTCTCGTAGGAACTCAAGCCTTCATAGACAACCTACACCAAAGCATGCGCTGCTGTATCAGTAGACGTTACATAGCGCGACCGGGCGGTCAATAGATGGCGCTGATACAGACCTTGCTGACACAGGCGTAGAGCACCTCTAGTTCGTCGTGTTTGGATGCGACGCTGGATGAGGCAGGCTCGGTAGGAAATATGGACATGAGGCGAGTGAGAAGGCTGTGCACCGAGCGGATGACCTTGGTATTAGTACAGGTCATACACGCAGCGATACTTTTTTGCAGGGGTTTGAGACTGGAGAGGATGGTCTCCTTCTTCAGGATGGAGAGCAGGTATGTGAGCAACTCCAGAGCCGTGCAGATATTGGAGTAGTTGGGCTGCGCTGAGTCGACTGTAGTGAGCAGCTTCTCGAACCTGCAAAGATCAGTCCAGTGAGAGGCAGCAGTGAGAGGCAGAGGTGAGAGGCAGAGGTGAGAGGCGGCGGTAGCGACAAGAGGCAGAGGTAGCGGTGGGTAACTGACCAGTTAAGTTTGAGCTCAGAGTTTGGCCAGACATCAGATTTGAGCGAGGATTTGATGAGGGTAACGCACCGTCTGGAGAGCAGCTCGCCGGGAGAGCCGGGCGTGGCGGAGATCTCGTTCGCCTGATAACGATGAGACAAAGATCAGATTCTTGTATATCTAACGTGACGATAGTCTCAGTGTGACAGTGTCAACGTGACGATAGTCTCAGTGTGACAGTGTCAATGTGACAATAGTCTCAGACCACACTCACCTGACACGCAATACGAAGGAGGAAATTGATGACGGCATCGCAGTAGTGCTTTTCAATCGGCTTGTTGCTATCGGCGATGGCCTTCACATTGGGTGTTGTTGGCGGTGTGGTGGGTGATAGCTACACATTTACACCATGAATTATACACAGTGATACTATAATAGATGTTTATACGTTGTGAGGGGTAGAGAGGAGAGCTTACGGCAGGAGCTGGTGGCTCGTAGTCATCTCCCTTGATCCTGGCAATTTCCCATTTGATGATAACTTCAGCAATGTCGACTGTCAGCTTCTTGTGTTCAATGCTGGCCTGATAGCAGTCAGTACGTCAGTGAGTGAATGTTACCAGACAGCGGCTACCTGACCGTGAACGAGGGGGTACTTACCGAGTTGGTGAAGGCGAGGCGCTGCATGGACGTGACCATGTGCTGTACGAGCTGCTGTCTGACTGGGTAGTAGACTTTGTTATGTTTCACTATCAGATGCAGAATGTGCAGCAGCTGGGCGACGGCGTGTCCCTCCTCAACGATAATCTTCTTCGTCCAATGTATGAGCATGCCCTGCAGCAACCGAACGGTCAGCAGTAATATCTATCTCCTTGTCGCCATGACAGCGCTCGATGTCTAAACACTTACATTGCCATCTTCCATACGGCCAGGCATGGCAGGTGTGAGGATGTCGAGTGCCTGCCTCACTACACTTCTTGCCTCGAGAGCATGAGCCTTCAGCAGGCTGTGGAAGACCTGCAGCACTATCCGCTTGTGGATGGCAAACTTGGCGATGATGTGGGAAAGGAGCAGATGGCCATTGTACTTTGTGGCCGGGTCCACACAACTCTTTGCCAGCAAGCAAGGCCAGGCGAAGGTCATGAGGCGCCGTAGCTTGTTACCCTGGCGTCTGGAAGAGAATGAGACATGTGATTAAGCAGTCATACCGATACAGACAGGTGACAGTTGGAGAGGATGAACAAACTTGTTAGCGGCATCGTGGATATGTGGGGAGGCTCGCTCCACAAGCAGACTGGAGAACTGCAGCAGTAAGATCCTCATAGCGTCAGACGTACCAAACGGATTCTCCGGGTCAATGACCTGGAACGGAGAGAAAGAGCTTAGTGGACTCGCTGTTTCTATTGAGTGATGACGATTACAGGTATGACGTGTGCAGACTTTGTTGATGAAGGCTGAGATCACGTTGTCGGGGTTGTCCTGGTCGGGGGCGGCGGGGCTCCCGATCAACTCCTCACCATGTCCTGAGTCAAAGCTAGTACGGAAGCAGGGTATGATGACATGCTGCAGCATCTAAATCACAGACCGCAATCGCTATAACAACCAATACCTCTCCCTGACGACCACTCGCACTGCCTCACAGTCTATCCCTCTCCCTGACGACCACTCGCACTGCCTCACAGTCTATCCCTCTCCCTGACGACCACTCGCACTGCCTCACAGTCTATGCCTTTTACACACACACACTTTTGTGCCTTCTCTCTCAAAGATGGCATGTTTAAGAATTTCCACTGACCTTTGCCTTTGTTTCCTGGGTATACTTGGCGTCATGAAAGAGCTCAGCAAACTTGAAAAATGCCTTTCTCTTCCACTCAATAGGGTACATCTGCAATAAAACGGTACAGATGTCTGAAATGAGCAGCAGATCTCACTGCAGTGGCGGGGGCGACCGCAGAGCAGAACGCACCACAGCGATGTCATCCTGGAGAAAGTCCCTGAAGAACTGATACTGAGGAAGCAGGTAGGATGAGAGACATCGTAACATCTGGAATAGCAGCTCAATCTCCTCCTTGTTATGCCTGAACATCAGACATGCAGTTGAGAAAGACGGTCAAAATTGAATTTGTTTAAAAAACATTGAGATGAATTGAATTACTTGAAATATACGAGCAAACACTTCATGATTAGCTTTGGTTCCTTCCACTGCACCTGGCCAATGACCTCTTCATTGACTTGTTTGAGATTTGGAATGAGTTTGCGATGCTTCTCATGGAACTTGTCGCTGTTCCATATGCCAATCAGAAGTTTCACCTGATGAAAACGAGTCACATGGTAGAGCAGACGGACGCAGACATAAATGTTCAGTAGAGGAACACTACCAGCTGCGTGTTGTTGATGACCCATTTTTCATCGCACTTGATGAGGCTGCTGATGATCTGTATGGCTATGAAGCGATAATCGGCTTTCTTCTCCGAGGGTTTGACGCCTGCGGTTGCTGACACAGCAGCTCCAGGCTAGAGAAGACGGTAGCAGCAGACGGATGATGATTCATACGGAGGAGGTGAGATATAGAAATCGGCGCCACATTCACACTTACTGGCGACGCCGTCTGCAGCATGTCAGTCAGTTTCTGCGTGGACGCCGAGATCACCTCACGGAATTTCAGGCCGTTTTCTTTGTGCCGCAGCTGGCTGAGGAAGACGCGCGTGAAGTGGCAGTCGTTTAGGAAGGTGTCGGACAGGAACAGTTCTACTGTCTGCTCCGGATACTTGAAGAGGAATCTGAACAGTGGCTCATGGAATGGACTACCAGCCTATGGGAGTGAGAGAGACTGTATAATACAGATGTGTGCTATCGCTGACAATGGCGTGGTGCAGCAGCGGCGGGCCTACCTCGATACAGAGACTCTTCTCGCCGGACAGCACGGCATTGGTGAGCGGCTCTACTAGCTTGCTTGTAGCCGCTGGGATCAGGTGGAATATATTCATGATGGCGGCACACGTCTTCATGTCTGTCGGTATGACCTGACCATTAGAGCCAGTGCGAGACTGCCGATTCGACTGCGCCAACACCGCAGCTTCCATCTTCTTCGTCAGCAATACCTGACGGAAGCAGCGGTGGTAAATTCTAGAACAAACCACTTGCAGACAGCAATATTATCAAACAGTCTCTCACCAGTAGCTGGTCACACAGCTTCTCGTTAAATGTATTCGGAAACAGCTGAGTGAGGCTGGTGAGCCGTTGGATGAAGTTGACGTTGAGGTTGCGGTGGTCGCCGAGCAGAGTGAGCAGAGGCCTCATAGCTGTGTGCACTTGCTCCATGTCGAGAGTGAATCCAGATATAAACTACAACAAGGCGTCAAGTGTAGCTATCTTGATGTGGCGCCAGACAACAAATCTACCAACGAGTCACCCACCTTCTTCATGCAATCATGCGCCGTCTGCTGCAGCTCGTTGTTCGTGGAGTTAAGCTCTTTGTAGAGAACTGCGAATATCTTTTCTCTCATTGTCGGTAAGTAGTGGCACGCTGACAGGGCACCTGCAAATCAGTGTCGGATCTTGCTATCACAACTCTAATATGTTTCAAATGATAGAACATAAGAATTGAAGCTTGAAACGCATAAAAAACATTTTCATCACACATCAATCGCATTGTTCAGTTTGAATCGTTATGGCCTTCTCATTCTGTTGGAGTGTTTATTAGCCCAGGAGCATAGTGAATCAGTGATCAGGAGTGAGGCGTAACTTACGTAGCCCACTCTTTCGAAGAGGCACCAGGTTCTTGACAGACTTGTAGCACGGCAGTTTGAGGAGCGCTGTGTCCTCCGCCTCGCAGATGTTCAGCAGATCCGTAAAGAACACCTTGTATTCACCTTGCTCAAGGTCAATCGTGAACAGCTTTGGCTCCAGCGTAGTACAGAACGTGTTTCCATCCTGGCAAAGATGGCATCACGTTCACTGCATTAGAGTGGAGAACAGCTAAGCCAGAGCCAGAGATTGCCTACACACCATGATTCCTATCTGAGCACTGGCAGGCTGGTGTCGCAGCAGGTGCTTCTTGGGTGGCACCATGTCCTGGAGCACGTCGCTATGCTGATTCATGATGTTGGTGACGGTTATCTTCTTCGTCTCAGCCATCACTCTCAAGCCGTGCATAGCCTGCGCAATGCGTAGGTGGATGTGACGTACACACCGGGTTTGGGTGAAAAGTGAGAATTGTGGGATAGCGTACTTGTTCCCTGACTAGGGTATTTGGGGAGGTGATCTGTCGCACCAGCTCACGGCTAACGTCATGAAACGACTTGTCCTGGATTGGCTTCACTTCCACGTCACTGCCTCCAACGTCTGCGGCGCAGAGTCGTAGCATCTGTTCGAAGTTACTCTTGGCCATGTCCAGGGCACCACTGGACACCTGCAGATAGTTGCCGGATTATGACAGATATTGGATCAGGTAGTGACGTAGTGACAGAGCGCGTCCGACACAAACCTCAGACGTCAGGTCCATCATGATGAATATGAGTGCCTTGAGGAACATGAACTGGTGGCGCAGGATCCACTTCTTATCCATCCGCTCAAACATAAACTTGATGGCGATGCAGCTGCAAGAAACAGACGCAGTCAGCCGGCTGATGAGTGAGTCACTCGGCGACAACATGTGAGGCAACAGACCCGCCGAGTTTGGAGTACCAGGCTCTCTCGTAGCAGAGTGAGCACATCTTCTCTGCCATGTACTCATACAGAGGTAGCTGACAGGCACGCTCCTTGCTGCCCATAATACACAGGCTCGTCTCCAGCATGAGTACGAGGGCGAGCTGTGCCGGCTTACATAGCTCCTTCTCCTCGTCACCCATCACAGTGGCGAGGGCGTCTGTAACGTCAACCGATCACAGTGAGCGACACACCGATGGATTACCTAAACTAGCCATACAGAGAACTGTACACTGACCAATCAGCACGTAGGGGTCGGTACCGTGCAGCTTGGTACACTTGTCCCCGAGCATGAAGGGTCCAGCCTGCTGGGCTACCATGGAGAGCGTGAAATGTCGCACGAACGACGCCATAAACTGTATCACGTTGCTCTGCAGTTCCTTCACAGCCGCCGCCACTGTAAGATACAGAGGATGAGTAACCAGTAGAGCACCTGTCGCACACATGCCAGCCATATCAGGTCTTCACTCACCAAACATTCCACAGATGGCGTTCTGCATGACAGTCCTGATATGGGTGTCGGTGCACTCATACAGGCTGTGGGTACTTAGGCTCTGTATCTGCCCGTCCTGAAACTTGTGGTGATGCAGAAGGTGTGTGAGTGTGACCTTGTCATCGTCAAGGTTAACAGCAGATACGAGGAAGCACTTGATGAGCTGCCACGAGTGCTGGCGATAGAACATGTCTGTATTCGTCGCCTTCAATGACTGCAGGGCGCACTCCACTGACTGTCAATGGACAAGCGTGACAGTACAGCAGAAGTTGTTACGGGACATCGGTATTGGTCATTGTGTAGTAGTACAGAGATTGTCACATGACATATAGTATTGGTCATTGAGTAGTAGGGCAGAGATTGTCACGTGACATCACTGACAGACAGATGTGACACTTACCTTCTCAACAGGTAATTGAACGGGAGTCTTACAGTCCTGAAAGTGGACTGTGACAGAGGGACCAGCTAGCGCCCTCTGGTTGTAGGTTAGACTCTGAGGCTCCCTCAGCATTTTCCGGTTGCCCCCACCAAACTTCCCGAGAACTCTGAACGCCACATGAGCGATCCCGTCATTGCTGTTACGAAGGCATCGCCACAGTGCCTGAACACAAGAGCAGACGGCGCGTCAGTGACCAGTAGGTACAATCAAACAAAGGTGGGAGACTGCGCGAGATACAGACCTGCATGAGCTCGGCGCGGACAGGCTGGATGTGATCATACAGGAAGTCAGGCTGCAGGTTGTCCACGCAGAGCTCCAGCGTCCTCAGGCCCTGTGAGATGAGGGTCTGCGACCCGTTGAGGGCGGACACTAGTGGGTCCATGAGCATGGGCAGGTAGGGTAGCAGGGAACTCAGTCTAACAGGTACGGTAAGACAAAGCTCGACGAACAGGTCCTTCATGTGCTGCTTGTGTAGGCCGGACTGGAGGCTGTTGAGGCCCTGTAGCAGGTCAGGCAGCAGCGGGAGGAACTCCTGGTACAGCAGGTCGTGGCTGCCGCCGCCGATACTCCTAAACAGCGCCCGCAGCAACAGGAAGTAGTTGTACGGCTCCTTGGCGGTCATTGCCAGCTCCATAGACCTGTTGACTATCGTGTGCAGGTGTGGCTGTAACAAGGGTCAAGGACAGTAAGTAAACGTCTAGTCATGGCTCCATTTTATAGTCCATATTCGAGACTCAATACCTTCAACATCTGCTCATTCTCAGCCGCAAACAGCGACACTGAACCAAAAACGAGTTTGAAGAGTTTCAGGTAGAGGTTCGATCGTTCCATCGTAGACGCTGTAAAACGCCAGATCAAAGTAGAAGCAAACGATGTTAGTGGATGCAGCAATGATACCGGGATGGGGCTACTTACACCCCATCTCGTCCAGCCTGGCCAGTAGGTACTCGACGAGTATGGTGGCGAACGTTGCTGACGTCGTCACGTTCGCCAGGAACGAATTAGCAATGATCTGCAGCGCATAGTTGTTGTAGATCCTCTCAACCATGAAGTCAATGGTGACAGAGAATATCTCTTTGAATGTCAGAGGGTTCATCAGCGTGAACTACATCAGACACCAAATGTGTTGGTAGAACAATTCTATACTAGAAGTTTGGCTGATACATAGAGTTACTCACAACGCCAGCAAAATGCTCGAGGACTTCTTTCTCCTCCTTAGTCTTCACCGTGGCCACTGCAGCCGGCCGCACACACGTCTGCCCCGCGGCGTTCACCGATATCGTGTAGATGTCTAACGCTCGCAGCGCATACTTGACCAGCCTCACAAACACGATCGTCTCCTGTCAAAGAAATGGGAACATCAGCAGCCGCCCACCAGGCGCTCAACGCATCGTGAAGCGGATCATCCCTGAGTGACTAGCTCGCAGACCTGTGGGTGGAACTGCTTGGTTGTGACCATAGACGTGTCTGTGTTCGGTGATTTACACGAGGCTGTGCCCCAGGTGATGGTCTTAGCGCCACAAACCAAAGTCTTCACTAGGCTCCTGCAGTCCGTCACGGAGAAACTATTGCTCTGAAAGCGAGACACACACTATAGATATAAGACTAATCCTATGTGTGAGAGTTTGGGCACAAGCAGGCACCTTCTCATCCTTGTCACCAGACGAGCCGGAGGTGATGTCAAGCAGACTCTTCTGTGTGATGAGGCCGCCAGGCTTCTCATCACTTGGGGAGGAGGGGCTGGCCGCCACAGACTCTGTCTTCTCCACCACTTTACCATCGGTGCCTATCTGCTTGCTGAGAGATGGAAGATATGAATACAGTCAGAAGGAAACTGAAGGTGAACTAGAGTTTGCAATGGCACCCACCATCTAGCCAGCATGGCAGGCAACTGCTGCTGCGCGATTGACTTGAACTTGAGGACATAGACGTTCAGCATGTGCATCAAAAGCTCCCTGCCCTGCAACCACAACGACATCAACGTTGACAGAGAGGACGAAGGGAATGACGGTGGCAGGACCGGGCCAGCACTAACATTGCCGTTTTCCTGGTCACTCTTGGTACGTATGCTCTCCACCAGGTTCAGCAGCAGCTTGCAGGACATGGTCTGGATACTGCTGGGTAGTGAGTCATCGTGGATATTCTTTGAGAAGAGATCAACGGCGAGGGCGAGGTCAGACATGGGTAGACTTGTCCTCACGTGGTGCACGAGGTCGGCGAGAGTACTGTACGCCAGTGGCCTCATAGACTCATGCGCCGTCCATCCAGTACCAATCAAGACCTTCTCATCAAACAGCCGCTCAATGTGGTTAACAAAGCCTGCAGAGGATATCATCAACCAGTGGTAACTGATCATCTGCTGCAATAGTAACCTCTACGCCTGTGATGGTATGACTCACGATTCCTGAGCTCTGTAGTCAAGATATGTCGGGCGGCTATGAGCAGCTCCTTTCTGAGATGAGCCACCTCACAAGGACACTGGGCTAGGAGATCGAGCATGCCCCTGACGAGCGATGGTGCGTGTGCTGTCACCAGCTCCTGGTATATCCGAATTATATACGCCAGAAACGACAGCGTCTTTATCTGGGCAGCTATGAAGTCCACAAACGCTTCCTTATTGAATGTGCTGCTTGCCCTGCGAGTGAAACGAGAGATAGAGAGCAGCTAGGCAGCGGAGACGGCTAGGCAGCGGAGACGGCTAGGCAGCGGGGACGGCTAGGCAGCGGGGACGGCTAGGCAGCGGGGACGGCTAGGCAGCGGGGACG
>ERZ1740065.3151-NODE-3151-length-10312-cov-11.447402_pt1 | contig 10312 bp, 10 predicted proteins | sample MGYA00581738_ERZ1740065 | MGnify/ENA primary metagenome ERZ1740065 (study PRJEB43018, sample SAMN04849749) | marine metagenome | isolation source: floating plastic debris | place: Pacific Ocean | collected 2008-09-01 | study: EMG produced TPA metagenomics...
AGTGTGAGTGTAAGTGTGAGTGTAAGTGTGAGTGTAAGTGTGAGTGTAAGTGTGAGTGTAAGTGCGAGTGCGAGTGTGAGTGCGGGTGTAAGTGTAAGTGTGAGTCAGTGCTCAACTTGAAATGAATCCATCTATTTTGACTGGTTCTGCATTGATGAAGAAATGTTAGGCGCTAAGACTAGGTGGTCAAGGCTCAATTTTGGCGGCAGTCTTGAAAATATTCATTCACTTACACGTGGCTTCTGTGTTTTGTTCAGTTCTATCACTGTTCATCGCCGCCACCCTCTTTAGACCGTGCTTCATCAGTTTCGCTTTCACACTGATCTTCGGAGTAGTCACCTCTTCCTCTATTACTGTAGCCATGCTTTCTTCATTTGTGGCGTTGCGCCGTATTTTTCCCAGCACTCCAAGCAGGATGTTCTCTGTTTTGTTTGCCTCACGAGCTGAAACTGTTCGTGCCCAGGTCAGCAGGGAGTTGTCTACCCATGGCGGAATACTTGCTTCTGTATTACTTACGTTCTTCATCTTCTTTCCTATTGACGATACTGGCTGCTTTTCTGTAGGAATCTGACAGCTGATCAGAGTGGATGGTAGCCATGTCTATAAATGATGACACACTGCTGCCTCTCTGCAATACGACCATATTGTTAGTGATAGCTGTGCTCTTATGGTTGCTGAATTTCAATTCTTCACACGACATAGTTGAGAGATTCCAGTCGAAGACAGAGGCGTTATCGGCAGGATCTCAATGAGAATATTAGAGTCAGATCCTCCGCCTGGATCCCTATAGTGATACAGTCGGTGGAAACGGTAATGCCTGCTGTCCTTCCCTCCGACACTCTAATTCTTCTCACTCTCACACCATTTCATTGATACCTCATAATTTCCTGTTCCTCTTTTATTTTATCACATTTCTCTCCTTCTCTGATATCTCGTATTCCTCTCCTTTCTACCCCTATCCACTATCTCTTTCTAATCCTCACTCCTACCCCTCATTTCTCCCCTAATCTTCAAACAGATTTTCAATTGGCCGTGAGAGAGAGATGCAGTAGGGGATCTTACCACAGGGTTGGACTTCTTGAAGTATGGCAGACCCCTAAAGCTGTTCGTCTCCATTTCTGGAAGAGCCCTGTTGTAGACACCCCTCCCTATGTGACCAGAGAGAACACCTCTCCCAGATGCACCTGTCCTCGGTGATGGAAGCTTCATCACAGGAGACAAGGCTTTACGAGTGGCTGGCTGAGCTGCACCTGATCGTGACGATATGACTGGAATAAATCAACATATAACCTACTAGGTCCACATGCACTGAATAATTAGAAAGCTCGTGTGATGTCCATAGATTACCTATCTTAGGGATTCGTGCACTCTTGCTTATCTTGGAGGACTGGGCAGCCGAGTGCTCCCGCGAGAACGTCTCCAACATCTCATTCACCGGCGGGCTTGTAGTCACCGGCACCAGGTGCTGCTTCTCCACCTGTAATCAGTTCCCTTTCCTTTAGGCGATACAGAATGGCTGCTTAAAATATCCTTGCACTACTGATATGATGTAAAGTTTGCCCAGAGACATTGGTACAGGTTGACTAGGATTGCATGTTGCACCTAGAGTTGAACGCGAGTGTCACGCATTCCGACGGCAGATGGCGCTACCTTGATGTGTGACGTATCTCGTTTAGTGACAGGAGTGTTTGAGTCCAGTATCCTCAGGTCATGTGGCCAATCGAAGTACATCGTCAGCCATTGCTCCGTCGATTGGAAGTAAAGGCTGTCAGTGATTAAGGAGGAGACGATTCCAGTGTTGTAGAGTTTACGCGCGACCTCAAGTCTACCATTACTCGCAGCGATGAGTAAAGGCGTGAAGCCGAGTTTGTTTCTTTGATCGATACTGACATCATACCTGATAAAAGTCCTTCCATTTAACACATATGCTTGCTACTGCCGCACCACACGGAAAGGAAGAGGATTGATTATACCTGCGCAGCATAGGGAGTAGTAGCGTGACGAGGCTAGGGGATTGGTGTGAGCTGGCGTAGTGGAGAGGAGTGTTTCCAAATATATCCCTCGAGTTCACTCGGAGGTCTGGCACCAGATTCAGTAGCTGTCTAGCCAGATACGGTCGATTGAGCTGCAGTAATGCTATTGGTGATAAATTTCTCATCCTTGCCCCTCATCTGCCAGCACTTGACCCACTTATGTGACCTACTTACTTTACAGGCAATGTGTAGGGGAGACAAACCCTCCTGGTCTTCAACTTCTGCGCTTGCACCATTTTCCAAGAGGGCTTTCAGCATTTGTATGGAAAGCTTAAGAATAGCGAAGGGTATAGTGATATAGTCATACAGTTATAGAGCATCTCTGGTTTCTTTGATGTAGTATTACCTTCGATTCATCTCCTGTGTTGCAGAGTTTGATAAGTGGTGTCAATCGGTTGTCATCAACTTCGTTGACATTGGCTCTCAGTTTTACCAAATAGAAGAACTGTTTGTATCGTCCATCTTGAATACATTGGTGCAGCGAACCCATGCTGATCTGGTGCACGATTTGAATTTAATACAGGAAGCAGCTGGAGGATCAGATAGAGGCAAATGTGTATGAGAAAAAATAAAATCTCAGGTACGATGGTATTATGAGCGATTCATGTCCCAGTAAAAGAATAAATTCATGTATGACGCAAGAGAGCAGGTGTCTACAGGTGCTTGATGTAGGGGCAGCGACAGCAGGATACACTTGCCTTCGCTAGAGCAGTTGTCTCATTCAGCTGTTGACTGGCGAGTTATAGGGCATCGACACCGCTACTCAAGTCATCCCTAGAAACGGACTATCTCTACCTGGACACAAAACATAACAGACAATGCCTGTATTGACCCATACCACCCTGTCCATTGATCAGCTATTCATTGGTCTGTGTTTGATGGACTCTGACAATAGAAGGCTGATACAATACAACTAACGTCTACCTATCTCCTTCATGTGAGAACATTGTTGGTTATCTAGGTCACTGTCTTGTAACGTCTGCTTTAATTCTTGGTCATCGATTTATTGGTTGCACTGATTTTACAATTGCTCATGCTCACCTGTCCATGTACGTATATACGTACGTGTACGTGTAAGCGAGACCGCATGGCCCTATCGGCAGAGTGCTGATCTGGGAGGACTAGGTTATAGTCCCAGTCCGGGACATAATAAAGTCTGTTGCCCAGCTAAGCACTCAGAAATTGTAGGACGGAAGGGGGGGCGAATGCCCCCCTGCTCAATCAGCTGTCTGCTCCAGACTGATAATTACCTGGCTTCCCTCTGGGTCAAGTTTGCACAGTTTGAAGGGGGAGTACTGGTATAGTTAGCAACACCCAGTATCTCTGTTGGTACCGCTATAGGCACTTTGATACATGCATAGTCAACTCTATCTGAACACATACCTTTATCTGTGCGTGTACGTATCAGTTTGCAGTAATCTACATACATGCATAATATGTTAGAATGAGAGCACGATGCCCTACTTACCGTCGTCCATGTTTACTGTGGCAATGATCTGAATGCCATTTATTTGGGTATTGTATACAATGATCTATAAAAATATCACTGACTCGTACGATGTACTCCGTGCTACCGTACTCCGTACTACTACACTGCCTACTACTACACTCCGCACTGCCACTACCGCAGTACTGTACTCCGTATTACCGTACTCTGTACTATTACACTCCGTACTATTACACTCCGTACTCCGCACCACTACACTCCGCACTGCGTTCTCCCGGACTGCGTACTACCACTCTCCACGCTGCGTACTCCTACATTCCGGTGATTTTACAGTTGGCACTGCTAGGCACCGGTCAATTCAGCTGAGAAGATTCCTGACTTTTTTTGGTGGAGTAGAGAGATGTAAATATCCAATTTAAATTTCAAAAGAGATGGTTTGGTTTCCACTTTCCCAGCTCGAGGTCCCGGATACCCGTACACTACTTCATCAATCATCCAGGCTGGCTGCGTGTCACTTCATCGGCACCCATTTTCAATGACCAGGTCAAGCTTGGTTTCCGCTCTGGTGGCTTCTAGCCCCAGCAGTGCCAGTGGTGCCTGCCTTACGTCTGCTAAGTGGAAACTGCGGCCCCAAAAAGCCTTCTGAGTGGCTAGATTTACTGAAGGCAAGTTAAAATGTTCAACTTTTCTGCTGCCTTTATGGCTTCCAACGTGCTCCGGGCTAAGAGGAAACCAGTGCATCCGGTGACCAGCGGTGGGGGGGGGGGCGAGGGGGGGCGGTATCGCTCAACCCATGAGTTCAAGTGACACAGAGTCAAGTCGATGATCTTCAGCAGCAACAAAGCCGTACTTGGCGAATAAGTTTGTGGCTGTTCGGCTTGGCTCAATATTTCAGCTGTTGCCGACATTTTAGGATGAATTTTATGAAGGATGCTGTTTAGTATTTAGCTGCTGCTCAGCTTTGCTTTATAGCACTCCGTAGTGTGCATTCACTATTTATCTAGATTTTTTATGGACCTGGAGTCAAATCGGCTAAGTGGAACCGTGTAGCCACAGGGTTTCACCGGGTTTCTTCCGAATGGAAGCCTGTGGAGTGAAAACCAGAAACCCCTGGGGCTCCCTGGGACTAGGAAGCTGCTAAGTGGAAACCAAACTTAACGTACACGTTTCCTGATTCTGTTGGCTGCTAGTAGGTGAGAGATAAACAGTGATGCACCACTACGCAACCCTATGAAGGAACACTAAATAATAACCGTAACCCTACTTACAATCGACGCCATACCCATTTTGGTAGACACTTTGTCTGAGAATACTGGTAACAGCTGAGTTATTGACCACATATGCTGAGTCCTACAGTTCTGAGAAAAGCCATGATTACGCAGAACAACGACATGGTGTTATTATCGGAAGAAAGATGGTAACTTCCACTTGATGTCATGAGAATGCGAAAGGAAAACACCAGATCAGACCCAGACGGACTATCGCTATTTTCAACCGGTGACAGCTACTTTTGAGCTGCGCGATGGGGCCTATGATGTCACATACTGAAACTAGTAGTCTGAAACTAGAGGTGGCGGTCACCACACCGCTAAAATGCTAGCTTTCAACATGTTGAACTTTGACAAGCGGTGGAGCTAGACTGCTAGTTTCTGATTGGCTTTTTTACTTTCCCGCTGGTAGAGCATCCGATAGAATCAGAGCCGTACAACTCAGAAGAGAACAACATACTCAGAGTGACAATGGACGAATACTAGTACTCAAATAGGCACAATTGGCAAGAGTCTAGATAGGCAGACAAGTATTCTATTCTTGTGCTGAGCACGAGCATGGTATGAGCATAGTTAAGCGGAGTGGACCTCTTTCCAATATGAACATTGCTGATAGCCAACAGCATAAATATCTTCCATACACTTCTGAAATAAAATTCAGCGACACACTGATCTATGTATATAAAGTTATCATGATCAAAATAAGCATAAAATGGAACCTTCAGAGGTACAAGCAGTCACAAACAAAGGGTGTGAAAGCACCTTCTGTCACAGGTTCACTCTGAGCTAAAGAGGTGTAGCAGTGATCACTAACAAGTGTGTCCAGCAGACCACTAGTTATGATGTCACAGGATCCCGCCGCTGGAAAATAGCGGTAGTCTGTCTGGAGCTTTAAGCCTGGTTTCCATATAGCATTGCAAGCCATCGCACGGTAGCGCGATTAAAACCTGCGAGTACCAGCGCAGTCCATTGCAGATCTTTGTAGTAGCAGCGTAAGGCTATCGCAAGATTCCAACTGGATGGATTCCTGCGCTGGATTGTGTGATAGTGCTGTTCTGTGACTGCAATGCTTGCTATGCTATATGGAAACCAGGCTTTAATGAAGGCGTGCTCAAAATGAACTAACCTCCCTATGTCCTATAATCGAGAGATTACAGCAAAAAAAATTGCCACAGCTGGTAAATGAAAGTTTGCAAAACCTTCAAACCAGATGATTTCAGTCCAACTGTAACCGCCATTGGGATATTGGCAAATTGCCAAATGTTTGAGCCGCAAAGACAGCTACAGGTCATCATAATGAAAACTCCGGGAATACTTTTAGGGAATACTTTCTGAGAATACTTTTTGGGAATATCCTTTGAGAATACATATAGGGTACGCTTATCTAGTAACTGCACAGAGTTGAGGCTGATAGTGACAGTGCTGCACAAACTTCCTGTCTGTATCCATAGCGACGTTATGGGATTTAGTTGTGGTGCAACTACATATTCAACCTTTGGGTATTTGAGTGGATGTGGGAGGCTAAGGAGGCTTGGTTCCATTGGGACGCAAAGATAGTGTGCCGAACCAACCACAGAAGGGGTGCAGTGTAAACACCTGGCTGGAACGCAATGGGGGAGCAGTCTAAGTAGCTGCTCAGATCACCATGTAGCTCGCCTTCTTCCTGCGACGCTGTCTCCCAAGGTCGAAAAAAGTTGTGAATTCTCATTTTGCATGCAAATCTATTCACGAAGGCGAACCATCAGTAACGGGAAGCTGGTTAATTTGCATCATATCTTTTAAATCCTATTCCTGCACAATTTTCACAATAATGAATTACCATCCATGCTGCTGGCCACAGCTATTGTGTACGTGTGCAGCTCACACCAAAGTCTATCATTTCACCACAAACACACATAAGTCGACATTGAACACATCGGTTGTTGCTATACACTCACGATCGAATCATAATAGATAGAAGTATATCAAGCAGCAACAAGTCAACTTGCGGATGTAGTTGAGATAGCGGAACAATTGAATGGAGTAAAGATTCTGTCCACAACACGAATTTTTTAAACGCACGCACAGCTTGTTGGGTAGGTGATGTGCTTGATGGTCGGCAAACCACCGCCGGAAATCAACACTACAGGCAGGCGCTTGAATGCGCTACCGATACAGTGCTGTTCAGCGGCGCGGCTGATGATTCCGTGACTCTGGAAGATGCTGCTCTGCACAACGTGTTTGTGGTGCTGTTCTGCTGCGCCGCGCTGAAGTGCGGAACTGTTGGCTTTGCGGTAAGATAGATCAACGCAAACCCCAGAGCAGATATTGAAATCTGTGGGAGGGTCAACTCCCAGCTCGTATCCAGTGCTGTTAAACCACTCTCGAAGCTTGAGCACACTGTAACAGAGAAATCAGCCGAGGTATTATCATTTAGATTTTTATGTTCTGAACAGCTGTGTTCTATTCTTGCTCTATGGGACGTCTCTTGGGATGTTGTTTATAGTATATTTTTCTCTACATCTGTGAATTTGCTGATAACCAATTTCACCGATTTAGGATTAAATTTAAATTTGAATTCAAATTTACCACCAGCCTCGATTGCCGAGTACGCTATTGACGTTATGGTAATTACTTGTTGACATACTTGAGTGGGGTTGACACCGGTTGACACGCCTGAGCTCCACCCCTTCTTGTTCTGGCATTCTGGCTGTCCAACGCTCCGGGCTGTTTCTGTGAAATTTTCCAATCTTGTGATTGATTTACCAGACTTGTGGCAAGTACCTTGGGGAGCCTGGGAGGAGAGGGTGAGGGCTGAGAAATCTCCAACAGAAATCTACTCAAATACTGATGTCATAAACAATCTATAAAACCATGAAGTTTAGTTTGTATTTAAACATGAAGTTTTCTGCTAAACGAAGCCAGTTCTGGAATTATTCTCAGAATGTTGTCGGTGTGGTTACGTTTTGATATTTTTTCGTACAAGCAGTATTCCCTCAGAATTGAGATACATATCGTCTAATTAGCTGAGGCAAGGAAAGTCCAGAACAAAATCCGTCGCCAAGTATGGACAGCATCAGGATATATAGAATGCAATACAATATAATACAATATAATACAATACAATATAATACAATGCAATACAATACAATGTAATACAATACAATTTAATACAATACAATGCAATACAATACATTGAATTGGCGCTGCATCTGAACTTGGCATAAAATGGACTTCCTCAACATACGGACGTGCTTCTTCATAATGAGAGGCCGTGGTGTATGCAGAGAATAGTTCGATACCGCTCTATCAACTACAAACAAGTCAAGAGTGCGCAGCCTGGCAGCATAGTATTTTCCGATTGGCCGTCAGCCTCTACCAGTATTTCCACTGTATATGTACATGGGAATGTATAGCATTTGCAGGATTTTATGGGGCAAAAAGAAAAGCTTCATCTTTTCCACCAACGCTCTGAAGTCAAAGCTAAAAAATGTGATCAGGGTTATGCAGGTTTACAGCTAATCCAGTTCATGTTGATACTGTACCATCCTAGAGGGCGTCTGTTTGGTAGAAGACTTGTACCATCAGCAGACGGTGAACGCGCTGACTTTGTGACGGCGTGTTTGATGCGACGGTTCATCAGTAAGATGAGGTCTGATAGGCTGCTGGCTTGAACACTTGGACTTGTATTCACAGCTGAAAGATGGAAGAGACAAAAGAAACTGAGTGAATGTTTCGCAACGATGACTTCAGCACTATATACATGTATGTATACATACATCCATAGCAGTCTCCGTGTTTCCTGCAGTACAATAGAGATACCTCTACTCTCGCAGACCAGGTATCCGGCAGGTGGAAATGCTGATAGCCTGAGTTGACAGCATTATTACGTGCGGATATGACTTCTGCTGCTACAGACTTCACACTCAGTTTCATCTTAGCAGCTATAAAACCAGATTTAACATGTGATTTTGCATAAGTGATGGCAAATGGTAGCTCACTAGTATGAAAACATAATAATATAACATAACAATATAACATAATAATATAACATAATAATATAACATAACAATATAACATAATAATATAACATAATAATATAACATAATAATATAACATAATAATATAACATAATATGATAGTAATTTACTCATATGGTGTGACAATGTAATATAATATTATTACTAACGATCAAAATATAACTCCATTCCTTTATTTCTCCTCTTAGATAATGATATTAAAGCGCTGGCTGATGTATAAAATCTAAACTAATGATAATAACAAACAACAATAGGTACAGGGTCTCTAAGGACAATACAATATACTCTCATATGCTTTGACTGAATAAAGATTGTGCATAACCAGAGCTCTCTCCAGGGTCTGCATGCATTGGGAAGAGAATACAAATTTTACTCATGAGACGGAGATTTAATCAAAACTGATGTCTCCTATATTACTCTTAGGAATACCTGTGGCACCAAGTGAAATGGCGAAATACCTTTCTCAGTCATTCTTAGTGACTTTGGTAATAATGCGGAGTCCCATGGAATAGTAAAGCTGCGAATTGGCGGCCATCATGGAGACGTGTGTTGGCCGATTACTCGTCGCTTAATTTGACTCTGAGTCCCAATCTAACTATGAACAATTTTACTGGATGCTATGGTAACAATAGTAAGTATAATTTACTATAATATTTGTTGTGTAGTGTAAGCTGCCATGGTGTAGTGGTTAGCATGCCTGTCTTGCAAAAGAGAGACCCGCGGTTCGAATCCCGGTGGCAGCAGACTTTTACAATATGGGGTTCATTTTTTGACCTGATATCTTGTCATACTTCACCAATTATTTTTAGGATATAATATTTTCCAGCAAAATCAGTCATAAGAATATGAAACCATCACTCCACTAACCTGCTGCTACCAGTAAGCAGGTAGCAAGTCCAAGCAGGTGCTTGTTCAGATTTGTCATGATGAAGTACGTAGCTCCTGATAGACAGAATGCCAATCCCAACTGATGAGTTCTGATGCTGATCATCACCTTATATGGGCACGACGAGTCTGGCCGCTGGACACTGGCAATCAATATGACTGGGCAAGCAACCTCTCATCTCATTCGTTCAGGGATGCCAGGTGCGCTGGCTCCAGTTGCAGTGTCCCACAGGACATTTCCATCGCTCTTGGGTTCACCATGCAGGGGAATCTGATATTGAGTAAGGAGTCTTCTCTAATCATGTCGTGCAAATGTGGACAAGAGAAGGAATAAAGAAAGTGAGAAGTTCAACGCTTACCTGTACAGATCTCAGATAGTGGCAATAGAGGCTGAGACTCAGTGTTCCATCACATTCCATCTTCTAGATCTATCCCAGATGATGGTGAAATTATTGAGGAGGAAGGAGAGAGGCAATAAGAGGCAGAGAGAGCGTGGAGGGAGGGAACGAGAGAGGAAACAAGAGAGAGAAGGAGAGAGGGAGCAAGGGCGAGAAGAAGGGTGAGAGGGAGGGTGAGAGGAGGGGTGAGAGGGAGCAAGGGAGAGAAGAGGGGTGAGGGGGGGGGGGGGAGGGTGAGGGAGGAGGGGGGGGGGGGGGAAGG
>ERZ1740065.3152-NODE-3152-length-10312-cov-11.278541_pt1 | contig 10312 bp, 5 predicted proteins | sample MGYA00581738_ERZ1740065 | MGnify/ENA primary metagenome ERZ1740065 (study PRJEB43018, sample SAMN04849749) | marine metagenome | isolation source: floating plastic debris | place: Pacific Ocean | collected 2008-09-01 | study: EMG produced TPA metagenomics...
CCTCTCTCCTTACCTCCTCTCTGTCTCTCCCCTCCCTCTTTCTCTTCCTCCCCTCTCAGTATTAGTGTATGCACACCTTAGGTTTGAAGTTGTCAGGGTTGTCGGATCGTCCCACCGACAGAAGGTCGTCAGCTGACTTTGCTCGTGATGGCGGCGAGAGAGTGGAATTCTCAGACCATCTCTCAGTGCCGTTTGCCTGCACATTATGATTGTCAGTGTCGGAATTGGGACCAGATAAACGTCTCCTTCTCTCGGTATGAGAGTGCCCCTGCAATCCAGAGTAGAATAGGGTTTAACATTCCAGCCTTGACCTCTCAAACAGCCAATAGGAAACAAGTCATCTGCTTCCTTTACCAGCTTAGCTGCATGCAGCCGCAGGTCGTCAAGGCTAATCTCATCTTTCTCTGGTTTATAGTTGGAGCTGTGTGATGAGCTATGATTCCTCTCGAGCAGACGTGTGAGGGCTGTCAAACACGGCAGACCGTGAAACGCAGGGATCGAGTCTTCCACCGATGACTCATCGCCGGTTGGAACTCCCCTCTCCCTCAGGCAGGCGTTGGCGTATTGCAGGAATTCCTGTTCCTGTTCAAAGTACAGGCGCATGCGAGGGTCCTTCCATTCGTCTTCCGTCCCCATCTGCATAGAAACAATGTCTCCCATACAAGCAGCATACCAGAGCTTTCTGGGTTACAACGCTGTCACCTAGTTTTCTTAAACATGAGATTGGCATAAACACCCTAACTCGGACTCCATCCATCTACTACCAGTCATCAATTCACGGCATCTGACAGTTGAAGGCCTATAACTGGGTTGGACGCTAGTCAGACAGGAAGGCCTTCAGCGCATTAGGCCAACACACCCCTCTCTGCCCTAGCCAACGCCATAAAAACTCTGGATATTATTATCATTGCTAATTCCAGCTTGCACCATCAACAGAGAGTGCGACATCAGTAAACAGAACAAACCTATACCTACTATCATCCATCGCTCCTCTACTCCCCACCGAGCTGCTGAGTTACATTATTCATACCCAAATTTAGAATTGCAAAAAATGAACAAAATGAAGGTCTTAGTCATTCAGGGTGGATTCAGAGATGGATGTCCATCCGGTTTGTTACACATTTTGATTCGACTGACACATCCCCTGAATCAACTTACACTCATCAATATTGTTAGCTGTAGTGACAGGATGGCAACTTCCAATCGCGTAGGTAAGGTGACGCATAGCAGTATTTTCCTGCGGTGTCATTGCAACTGGGTAGCTGGCAAGCCTGCAGTGATTAGAGTGCCTATCAGGACTAGTAGCTGAGTGACTGGATAGACCATAAAGATAAAAAATTCATAGTACATCTGACTGAGTACATCTACCTGCGGGAGGCTAGTCTACCTGCGTGAGTAGCGTGAGCCAAAGTGTGTGTACTAAGTGAGAATTTCCCTCTGGAGATAGAGGATATTAGACATCTCATGAATTATTGACATCTTCAATCCAATATCATTGACTGACATATAATGTTTGTCACAAGAGTGGGGAGTTGGGGAGGGGTGTATACGCCCATTCAGTTCAGGTGATTGCATCTGATAGAGAGCAGGGGAGGCAGTGGAAGAGGAGGGAAGGATGTGGAAAGAAGGAAAGAAGGAAAGAGAGAGTGAAGGGAGAGGGAGGTAGATAGAGGAAGGAGTGGATAGGGAGGCAGGTAGATAGAGGAGGGAGTGTAGAGGGAGGTAGGTAGATGGAGGAGGGAGCAGAGAGGGAAGGAGACAGAGAAGGAGAGAGTTGAGAGGGAGGCAGGTAGTTAGAGGAGGGTAGAGAGGGATGGCGATAGGGATGGAGGGGGAGGCAGGTAGATAGAAGAGGGAGCAGAGAGGCACGTAGATATGGAGAAGGAGGGAGTGGAGAGGGAGACAGGTAGATGGAGGAGGGAGCAAAGAGGAGGGAGATGGAGGAGGACGGAGTGGAGAGGGAGACAGATAGATGGAGGAGGGTGGAGGAGGGCTGTGAGAGTACATAAGAGTATACGTACTGATGCTGATTGATGAGATGAATGCGTAACTTACCTGTACATGTCACCAGCTTTGTCCTCCTTATCAAGCAGGTAGTTGCAGTAGTGAATGCGCTGATTGCCATCTACTGACTGGAATGCTAGTATGTCAAAACTTATATCAATTCAGACATGCTGGTGATTAATAGGGCAAAATTGTAACTGATGGCAACTCGGCAATCACCAGCCATGCATAACAGCAGCTCACTCTCTCTCTCTCTCAGCTCTTTACCTACTGGAGTAATAACACGGTCCGCTTACCCAGCGCATGCCTGTGTCCAATGAAACTCGAATCAGCCGTAATAGACAGTGTAATGCTGGGCGGCTTGACACATGCCAGTAGTGTGGGCTGACCTTCGGCATCAATTTGTGACCTTTTTATTTCTTACGATAGATTGTCAGCTCTGCTGGTGTGATGGATGCTGTAATGGGGCTAGTACGTCTATGGTGTGGATGCAGTGCAGTGTGACGCGAGGAAGTGAGTGGAGGGGGCTGTGCACGATGCTCTTCTACAGTTACAATCTGATGATAAAAGTACATTACAAACATTGAGTCGATCTAATCTAATAGAGCACGTGACTAGCAAGCATAAATTCATGCTTATTGACCATCAATCAGCTATGAGAGAGCAGCATGGGGCACCCCATTAATCTGTAGTGCCATAAAAGATCTGAAAATGCACCTGATGACAAATCATACTGCTATTATCTATGACAGATGATGTGAACTCTGACCTTATCAAGACTCTATCAGTGCGCATGTGCATGCAGTGTGCGATTTCTCCGTTCAGCAGAATTATAATCTGTACATGTCACAATCACAAAGAGCCAAGATTTTGGTCCAAATGCGAGGAAGCATTAGAAAAGTGACAAGATCTGACGCATTGGGGATGAGAGTCAACAAAGTTTTGACAGAACGATAAATGCAGTGATGAGTGATATGATAGGCGACGGAAGTGTAGTCAAGAACGCAGGCTGAATGGGTGAAAAGAAAGGGATATAGATCAATAAAGGGCTAAATCCAACAGCATTCTACTCAAGTCTATAGAAGTAGAAGGATTGGAATAACTCGACGCAAATAGCAAAAAACGATGATATAGTTTCAAAATTGGACCTGTGAACACCTGCTGCTGCTACTCACTAAGTTATGTATATTTGTGTGACATGACACGCTTACTGAGGACAACTCTGGTTACGGGCTACCCGTCGGTTTAAGAAAGCCCGCGTTATTTTGTAGATTACAAAACCATGTGTATTTTACTGATCGCATGACAGAAATAATATTTAATGAAACTTGAGCTATTTTATAGGTCTCAGATATTTTTATAGAAAAAATAGGATTCATATTTTATCGACGTGAAAAAAGCGACAGATATGTTTCGAGAGTTTGTGTGGCATTTGGATGGAAACAGAGTTGTGTTGTCATATCTTATGATTTTACTCGGTTAACGATTCTATACTGCTCAAATACTCTCATAGCCTGCAAATAGAACCGATATACAGTTGAAGATCATTCTAACTCTCCCACTGCAGCTTCGTGTCAGAATTGTGACTCTACGGAACGGAAAAACAGGTACGCTCATGCTTTAGCTAAACCATACTGCCTAAGAATGCAACGTAGATGAATCAGCCATTTGTATCGTACCATTTTTGTTTTTCATGTGTGAAATCACACTTGATTCCATTTTAGGTCGATTTTCGGCGAACAGGGGCAGTGATCTGTAGCCTGGAATTGGTACTGAGGGAGGAACCATGAGCTTCCTTTTGTATGTAGAACATATGGTACTTCACTAAGAGCGATACATCTGTGATACTACGAATTTATACTAACACTATCTATCTATTGTTGTAGCAGTGGACGTAACAGCAAAACTTTCAAGCCCAAGAAGAATATTCCAGAAGGAACTCATCAGTATGATTTAATGAAACACGCAGCAGCTACGTTAGGTAGTGGGAACCTCAGGCTAGCCGTGTCACTTCCAGATGGAGAGGACCTTAACGAATGGGTGGCAGTTAATAGTAGGTTGAATAACATTGTTGTTATCAACAAATGACATCAGATGTGGCTGTGACTCATACTGAACAGGATATGATGTCATTGTCAAGTTAAGTAGTTATGCTTCAGTTGGCGTCTATTTATGGTGCCGCATGTAGTCATGGATTGGTGCTTGACTGCAACTAAATTTTTTAAGGTTTTAGCACTATTGAACCGGCAATGGGGGCGAATATCTACGAGAGGAAAAGCTGTGCTTTCAATTATATAGTTGTCTGCGTCGGGCGGCTTTAATCTGCGGGACTGATAGAGAGTCATTGAAAAACTTAGATCACAAGATCTTTATCTCAATTCAAATGTTGTTAGCCATCAGTATGAACTGCCGGATTCCATAGCAGAGTAGATTGTATATGGAGGTATGCTGATCACACAGTAAAACGGCTGTTTCTCCGTCTCTCTTTGCAGCCGTCGATTTCTTCAATCAGATAAATATGCTGTACGGTACGATCACCGAGTTCTGTACGGAGAAGACTTGTCCAGTCATGTCCGCTGGCCCAAAGTACGAGTACCACTGGGCCGACGGTCACACCGTCAAGAAACCAATCAAGTGCTCCGCCCCTAAATACATAGACTATCTCATGACTTGGGTACAGGATCAGCTGGACGATGAGGCTCTCTTCCCATCCAAAATAGGTACATACTGATCAATTCCATTTCTTCTGATTAAGACTTGTCTCCCCTTTGTATAGCAACTTTACAGAGGGAATAGATTGTTTGCGTATGAGAATAGAATAGATTCAATAGATCAATGAGGGATGCAGTGTGGCAATATGCGATCTATGTAAGGAAATTCAGTGCCATGCTCCATCAATAGCTGTAAGTTAGCGGTACATAGATCCACCTTAGCCTGCCCACTTTGTCCAAACCTGCCCATATTATAAATTAACCCCGCCCCATACTATATGAGCCCCGCCCACTCTGACCAGGCTAAGATGCATATGTATAAAAGTTCCGTGGCCGTTGATATTCTATGTCCTGTTCAACTGGACATCTAGAGGCGATTATATTGATGTATTTACTATATATACAATGGGTGAGTATATTGATGTATTTACCATATATACATGTATATATGGTAAATACATCAATATACTCACCCATTGTATATATAGTAAATACATCAATATAATCGCCTCTAGATGTCCAGTTGAACAGGACATAGAATATCAACGGCCACGGAACTTTTATACATATGCATCTTAGCCTGGTCAGAGTGGGCGGGGCTCATATAGTATGGGGCGGGGTTAATTTATAATATGGGCAGGTTTGGACAAAGTGGGCAGGCTAAGGTGGATCTATGTACCGCTAACTTACAGCTATTGATGGAGCATGGCACTGAATTTCCTTACATAGATCGCATATTGCCACACTGCATCCCTCATTGATCTATTGAATCTATTCTATTCTCATACGCAAACAATCTATTCCCTCTGTAAAGTTGCTATACAAAGGGGAGACAAGTCTTAATCAGAAGAAATGGAATTGATCAGTATGTACCTATTTTGGATGGGAAGAGAGCCTCATCGTCCAGCTGATCCTGTACCCAAGTCATGAGATAGTCTATGTATTTAGGGGCGGAGCACTTGATTGGTTTCTTGACGGTGTGACCGTCGGCCCAGTGGTACTCGTACTTTGGGCCAGCGGACATGACTGGACAAGTCTTCTCCGTACAGAACTCGGTGATCGTACCGTACAGCATATTTATCTGATTGAAGAAATCGACGGCTGCAAAGAGAGACGGAGAAACAGCCGTTTTACTGTGTGATCAGCATACCTCCATATACAATCTACTCTGCTATGGAATCCGGCAGTTCATACTGATGGCTAACAACATTTGAATTGAGATAAAGATCTTGTGATCTAAGTTTTTCAATGACTCTCTATCAGTCCCGCAGATTAAAGCCGCCCGACGCAGACAACTATATAATTGAAAGCACAGCTTTTCCTCTCGTAGATATTCGCCCCCATTGCCGGTTCAATAGTGCTAAAACCTTAAAAAATTTAGTTGCAGTCAAGCACCAATCCATGACTACATGCGGCACCATAAATAGACGCCAACTGAAGCATAACTACTTAACTTGACAATGACATCATATCCTGTTCAGTATGAGTCACAGCCACATCTGATGTCATTTGTTGATAACAACAATGTTATTCAACCTACTATTAACTGCCACCCATTCGTTAAGGTCCTCTCCATCTGGAAGTGACACGGCTAGCCTGAGGTTCCCACTACCTAACGTAGCTGCTGCGTGTTTCATTAAATCATACTGATGAGTTCCTTCTGGAATATTCTTCTTGGGCTTGAAAGTTTTGCTGTTACGTCCACTGCTACAACAATAGATAGATAGTGTTAGTATAAATTCGTAGTATCACAGATGTATCGCTCTTAGTGAAGTACCATATGTTCTACATACAAAAGGAAGCTCATGGTTCCTCCCTCAGTACCAATTCCAGGCTACAGATCACTGCCCCTGTTCGCCGAAAATCGACCTAAAATGGAATCAAGTGTGATTTCACACATGAAAAACAAAAATGGTACGATACAAATGGCTGATTCATCTACGTTGCATTCTTAGGCAGTATGGTTTAGCTAAAGCATGAGCGTACCTGTTTTTCCGTTCCGTAGAGTCACAATTCTGACACGAAGCTGCAGTGGGAGAGTTAGAATGATCTTCAACTGTATATCGGTTCTATTTGCAGGCTATGAGAGTATTTGAGCAGTATAGAATCGTTAACCGAGTAAAATCATAAGATATGACAACACAACTCTGTTTCCATCCAAATGCCACACAAACTCTCGAAACATATCTGTCGCTTTTTTCACGTCGATAAAATATGAATCCTATTTTTTCTATAAAAATATCTGAGACCTATAAAATAGCTCAAGTTTCATTAAATATTATTTCTGTCATGCGATCAGTAAAATACACATGGTTTTGTAATCTACAAAATAACGCGGGCTTTCTTAAACCGACGGGTAGCCCGTAACCAGAGTTGTCCTCAGTAAGCGTGTCATGTCACACAAATATACATAACTTAGTGAGTAGCAGCAGCAGGTGTTCACAGGTCCAATTTTGAAACTATATCATCGTTTTTTGCTATTTGCGTCGAGTTATTCCAATCCTTCTACTTCTATAGACTTGAGTAGAATGCTGTTGGATTTAGCCCTTTATTGATCTATATCCCTTTCTTTTCACCCATTCAGCCTGCGTTCTTGACTACACTTCCGTCGCCTATCATATCACTCATCACTGCATTTATCGTTCTGTCAAAACTTTGTTGACTCTCATCCCCAATGCGTCAGATCTTGTCACTTTTCTAATGCTTCCTCGCATTTGGACCAAAATCTTGGCTCTTTGTGATTGTGACATGTACAGATTATAATTCTGCTGAACGGAGAAATCGCACACTGCATGCACATGCGCACTGATAGAGTCTTGATAAGGTCAGAGTTCACATCATCTGTCATAGATAATAGCAGTATGATTTGTCATCAGGTGCATTTTCAGATCTTTTATGGCACTACAGATTAATGGGGTGCCCCATGCTGCTCTCTCATAGCTGATTGATGGTCAATAAGCATGAATTTATGCTTGCTAGTCACGTGCTCTATTAGATTAGATCGACTCAATGTTTGTAATGTACTTTTATCATCAGATTGTAACTGTAGAAGAGCATCGTGCACAGCCCCCTCCACTCACTTCCTCGCGTCACACTGCACTGCATCCACACCATAGACGTACTAGCCCCATTACAGCATCCATCACACCAGCAGAGCTGACAATCTATCGTAAGAAATAAAAAGGTCACAAATTGATGCCGAAGGTCAGCCCACACTACTGGCATGTGTCAAGCCGCCCAGCATTACACTGTCTATTACGGCTGATTCGAGTTTCATTGGACACAGGCATGCGCTGGGTAAGCGGACCGTGTTATTACTCCAGTAGGTAAAGAGCTGAGAGAGAGAGAGAGTGAGCTGCTGTTATGCATGGCTGGTGATTGCCGAGTTGCCATCAGTTACAATTTTGCCCTATTAATCACCAGCATGTCTGAATTGATATAAGTTTTGACATACTAGCATTCCAGTCAGTAGATGGCAATCAGCGCATTCACTACTGCAACTACCTGCTTGATAAGGAGGACAAAGCTGGTGACATGTACAGGTAAGTTACGCATTCATCTCATCAATCAGCATCAGTACGTATACTCTTATGTACTCTCACAGCCCTCCTCCACCCTCCTCCATCTATCTGTCTCCCTCTCCACTCCGTCCTCCTCCATCTCCCTCCTCTTTGCTCCCTCCTCCATCTACCTGTCTCCCTCTCCACTCCCTCCTTCTCCATATCTACGTGCCTCTCTGCTCCCTCTTCTATCTACCTGCCTCCCCCTCCATCCCTATCGCCATCCCTCTCTACCCTCCTCTAACTACCTGCCTCCCTCTCAACTCTCTCCTTCTCTGTCTCCTTCCCTCTCTGCTCCCTCCTCCATCTACCTACCTCCCTCTACACTCCCTCCTCTATCTACCTGCCTCCCTATCCACTCCTTCCTCTATCTACCTCCCTCTCCCTTCACTCTCTCTTTCCTTCTTTCCTTCTTTCCACATCCTTCCCTCCTCTTCCACTGCCTCCCCTGCTCTCTATCAGATGCAATCACCTGAACTGAATGGGCGTATACACCCCTCCCCAACTCCCCACTCTTGTGACAAACATTATATGTCAGTCAATGATATTGGATTGAAGATGTCAATAATTCATGAGATGTCTAATATCCTCTATCTCCAGAGGGAAATTCTCACTTAGTACACACACTTTGGCTCACGCTACTCACGCAGGTAGACTAGCCTCCCGCAGGTAGATGTACTCAGTCAGATGTACTATGAATTTTTTATCTTTATGGTCTATCCAGTCACTCAGCTACTAGTCCTGATAGGCACTCTAATCACTGCAGGCTTGCCAGCTACCCAGTTGCAATGACACCGCAGGAAAATACTGCTATGCGTCACCTTACCTACGCGATTGGAAGTTGCCATCCTGTCACTACAGCTAACAATATTGATGAGTGTAAGTTGATTCAGGGGATGTGTCAGTCGAATCAAAATGTGTAACAAACCGGATGGACATCCATCTCTGAATCCACCCTGAATGACTAAGACCTTCATTTTGTTCATTTTTTGCAATTCTAAATTTGGGTATGAATAATGTAACTCAGCAGCTCGGTGGGGAGTAGAGGAGCGATGGATGATAGTAGGTATAGGTTTGTTCTGTTTACTGATGTCGCACTCTCTGTTGATGGTGCAAGCTGGAATTAGCAATGATAATAATATCCAGAGTTTTTATGGCGTTGGCTAGGGCAGAGAGGGGTGTGTTGGCCTAATGCGCTGAAGGCCTTCCTGTCTGACTAGCGTCCAACCCAGTTATAGGCCTTCAACTGTCAGATGCCGTGAATTGATGACTGGTAGTAGATGGATGGAGTCCGAGTTAGGGTGTTTATGCCAATCTCATGTTTAAGAAAACTAGGTGACAGCGTTGTAACCCAGAAAGCTCTGGTATGCTGCTTGTATGGGAGACATTGTTTCTATGCAGATGGGGACGGAAGACGAATGGAAGGACCCTCGCATGCGCCTGTACTTTGAACAGGAACAGGAATTCCTGCAATACGCCAACGCCTGCCTGAGGGAGAGGGGAGTTCCAACCGGCGATGAGTCATCGGTGGAAGACTCGATCCCTGCGTTTCACGGTCTGCCGTGTTTGACAGCCCTCACACGTCTGCTCGAGAGGAATCATAGCTCATCACACAGCTCCAACTATAAACCAGAGAAAGATGAGATTAGCCTTGACGACCTGCGGCTGCATGCAGCTAAGCTGGTAAAGGAAGCAGATGACTTGTTTCCTATTGGCTGTTTGAGAGGTCAAGGCTGGAATGTTAAACCCTATTCTACTCTGGATTGCAGGGGCACTCTCATACCGAGAGAAGGAGACGTTTATCTGGTCCCAATTCCGACACTGACAATCATAATGTGCAGGCAAACGGCACTGAGAGATGGTCTGAGAATTCCACTCTCTCGCCGCCATCACGAGCAAAGTCAGCTGACGACCTTCTGTCGGTGGGACGATCCGACAACCCTGACAACTTCAAACCTAAGGTGTGCATACACTAATACTGAGAGGGGAGGAAGAGAAAGAGGGAGGGGAGAGACAGAGAGGAGGTAAGGAGAGAGG
>ERZ1740065.3153-NODE-3153-length-10309-cov-12.632534_pt1 | contig 10309 bp, 6 predicted proteins | sample MGYA00581738_ERZ1740065 | MGnify/ENA primary metagenome ERZ1740065 (study PRJEB43018, sample SAMN04849749) | marine metagenome | isolation source: floating plastic debris | place: Pacific Ocean | collected 2008-09-01 | study: EMG produced TPA metagenomics...
GTAGGACTAGAGGTAGGACTAGAGGTAGGACTAGAGGTAGGACTAGAGGTAGGACTAGAGGTAGGACAGAGATGCAAAGTAAGCTAATCTGCAAACCAATTCATTACTTACATTGATCACAAGCCTTTGCACAGTTGACCAACATCCAGCTTGGATTAGCAGCACATTGGCCATTTCTTGCCCATTTCTCGCACTGGTCATCGTCATCATATTTGTTTGAGCATCCACTGAAATAATAGAAGATGGCACTGATATAGCAGGCGAAAAACTCTTCACCTATGAAATAAAATGCTGTACTTCTGACTGTATTGTGCATGCTGCAAAGCTTGAGATAAAGCTGATCCTAGGTAACAAGATGACAACCAGGTAACAAGATGGGGTGAAACGATTTCGCAAAAAAACTTGGAATTACTTACGATTTAAGATTTGCATTATTTCTATATCATCATTCAACACAACAATAATAAATCAATATTTCAATGTTCTGAGATTTAGTCGACAATTGAAATTCAAACAAAATGTCTCACCTGACACATATTTTGCAACTTTTGGCACAGTTCTCATGCATCCATGATGGATTGGAGTCGCAGTGGCCATATTTGGCCCAGCTTTCACAATCACTATCTCTTGTGTGTTTGTTTTGGCATGATGATATGACTGGTGAGGTTGTGGTGGTGACTGCCAATGACAAAGGTTTTTAGTCTTATCATACACAAACAACCCTGATGAAAACCATGAGCTCTAGTAGTGATGTGCATGTTACATACTTGTTGGTCGAGTTGCACTGCGCTCAGTTGTTGTGGTTGTTTTGGCCGTTGTAGTTGTTGGACAGTCCTCTGAGACGCAGGCTACCATTTCATCTTGATTTGTATTGCTGCCATCCAAGCATCTTCTTGTACGGGATCTCATTCCAGTTCCACATGTCCTGCTGCATCCTGTCCACGAGGACCATGCACTCCACCTCTGGCAAGCTGAAATCACCAAAACTTGATGCCTTTGAAGTGAATTGATGTGATATAATCTAGCATTAGTTGTAAGGAAATCAGGGTTACCTGTCTCTTTACCACACTCAGTGCAAGACTTGCGGCATTGCGGTATCATGAACACTGGGTTTTTGAAACACTCTCCGCTAGCAGCCCACTCATCACATTTAGCAGGATCTTTGCTATACTTGTTGGTACAGCGATCTGATGGAAAAATTTATTGTATGAGCATGAGCTTGAGAAGGATTCACTGGTGGAAATGGTTACCGATTTTTCTCACCTGGTGGAGGGGGCAGATTCGTACAGAATTTACATGACTTCTGACAGTTGGGTGCCATCCATTGAGTATTTGTTTCACATTCTCCAGCCTTCGCCCACATATCACAGTCTTTGTCATTCTAAATATTTTGACCATGTGATCGTTGTGTCTACTCACAATAGCTCTCTGAGGTATGTTGATTTATCTCTGAGAAACTTACGTGTAGGTTTTTGCAATCACATCTTTGACAGCTCTTCTGGCAGTTGGGAATCATCCAGCTAGGGTTGATATCACATTCTCCTTCTCGAGCCCACTGCGGACACCTGTCGTTTCGGTCCGAGCATGGCCCTGGCTTGTCTGTTACAGGCAGTATTTACACAGTCAAGCAGTGTTGCAATGGTTACCCAGAAGTCTCCTAACTCAGCCTACCTGGTGACAGGTCATTGCCATTGCACGCCTGACAAGCCTTTTTACAGTAACGTCCCATCCACTCTGCAGATAGACTGCACTCTCCTGCGTTGGCCAAGTCAATACAGGTTGCATCATCAGCGAATTCATTATAACAGTCACCACCTATGACACATTTAGGGTCAAAACTTGTTCGGTTGCTATCATCGTGTGTACGTACAGGCCTGAGCTTACTGAGGCTATTTACTTACACTTTCCACAGGCGTTTGGACAGTTTTGAAGCATGTAATCAGCATTATTTTTGCATTCTCCAACTGATGCATCCGCAAAGCATTTCTCATCATTCTCAACGTTTGAGCAACCTGTTGAAAGTGAAAGATATTATGTCTCCTAATTGACAGAGATGAGAAACACATGAATAAGATGCTATGATAATGACAGCAATAACAACATGAAACTAGAAATGAGCATTAGAACATATGTACATAGTACTGGTATGTAATAGTATGTAATAATACTATGTACTAGTACATACTATTACATATTAGTACTATATACTAGTACTGTAGACTGAAAAATGATTGCGATTAAAAGTAATTGCGATTTTGACTGAACTTGACAAATCATAAATTATCTGTGCCGTAAAATGAATTTAAATTCCAATAACTCATGTTAACAACTGACTGAAAGAGAAAATATTGCAAAAACATTTTTCGCGATTATAGCGCATCGCAATTGACGCATTTGTTTTTTTCTCGCAAAAATTTTCCAGTTTACAGTACATACTAGTACATACTAGTGCCATGTACTAGTACATACATACTAGTGCCATGTACTAGTACATACATACTAGTAGGACACGCAGATAAATCATAGTCACATTCACCTGTTGACTCGTCGGAACATAATCCACAAGTCATTCTACAGTTTGCTCTCATCCAGGCCGGGTTGCGATCACATTGGCCGAGATTCTTCCATGCGCGACACTGGCTCACATCGGGGAACAAATCTTTACATTCTAATAATAAATACGTACAAGTCACGACGAGATATTCATGTGTCCTATTTATAATACAAAGTGCGTGGTACATTACCATTGGATGATGAACACCAGCCGCAGCTAGCTCTGCAATTGTATACCATCCATGCTGGATTGGCACTGCATTCTCCAGACTTGGCGTAAGTATCACAATCATCGGTATCATATCTGAAACGTGAAAGCATTGCAACTTTTACTGACGCAAAAATGCAGAAAAAGAACTGTGGTTCATTATTTGTGAGGCCATGAAACTTGCCCACAACATGGAAAAGACTAGTTGACAGCTACTAGACATAGTTTACTGTATTATAGTGCCAGTAGTACTGATATGCTAATGTAATAAAATTGAGTGGCAAAATTATGTGTACTTACCTGTTTGCACACATCTTTGGTGGTAGAACCAATTCTGGTGCTCGGTCACATTTCTTGCATGATTTTCTGCAGTTCTTGATCATCCAGATTGGATTCAAAGAACACTGATCCTCACCAGCCCATTTCTCACATTCGTCATCGGATGAATGGATATTGCTACCAAATGAAGTCACATGAAGTATTCACCAACTATCTGAACAAAGTTGTGACTATTTCTGCATCTGTTGTACAAACCTGCATGTAGGCTTTGGTTTTGGCGGGTCTGGGACACGCGGATAAGTTTGACAGCTGTTTGTTCCATCTGGACAAATACACTCACAGTCTTTACCCACGTATCCTAGACCCGAGCAGCGTATGTTTGTAGGACAGTGAGCTAAAAGAATGAGAAAATGAAATTATGATACTGAGTAGTCTCAGCTTAGGAAGTAGATAGTGCACAGATTTCTATACCGCTGCACTTGTATATCTTGTTGACTGTCTTTACATCTGTGAAGGACAGCTCCTTCCTATAGACTCTACCTATCAAGTTGTCCTTTGATGTATCCTTGGCTTTGATAGTTCGTGACTTATCATCGAATGAGAAAGCCTGTCGAGATACAAGAGTTTTAAAACTTTGACATTGTGGGCAGCTTATCAAAATCATAAGCTGAACCTAAAGCTGCTCACAGTAATTCCATAATGCATAACGGATGCCAGATCATATGGTATGGCATCTAAGTCGTCAAACTCAGTTCGCGAGTACTTGTTGAACCATCTCTTCCATTCTGGTTTGACGTTTGACCAGATTATGTCGATGAAATTATCTCGGTTGGGCAGCTGATGCTCATGGACAAGTCCAAGAGCATGGCCTATTTCGTGTAGGTACAGACCTTTCTGTAAATGAAGATGCAGGGTAGCAATGGTATTATGCTTGTGATCATACAATTCTCCTACATTTGTGACTCTGAATGAGAAAAGAAGAGCTTACAAATCTACATCCAGGTGCTTCAAGGTTCAATGCCTGAGATCCACCAACCTGGCCTAGCTGAGAGTTGCAACTGGAAGGATAGGTTGAAACTGAAATTATATGTACTACCAAAATGTTAGAGTCAGTGCTTCTGTACACTCACCCAACTCCATTTTGAAATATGAGCTTGTTTTTATCTGTCGATCTAGAAGGTCGGAACTTGAGACAAGTGTATTGCTCCCACTCCCTCATCGACAAGTGAATTACAGTCCTCTCGTTACCAGCTGAAAGAACAACAAACAATATATGACTGTTCATAACATGTGTGGTATTTATATTTACATGACATGCGAGTGTGTAAATGATTCAATGAGGTTTCATGAGGGAAACAAACATACTGAAGTCCCAGGGATTGAGGACATATGGCACGACTCCATCTGTCCAAGGAGTTGACTCCACATAGACTTTCCTCTTCTTTCTATGAAAAAATGGAGAACTTTAGACTAAAAAGTGAGTCAGATAAAAAAGCCTTGAGTCAAGCATAGAAATATACCTATTGTGTGAAGGTGGTTCATATAGCGTCAGGTACTGATCAGGAGTCAACATCATGTCCATTTCTGTGAGAATAGACCCCATCTCACCTCCCATCAACATTGTTAGTGCGCCTTCATCTGGAACAAAATTAAGAATGTCCATTATTATGATAGTTATACATAAAAAAATAATGGGTTCGCTTACATTTGATGTTAGAAAAATATTTCTACTCGATACCATAAATTTCTAGATTTTCATGACATTTTCATTGCATTTCAACAATTTTCCAACTCCAACAGAGCATCAACTCCAACCAAAGATACTTGACCATGCTGGTTTTCTCAGCTCTCCATGCTAATGTACACTGAGGTGTGATTAGAGCCCCGGATCCTGCGATATCTTTCAGTTTCCCTGGTTTTCAAATGAGTCATGTTCGAGTCGGAGTACCGTACTCTGGCTACATTTATCTTCTACATAGCCCGCATCATTATCATTATTAGTTATTCCTATTAGTATCAGTAGCATCATTTCGCTATTATAATTCTGGGAGGACAATCAGCCATACTACAGCTCGGAGTGAGGAGCATGTCATGACTGACTAACCATTCGCCAATGCCTTTGATGAGTTTGCGTGTCCATCCATCACTCTCCTGATCAGCTGATCCATGGTGACATCTTTATCTACATTAGGTAGACCTGGCTGCGGAGGCTCTATGGCAAAAGGCTTTGAAGCTTGTGTGAGCGCCTGATAATGTACCAGTAACAGAACATGAACATCATAGCGTCAAAACATTCATAGAAATGACCAAATCTGACTACAAATATTGTGCAGAGTTGGCATTCGTTGCTTCATGCAAAATGAAAAAAACACATGCCCCTCAACTCAGCAATGTACTCATCGCTCACCAAGCTTATAATAGACTTACAACCCACTTCATCTCGTGCAGGCGTGGAGTTTATCATATAACACATGATGTTCAGCTGCGAGATATCGGGACACTCCTTACCTGATTTGAGATCAGATGTGCCGACAGCAGCACCACAGTATGCAGTAGCAGCAGCATGTCCACTACTGAATATTCGCGTTGTATGCGTATCTATGTAGTACTACCGCCTAGTTGATTCTCCAACCTTTATGGTTGTGAGATGTTGTTTAATTCACAGCAGGCTGTGAGTAATTGACAAGTATGAGACTCCAAGTTTACAAGCTGATAGCCTACTGAGCGCAGTGCTTGCTGCTTTAATACATGCCATACATGAGTCACACGGACCAATCATGCGTCAGGACGTCACCTCTTGCTGACTGTCCAGCCTGTATGTATATAGTGATGTAATTGTATTGGTTGACAAGTTGACGAGGCGATGACGAAACGAGTATACACATACCTCCGTAACAGTAGCGTATTGAGAAGGGTTTGTTTACAGTTAGTGAAATTTGCAGAAGATAAGGAACTAGTATGAATCACTGTTTGTATTGTTGACATTATAAGAGGATAGAAGGCTCCTTGTATTCAGTACACTTATCGCTCAGTTCATCAGTATTAAGAAGCAGCTGTTAACAGTTTTCACTGGCAGCGGATGACTCATCAATCATTGAATTCGAAGTATTCCGGTGTCGATCTTGACCTCTGACACTGAATTTAACGCCTGCTCAAAGAGAGTCAATCTATTTGTGGATTCGAATAATATGTTTTCTCTGCTGCTCCTATATGTACAGCAGCCATGGATTGCAACACCGACTATTAGTATTACCTGCAGCAGTCCGGCGTAAGTCTTACATGTAAACAAATGCATTGCGAGGCTTCAACGTCCTAAAAACCTCAAGTTCTTGTATTTGTTTGTTACTTGTTTTGTAAAATATTTGTTGCTGTTCTGCTGTTTTTTTTGGTAAGGACCAATATGTAGTAAGGGTGTTGCTTGTTGCTTAATTACCAGTATGGCTGATATGTCACTACAGCAGCCAAATGACATCAGCTGGCATCATCTCTATGATGATGTGAAGGCATCAGAGCTCATCAATGATCTCTGAAGGCATGTAAAGGATTTTATGGTGATAATGGTACCTCGGTAAACAAGTGGCAACAGTCAGCAGCAGCTGGCATCATCTGACAGCTTTCCTGATGTCATATCTGTCAGTGGCTGTAACCATCGCAATGGTACGCACCAGGGTGAGATGAGTGAAGTGTAGGCAAGTACCACTGTGATTATATTTTGCTGCTCACTTCGCTCTATGGATCTTACTCAACACAATTAATTTTTCATTTTACATTTCACCAGTATAGAGTCTCTCTACCAAACCTTGTAAATAAATGCTTCATTCATTCAATCAACTAGCAGGGGAGAAGACTTGATTTTCTTCTGATTTAATCTCACTCAAATGCTACCACATGATCCAATTACCCAGTAATCTTGGTCATTTGGTCACCGAGGTCACTGAATCACCCAGGTCACTCAGTCATCCTGAAACATATCACCAGATCGCAGCACTATCCCAATACAGGCAAGGTGCTGTTCTAGGATAACCCATAAAATACTACCCTTCTTTCTGCTCATGAACTAGAAACTGTAAATTCATGTTCATAAATTTTGATGTTGATTTGACCAAGACAAACTAGCAATCCATTGTATAATGATATACCAGTAACCAATCCTGTCAGCATTGACACTGACACATGACACTGTTGTGGAAAGCGGCTCTCTGTTGCGATGTCTGTTGATGCAATCTTCTGACACCAACCGCTATCGTTGATAGTAGATTTTGTATTTACTATCATCACTGTTGTAGTAGCGTAAGTCTCTTCTTCCAGCCTCTCACTCTTCTGACATACGATGATAAGACAACTTCTATACTAACGATGATTGACTGAGAAATCGCACTTGATGCAGACTGTTTGCTAGATCAGCAGGGTTGGTTACGACTTCGCCCTCTTTCTAGTTGACAGAACAATACTCTCTGTAGAATCAATGAGGTTGTCGGTTGAAGATCTCACTCAGCGTTGTATTCGCGTATACTACAAGTCTACGCGAGGTCTACTCAAGTTTCCTCACTGACTAGCATTCTGCAAAAGCTCTCCTTTTATAGGTAGAGGGTCTGTGCAAAAATATGGTATGCAATTGTGTGCAAAAACAAGTGTGCAAACCTAGGGTGTGTAAGACAGCAACATGATATTGAGGGCAAATAGTTGATTATTTAATTGGAAGATAGGCAACTTGTGGGCAACAGTGTGCAAGTACCTAGCATCATGTAGTTTTGCTGAAAGTATGCTAGTGATGCAAATGTAAGGTCTATAAGAAAGAGAAGAGGTAAATGTAAATATTATCAGATATATACAGGTAAACAGACAGCTATGTAAAAATAGAGTATGGTCTCGTTGGGGTGTGTGTACCTGCATTCATATGTTTCCACCACACCATACTGTTACAAACTACTCTATATACTACTGGGATAAACTCGTAAAAAAATGTCTGTGTATGCAGGAGGGAGAGGAGAGGACTGTACCGTGGTTTCCATCACATCACTGTCATCAATATTGTAAGTATGATAGAGGCTTTAATATCTCAAAATAATATTTACATGTAGGACTGGATGTGTTGTATTAGGGCCATGTGTGGTAACTGCCTCCAGTTGTCAGGTGGTGCTGCTGACAATACCAGTACCAGTGTCAGCAAGTGTGCCAAATATTTATGCAATCAGATGAATCGGCGCGTGAGACATAATGATGGCGGTCTTTAGCAATTAATCATATCATGGTGTGCAACATTGTGATAGGCAATAACATAACAAGATGTTTAGCTGTTAGTTGTGAGTGATACTCTATTGCGTATATGAACTTGAACCTCCAGTGACAATTTTTACCACTACCTCGGTTGTTGCTGGGTGACGAAGTGAATCTACTAGAGTAAGCCATACTACTTGATATCAAGAGATATCTTCTGATATCAATCTTTTGAAGCCAACTTGCAGACAAGAATGTAAATATCATTAAGAAAAAACGTCAATTTGAAGGCGAGATGGTAGCCTGCTGCGGCTGATGGTTGGTTATCGGTAAGCGATACGTACAAGTAGCTACAGCTACGGCCAAACACTTCCGCTGGCCGGTCTCTAAACGATAGAGTTATCTTCCCTAGAGTTCGTACCAGAGCGGTATATAAAGAATTAACTTATATATAATTCATAATTTATAATTTATAATTATTTATAATTTATATATAATTTAACTTTATATACCGCTCTGTACCGCTCTATATATACCGCTCTAGTTCGTACCCCTATGATCTAAAACTTGTAAGGTCAAGGCCGACCATGGCGCTCGCCGACTCTGTACTAAACGATCTACAAGAGATTAAAAAGCAGCTCTTTGGCCGATGTGACAGTGCCAGCAAACCACTTGAAACCGCAAAGAGAGAAATATCTACATCCCCTCTAAGCTACCATGGATTTAAAGATAGATTATCCAGTTTTACGGTAAGTACAGTTCATTTTATTTATTGTTGTCCAAGTTCATGTGATTATATGTGATTGCTGTGTTGATGTATTTTAATGCTGTTTTCATGATCTGATGGATATATTTCAGATTACGTTCATCAGTTCATTGTTTTCACTTTATTTCCACCGTCAGATAACGAATTGGCACCGCATGCCTATTCGTCTCTCACCACTTGCATGTGCTGCCAGGGGCTGGAAGTATCTAAAAAGCGACGCCGTGAGATGTGTCGTATGCTCAAAGATTCTAAACATCACTCTTCCGACGTTGTCTCAGGATTACTGTAAGTTTCCCATCCCTCATAATGGAGAGTATTTCAGTTTCAGTAGACTTAGGTGAGGTAGGTAGAGAGGTGAGAGTTTAGTTTAGTGATAACAACGTTAATGTCTATTCCAGTTTGAAGTATGCATCTTTGGGCAAAAAACTCAAATCCATCCAAAAGAGAGGGAGAGAGAGATAGAGTAGAAACTTTTTTTATTTTAGCAGAAGTACGTGTGTAGTCTATCACAGTCACACTATATATAATACCATACCTGGTGTTATTTGCTAAAATCAGTTGAGAAAATGGCATGTGTCTACATTTATCGGTGTTCTGGTTACAGATATTTTCTGGAACCTGGACACTTAGTTTCAAAAATTGTTGTACCTATAAATGAAAAATTTGAGAACAACTGTAACTATTGCTGTTCTCAATAGTCCACCGGTAACTTACAGCCGATAACTTACAGTCAGTAACTTACAGCTGATAACTTACACTCAGTAACTTAGAGCCGATAACTTACAGCCAATTAGAAGATCACTTCTCTGGTCGTTGCAAGCATTCAAACTGTCCATTCGCATGACAGTTAATCAAATATTCTCTGGTTTTCTTTGCACTGTCTTCCAAATGTCCTATCTCCTTAAAGATGATAAAAAAGTCGAGGAGTTTTCTCAGTTACTGCAGAGGGCTCATAGAAATGGCTGCTTATGGAAGACGGTGAGCTGCCCAGGCAAGTAGACGTGTCCGTCAGAGATATCTTTAAGCACATGTGCGCGCAGTCACCTCAACATCTTTTATCCCTCCTCAGATCATTTTTTAACTGATGAGATGGAGCAGTTGCCATCACATCTGTGTCGGACGAAATCAGCCGCCACAGAGATCAGGGAGTGGATGTCTGACTGCGAACACATGGTAGGTCTGACACGGGGCGGGGGGGGGGGGCTGGGGGAGGGCGAAGGAAGAGGCAGGGAGGCCAGGGGAGGGGAGGGAGTGGCTGGGGGGGGGAAGGAGAGAAGGGGGGGAGG
>ERZ1740065.3154-NODE-3154-length-10309-cov-11.884045_pt1 | contig 10309 bp, 10 predicted proteins | sample MGYA00581738_ERZ1740065 | MGnify/ENA primary metagenome ERZ1740065 (study PRJEB43018, sample SAMN04849749) | marine metagenome | isolation source: floating plastic debris | place: Pacific Ocean | collected 2008-09-01 | study: EMG produced TPA metagenomics...
CCCCTTAGAGCATGCATACGCGCATATGACCATCAATGCACTTCTCCTTCTGTCTATAGTCATTGACACAGTGTAGTTGTGTTGTAGGTTAGTCGTAGCGAGGTTTTCAGAGAGACGACCTTACAGCTCAATGCTACGGCGGAGAAGTTGGAGGAGTTTAGACGCAGCCTGAAGGAGTATCTAATAGCAGACTATCAACACAACTTCAAAAGAGTTTAGTTATAGGATCCCGTTACGACTGCCCACCACTCTACAAGATTAGGAGAGAAATGAGGAGCTTTCAATCCGGTCAATCTTGATTTATTCTAGCCAGCAATCCATGTAAATATATGTAGCTACAGGCCATCAGAACACGCAAATCATTTCTGCCAGCCTTCTGATTGCATTAGCATATCATAAAATCAATAAGCTACGCGTTTGCTGTGACTTAACTTCTAGCAAGTTATGGTGAAAGCCAACTTCCTGTGCTAAATCCCTGACTAGTGTGCGAATGTAAAACCAGTAAAGTTTTATCAAAATAGAAACAAATGATCTCGCAACATATAAGACTAGGTGCGCGTAAATGAAAAAGGAAATTTTACATGATGTTAAAGCTAGGATTCAGGTAAGGTTGTGCCTAAAGCATCTGAACTTACCTCCTCTAAAGTGACCCCTTCTACGAGGTGTGATAAAGCATCATTCACAGCATCAGCAGCGTCAAATAAATCACCAAATTGTTTTTTTGTGCGGCTCAAAGGAGCGGATGAACAAGATGGATAGGAGCTCCGCGGTGTCAACTGCCCACTGTCTGAAGCACCATCAAGATTTCTGAACAATGTAGAGTTCATGAGTGAAGAACCACTTCCGGTTCTTTGCAGCTGTAGGGATGACAGCTCTCTATCTCGAGCTTTAAGCACAGTCATCAACTGCTCCAGCTGTTCAATCAGGTCTTTACGTCCATCTTGCAGTTTGCCCATTCGGCTTTCCAATTCGCCCTTGTGCTGTTTTAGCATCTGAAGCTCAAACAGAAGATTAGAATTCGAGTACATCGCCTCCTTTTCTTGTCTGAGCTGACTTATTTCCTCCATAATATGACGGTTGCTAGCCTCTAGTTCGTTGATCAAATCTTCGTGCATACTTTCTCCAGCAGATAGCTGGCAGTCAGACTCAGCTACTTTTCGTCGATAAGGGCTATTATATGCGTTGGTTTGAGGTTCATTTGCTGCTGTGGCAAGCTTAGCTGCATAACGAGCGATGAGATTGTGTTCATCGTCAATGCGAGGGTTATCCATTGCTCATAATCTACAAAAACATGGACATGGTGAACAGAAACAGCATTTGCATGGATTAGAAGCATAGATATCACCTTGTATCGAAGTTTCAGTCTTTCCTCCTACCAATAAGCGCGATGAAGGCAAGTTTTTCTGTGCATAAACCAGTTCCTCATGCTGGGTTAGAACGCAGCTCGTTTTGTATACATGGTTAGCCTTGTATTTATGGGTTTGGCAGACGTGATGGGGGAGGGTATGAATACCTACCGACTTTTAAGGTAATTACTGACGACACGCCTGGCTATGCATTTCCGGTTATGATCGACGAAAGAGCCGGCTATGCAAGTTTATTGATCAATCCTGCGGCTAGAAAAGGTCTGTGGTTGAATATACATGGTAAATAATGCAACCCTCTTTACTTTACACTAAAGCATTTACTTTTTTGCCATTGACTGCCCATACGATACTTCCGGTTTTCCCTTTCCCATCGCGTGGATATCCACCGGTGCTTCCATGATACTTCCGGACAGTATACCTGTGACAACACTTTCCACCGATATGCTGTAGCGCAGCTGAGCTCACGTTATTAGTATGTGCTTGCCTCTTGAGGAGCAGGTGCTGAATACAGTGTAGTGTAGTCCTTACTGAGTCATTGATTACCAAGGGGCGAGGAAAGATCAAGTGAGGTTCATTATTGCTGGTAGTTTATTAAATATTAATCATACTGTTACTAGAGTTCTATTTCAATGTGGCTGGTTCATCTAGTATCTCCGACCACTATAACCTCCTGAATTGCTGTTAGAACCTCCGAACCTAAAATAGAATCGTCATTTGACAGTGTGTGCGTGAGCAACATATGGAATAAACAGCCGGACTGGACGAACCTAGAGTTTGCAGCATTGTTACCGCGACTCATGGCTGCAGACATCATCATGCCGGCAGCCTGAACTGCTGCTCCTGCAGAGAAGAGCGGCGGATTGCTGGAGTGGTTTCCCATTAGGTTATTTGTAGATGAGCCGCCAGACCAGCTGCTGCCAGTTGACCGATCGCTCGTACGAGATCGACCAGTATCCTGCCAGCTGCTCCTGCCACTACTTCCTCCGTTACCTACAATAAGTACAGTCTTATGAGACAGGAGAGCGCAATCAGTTCAAATTGACATCCCAAACTAGCAGTCACTCAGACTTATTGCACATCACAAGCTCAGTTTAAAATTTGACATGGCAGAAATATCCTTCTACCACTTTTTAAACTTGCAAATTGGAGATTCATTCCTTCCTACGTGTGGTTAGCTTACTGTGAACGTTCTTGGAGCTGCTGCGATCAGCTGACTTCCAGTCGGGACGGCCAGAATCACGTCTGTCACTCGGAGGGTGGTAGTCACGACGCTCTCCACTGCCACTGCTTCCTCTGGTGGGAGAATGTCAAACACTGGCTGATAAAATAGCTGTAGACGGCGCGATTGAGGGAGAACGGATCTACTCTCAGCATCCAGTCAGAAATTAGAGTGTCATCATCAAAACTCAAACAATGTAGGTATAATCGTACATCATGATGCTGGGCACGATCAGGACTGTGACAACTCAAATCTCCGTGGTAACAGATGTAAACAAGAGCCTAATTGCACAGTAATACATGGGAACATAGTGCACTGTTAGAAAACAAAAAAATCAGAGGAAAGAGAGTGAATTATTTAGTTTCTTCACATAAACTGAACTACAAGAAAGCATATTTTAGTTCGGAGGTTAAACCGGAAAACTTGAGAATTTCTGCCATGAGACAGCACAGGCTACACAAGCAGTCTGAGGGAGATAAGAAATAATACCGATGGAATCCCAGAGGAACTGCTGAAGCTGTCACAGCCCTGACCAGTACAATGACAAGAGATGCTGTACAGTGACAAACCTGTATCTGTCGTCTGGCCGTGAGTTGCGACTGTCTACCATGTCGTCCTTGATGCGGGCGGGGGCGCGCCGGTCCACATCGGGCGGCGATCGACGCGGCTGGTAGCCGACTCGGTCACTGATTGTACCAGATGGCCTTCGGTCAGCGCCACTCACATATCTATCAATCAAGCAGCCAATCAATGACCTATTCTACGCAGAGCAAACTGATAGACAACCACATGTAGGTATCAGGGATTGGAGAGATTGTGAGAAGCTGTCCATAGGAAAGATCAAACCAGTATAAGTCAGCTGTGTATATATCAAACCAAGTGTTTCAGTTTAGGTATAAAAATGAATTTTCAAAAACGAGACTGGGCAGTAACACTGATTGATAAAGGTAGCCAGCCTGACTTCACCCACCCGGATAGCATGTCTGACTGTACCCGTGTGTAATACTATACTATATCAGTACAGCCACAGCCAGGCTCTCACTAACTTTACCTGTCGTTGGTGGCTGGCCTCTTGTTCTCCCAGCTGTCGTCATAGCGACCAGAGTTGGAGCGGCTGGGCTGCTCGTATGGCCTCTTGACAGGCATCGCCGCAGCCCTCCTCATTTCCTCCAGCCGCATTGTCTCGACGCGTTTCAGTTCCTCCCTCTCTCGGTCTACGCGCTGGCGCAGGTCTATCAGCTGCCCCTCTAGGCGCGCCCGCTCCCGCTCCAGTGTCTCCAGTTTCATCTCCTCTATCTTCACCTTCTCCCTCTCCAGTCTGTAGACGAGACACAGCAATACATCACACCAACTGTCACCCAACCATACAATCAAAGTAGCTACAATCACTACCTCATCTTCTCTCTCTCCCTCTCCATTCGTGCTTCATCCATGCGTAGCCTCCTTGTCTGCTCAGCCAGGGTTCGCTTCTCCTTCATCACAGTCTGGCGGCGTTTGTAGTCATCGTCACGCATCTTTCTCTCCATCAAACGCAGCCTCCTCCTCTCCCTCTCTATCAGATCATCGACCTGGTACAAAGAATGATCATGAAGGCAAACAGCCTCAATACTAGACAATGACCTTCACAGTCACAAATATAACACTCGCCTTTCTCTCGACCCTCTTTTCAGCGCCTTCTGGTGTTTTATCAGCCTTTACTTCAGCCTCTTTCTTAGGATCAGAGGTCCTACTTGACGCCGAATGGGAGGCAGCTGATCGGGGGCGATGGCGTGTCTTATCTACAAGTCACAACATGATTGTAGTCGCAATGGCAAGACATTGCTACGGTGACATCATCTGTGGATATGGTCCATCAGCAGTTGTGTGTTTGTTATCATCGCCATCAAACAATGTAGGTATATCAACATCATGTAAGGCATACGCATAGAATAGTAACGACTGCAAAGAAATCCTACAACTTACCATCCTGGTGCTGCCTGTACAAGTCAGACTTTGCTCTGCCATCTGAAAAGTAATCAAATGGATACGTTGACATAGGACTGTTGCATACGGAATAGCTGGCTAGTCTTAGTGACCGACCTCAGAGATAACGTGTCATCAGGAATGAAACTCAAACAATGTAGGATATCAACCATCATAGGCAGAGATGGACAGGTAAATTCCTGGCAATGATTTCCTGTCACTTACCATCTTTCGCTGCTGTAGCTTCAGTCTCCTTGGCGCTCTGGTCTTCTTTTTGATCTGGATAATAATTATAATAAAAACATAATAATAAAACTGTCCAATATTCCATCCTACCTTCCCAGACAACGCTAATATAGCACCATTGGACAGAACGTGCTGTAAAAACTCAGCTCAGAATGATAGATACATCTGCTGTCGTTTATAGTAGAATCCAATTGATATACACATATTGCAATATGCAGCAGTATATACGACCCTGTGGTCACGTATAAGGGTTTAATTCATACTCGAGGCGGGCCGGGTGGGAGCAGACGGGTCATTCCTTGCCCTGTCCACCGATATCATGCGGCCGTGTAGCTCAGTGCGGTGGAGGTTTTGTATACATTTGGCTGCCTCCTCATGCGTGGACATGGTCACGTATCCATAGCACTTAGCGCCTGGCCGGTTGGCGTTGGTCACCACTTTGGCCCCGACAACCTGATGAGAAGTCAGCCAGCATGAAGAGACGAGCACATGGCGTACGTGATGATATAGCCTGCTATTTCTCACTATCTCACCTTGCCATGGCGGCTGAAGACAGATTTCAGATCTGTTGCCCGAGTAGACGACGATAGCCCGCTGATCCACAGGTTGCGTGACAGGTGCGGATCTGATAAATATTGATATTACATTTGACTCCCTATGGACACGGACAGACTCGAAATGCAGCAGCCATCAACCGGGCATTTACCTTTAGTCTCTTTTTTTGAGGATCCTGCAGAACTGAAAATAAGAAGAGCATTTATGAGGAATCGGCAGTCACAGCAGGCTGATAGGAGGATAGAAAGAGAGAGAGACAAGAGTCGTCAGTCTGGTCTGGACTACAGTTTGAGGTGAGGTAGGATCTTTGCAGTGGATTTAATCTATAAACGCCAGCCAGCCACTGGATGTTGATGATGTCGTCAGCTGAAATCAATATCTGGTTGGAGATGGTAGATACCGAGTAGCGTCTTCACCATCGCTCTCCACTGATCTTACATCCAGCGGTGATGAATATCTCCAGTCAGATCTTGCTACACCACAGGGACAAACCTAAACTAAACGCAACCAGCCAGCAGCTAGCAATCTCTGGCCTCCCACCGACTGATTACAACCATCTAAAACCCTCACACCAGGGGGCGTGTATGCAAGTTGAATCTGCCAGAAGACACTGCCTTATTCGCACAAACCTCTTTGGTAACAGACCCTTCTTAGCATCAGGATTGGGCTTCTGGCTGCTTCCCGCCGATTTTGAGTTGGCTGGGTCCGCTGCGCCACCGCTCCTGATGATGTCGGCGTCCACATCCATGCTCTCATCCTTGGTAGGGGTAGGAGCGTCCCGCTCTTCTGGCTTATCTCCAAGATCATAGTCTAAGTTTGTGTCTGATTCGTCGACATGGACGACAAACTGCTCCTCATTATCGTCCACTGCGTCACTGCTCGTGGTAGATACTTGTAATGAGGAAACCAATGGGCTGTTGGTATCATCTAACTGCCCATCTCTCTCCATAACACCAGTGTCTACATCAGCATCACCATCCTCCACCAGCTCAGACTCTACATGCGCGTCTGCGACCAACGACACCATTGTATGAGCTCTCTGCTCTTGATCCTCATCCTGTTTTGTTGCTGACTGTTCTGATTCCGCTACGCTAGACTTCCGCTGCACTGCTGAAGCTTAGAAATCATTGGTTATGGTTAAAATAGAATTGGCAACTAGTATTTCAGACACAGCTATGCCAAAGGGGGCATGCTGCTGTCTATGGATCTAAGTATGATCATTCACGACTAGGCGATTGCTTTGCACTTCCTTGCTGAAGATGAAGCCGCAGGTCTCCAAGTAACATTCTTCTGACTTGAGAGGGTTGTACCTTCAGATATCGCTCTTTCACCATTGCGACGACAGATGGAGCCCTTTCTAAAGCGCTACTCTACTACCTCCCAAGATTAGTATCTATGTACAATTTCAATAATGCATACCTGAATCGTCAATTTCACTGTTGCTGTTCCCATCGTTTGATTCTACCAGACAGTCCAGTTCAACCATCTTCAAAAAGATTGCAAAAGTCAACACAGGCATTTCACACTAGTTTCCATGTCAGCACAGCATCTTCTTTCTTTACCTTTTCATCGTCTGCAGCAAGATCGATTTCGTCTGTAGTGTCATCAAATTTATCAGCTTTCTCATCATTGCTTAAATCGGCTGATGTATCGTTATCTGACAAAAAAGAATTTTCTTCGTACATCTCGCGAAGCAAATTGTAATCAATGAGATAGTTGGAAAACATACCAGCTCCATCTTCTTGGTCAAGAACAAAGGAATGGGTACTTGGATCTAGGCCCTCATCAGAAAGACTCTGCAATTAAAATTTAGTCTAATGGTAGTACAACAATGATAAGGGAATCAAGTGCAGCTGATGTGAAGCGAGTGTAACATCCATCGTCTTCTACGCGTAACCTGGACACTTTCATAAAAAGAACGAAACCAATTCTCATAATTCTGATATCACATAATCTACGACCTTGTGTAGAGAAAATGCTGTGGATAGTCTGAAAGTCATTCCCGTTTAGGGTGAAGTTTTTACTATAGAAAAACAATACGCCGATGATAGAGGATATAAGCCGACTAGGACTGTGGCACAGATGTAGGCTGATTTGCAGAATGTGCACTGCTTAGTGAGGATAATAAATGCCAATTGTACCTTTGACAGTCTTTCAATGAGAACAGACTTGATTCCCGTCTTTTCAAGACCTTTCTTCTCTAAAATATGCCTCAAATCAACGACACGGAGCTCTGACAGCTTCTTGCCAGCCATATTCAAAAGAGATAAAGGAAAGATGGCGGAAGACTGTACAGGAAATATAAATTCGCTAACGGATAATCTTTGACGTGCCGCCTGCAAAATATTTTTTGGGCGGAGCTTAGTTTCCTTTTATGGAAAATAGATTGTAATCTTGGTTGTCAAAATTGTCATAGCGGACCAACGCGTGGTGAGCATTGACTCTGGTAACCGAATCAACTTGAGTAATTATATATATAGTTCAATATCAATGTACTATTTAGGTCTATGAGAACAACCTTTGACCTGGATATAAGGGGTTCGATCTATGCGCTATCTAGTAGCAAATTATCTTCTCTAGTATTTTCGATTTCTTTCTAAGCGCTATCCAAAACAGCTCTGATTTGATGCATGATATGAAAATATTTTCAGAGATATGCGTATGACTACATTCCTTCATACGATTTTTGCTCTGTGCGTTTAAAACCGATGCGAGCACTGCCCACAGAATTGGCCAGATCACCGACACACTATACTTGTAGATAAGACATTTCTTTGTATGTATTCATTCATAACTGGTTTTCTGTATCTACTTTTACTCTTTAGCCATAAATGACGTTTTGCATATCGATACATTGGTTTATAATTGTAGACTTCACTCTCCAGTTGTCCAGCTACTTTCTCTTCATCTGTTGATTCATTAGAGACCGGTTATCTCTATTCCATCAACCAAGCAGAGATGGAATCTATGAAGGCAGCAAGGCCTGATTTTTTGGAAGAGAAGGCTGAAGCATCGACATACCTTATACAGAGAGATTTCTGCCGGTGCGCCGAAGTATGCAACAAATCATTGGCTGTGTTAAAGAAAACATGTGAAGACAAGGATGAGTTCAGGCAAGCTGTAAACCCAGTGCCTATCATAATATGCTTCATTAGTTTATGTTATGACCAACCTTGTTATGCGCAGATGGAATTGGCTATGCAACATGACAAGAAATGGAATGAGCCTGTTGTGTACAAGAGTTGTCATCCCTTGCAGTGATACATCACTGCAGCCCATGTCTTCTGTGTCCTCCCCTCTCTCTCCCCCTCCCCCTCTCGCAATCCGTACTGAGTTTACACATAGTTTACGCATCTACAGTTCTATGAACTGTGAATTGACCCCTTTTCAGAGGTCATATAACGGATTTTTTGACGATATACATTCAAGCACTTGCTGAGCTCGACGAGTGGCAGCAAGTGTCCTCAATCGTAGCTGACATGTATGGCGGCATTGAGCGTGTGCCTACAAGCATCATGAAAATATGGTGAGTGCTATTGTACCACATTATCAACCAATCTACAGCCAGACCATCCGTCACAGATATAACGCACTACTCACCCGGCGGTCAGCGACATTGAATTGAATTTATGATCAATCCGGCAGGTGCATCCTGTTTATTACACTTAGTTGTTACAGCTGAGAGCTCCGTGATTGATGACATGTTTACCGATTTGCCAGCCTGTCATTTTTGCCAAAAAATCCTCTTTGATGGCTTTTTAAAGTGTGTAAACAAGCTAACATTTGTCTGCATATTTGCTAACAGCATGAACTTAGCAGTGCACTATTGTGAGCCTGTTTTGATCTGCAGTTGCTATGCCTTGTACCATAATGACACGATAACACATTACAGCAAACCGATAATAGATTGGTCCTACCTTATGTTTTTGTATATGTTTTCATATGTGACATGTTTCATTTATTCGTTAGTTTTTGTTTTTCACATCTAGTTTGCTGTTGTACTCCCGGGTCCAGGATTATGACACTTGTACAATGTTTTACCAGCAATGGGAGAAAGGGCTGACATCTAGTGAAGACGGAGACGAGGAAGTAAGTACACAATAGGCTCACTAATACTAAGAGATCTTCTTGTCTATCCACACCACACTAGCAACGCACAGATCTAAGCTGTTGAAATAGAAAATACAACAGTTTGATTGTAAGCAATGTAAGCAGAGTATGTCTAACTTAGTTCTGCTGAAAAATTTTATCAACACAAATTTTATTACATATAAATTGATATTGATATTGACGCTGTCATGATCTGTAGGATGTAAGGGTGCTGATCGATGTCTATGTCACTCAAGTTCTCATCCCCCAGCGCCGCGACTCTGAGATTGCTGATTTCGTGACTTCGTGTCCACTCAGTATTTCTAGCCAGGAAGAGGCTCTGTCCCGATATAACCAACTGATGGATGATATCCAAAGAACATCTCTCACAGCGAAACGACCCGACACTATCAACAAATCATCTACTCCTCCCTCAAAACAACTACGTAAGAGATTTATGTCACCCAATGATGTCATCGTTTTCTATATCTGCTGTTGTTGCTAGCAGAAGGATTGTTGCTAACAGACGGCTTGTTGCAGTTTTAGACTCTTGTATCAGAAAGACAATTCAGTGTTGGAAAATCTTCCTGAAATGGCTGGAGACGTTTGGAAAGCCGTTGTCATTCCGTTCCTACCAGATCATCACGCTTTGCTCACTCATGATATTCACAATCTACTACGGCGCTGACTTCAGTGAGTCGGGCTACCATTCAATACAGTAATGGAGCACACTGCATGGCTAGAACCATGAATATTTATTACTCTCTCATTCAGGTTCTCTCTGGAATTACACCCACCTGCTCAATGTTGTCAAAGCCAAGTCTGTCAGATGATCTTTCTCCCTCCCTCCCTCCCTCCCTCCCTCCCTCCC
>ERZ1740065.3155-NODE-3155-length-10309-cov-11.169300_pt1 | contig 10309 bp, 13 predicted proteins | sample MGYA00581738_ERZ1740065 | MGnify/ENA primary metagenome ERZ1740065 (study PRJEB43018, sample SAMN04849749) | marine metagenome | isolation source: floating plastic debris | place: Pacific Ocean | collected 2008-09-01 | study: EMG produced TPA metagenomics...
GGGACACGAGACAGAGGTAGTATGTACTTACGACTGTGTCTGGGCTGGCCGCCGTGTCACATTACACACTCGGTACTTTCTCCTCATTGCGCCAGCATGTGTGATCTCCACCTTCAGACCTTTGATCTCTTTGGTAAATTTAACTCTCTGTGAATCGGTCAGTGGGCGCCTTTGTTCGTTCATATCCCTCAAGTCCAAGACCTGCAATTACCCAGTGTTATGGGCTAGTAACTTAGGCTGAGCTCTGCCAAGTCGAGACATTCCATTCCACCACCGACCCTACCTCGCACATGAACTCGACTACGGGTTGAGCCTTGTAGAACGCCGTGGCCGACACGTCAATGTTGAGCATCATCTTCCAGTGCGACGGCCTGACGCTCTGGTGGAAACCGAACCAGACCTCTCTGCCTCCGCCCAGCGGGTGGTCATAGCCTTCAGGTGGTTGGAAGAATGACCTCCCCACAGGGGTGTATCTGATACCATACATACACACCAATAACTGACAGAGGCGGATGTAGAGTGACAGGGGTGGATGTAGGGCAGCACTCACGTCATGCTGGGCAGGTGCCTCATCACCACATCAAGAGCCTGGATGGCGTCAAACGGAATCGAGTTCAGTCGACCCTCCAACGCCTCTTCCAGCGCCAGCAGGCTCACCTGCGCCATCCACTTCATTGTGACCTTGAAGACACGGTCACGCCCCTCTCCGGGCAGCTGTACTTCTAATTCCACCTGAGCGTAAAGTGATGTGTGTCAAAGGCCCAGTTAATGAAACAATACTGCTCAACACTATGGCTGGACTGTGTATGGATGGGGGTTATTGTGTTCAATTGTAGTCATGAAAGGCTATGGTACCAGTAATGCAGTTACACAATGCCAGCAGAGTGATAGCCCATAGCCACTAGTAGCCAGTGGTAACTAGGGTAGGGGTCTAGGCTGTGACAAACTTACCCTGTCTCGGCCAATCGGCAATGGTAACTTACCCTGTCTCGGCCAATCGGCAACGGTTCTTTACTGTACAGGTTCTTCCTGCCATCAAAAACTGGCCTTTGTCCAGCGAATATCCGCTGAGCGTAGCTGAGTACCATAGTCTCCACAATCTCCCTACGAGTACGAGGGAACATGCAATCAACGACCAACAGTGCCCCCAACCTCACTGCCCCATCCCCTGACTATCCAGGCTAGACTACCCAGTTAACAGTACAAGTACCCACAGCTACTAGTATTGGTGACTGTAACAGTGACTAGGGGCTCAAGGCACACAGGCCTGGCTGCATAGACAGGATTTTCGCTGTGTGGTTGGCTAAATCAGTGTGAACTGATTAACACCATTCTGATAATTTAATCCAAGTTCACATAATCACAGCTTCATAGGATCGATAACAGACTGAAACAGGCCCAGAGTGTCTATCTCTCACTTTGCTAGCTATAGCACACATATGAGGGGACCATACTGCAGCCAAGTCTGTGTGTCATCATCACAATTTGTTACCCTGATGGCAATAAACTATGTTTGCCTATCAAACAATGCATTATTAAGCATCTATCTCACCTGTTCACTCGTCTGGGACATTTGTCTGGAACGATTGAGATTTCGTAATGGTGAATGTAACCCCTTGGCATTCGCACTTGGAAGTGGTTGGCACGTAAGAGGATAGGGCGGCCTTCTTGGCCATGGTTCGGCCGATTGGGACTTCTGAACTCCACAGGAGGTGAATTTGATCCGGAAGTGGTGGTAGATGACGGCCTGGTTACTGGAGGCTGTGGCGGTGGTGGCTGCTGCGGCTGTTGTTGCTGCTGCTGTTGGGACATAGCTGGACTACCAGGGACGCCATGTAAACCGATGCTGACCGGAGCTCGATTAGGAGGTGGAACTAGAAGCGAAAATATAATTTTAAAAATTCGAAATTGGACCAGTTAAGCCCGAAAAGTTTTCCTCTTTGTTGACTAGTTCCGACCATTGAACATTTAAGTTAGGGAATAAAGATGTACTTATACCTCAAAGTAAAATTATTTCATAGAATCCTTTCTCTTGTTAGCAACATGGACAAGTTTGAAAACGGCGTTCACAGACGGCTTTAAACCTTCACAAAAACAGCTTTTCGAAGCAGAAAGAAATTAGAACTACATACCATTTGTTCCTGGTACTGGGAACATCGTCTACCTGTCCTTGTGACTCAAACAGACTAGTTCCATTTGATTACAAATCAGTACCTCACTCCAGCTACAAGCGCAGTGGCAAGTGTTTGAGCAATATGGCGGGCGACCTCAGCCTGTGAAAGGTAGCTTGGACGCCTAGGCCTAAATTGATCGTTAGCTTTTTATCAAAGTACGGTCGTATAGCGTGGCCCACTTAACACTAGAATACCTTTCCAGGACTTAGGCTATACAAAGTGAGAGGACAACTCTCTGGTAATTAACTATACGCAACTGCCAAATGGAAACTGCCATCACTAGGGTTGTACAGAGAGGATAAGGAAGGGAAAGAGAGAAAAGGAGAAGGAATAGCATTGGGGGAGGGGAGAATAGATAAAAAAGTGGTACCAAGCAATCTAGTTCATCAATTTGGGGTCGAATATTGACTACATTAGATTTTGTTGTGATAGTTAATGCAAGGGAACAGAAGCTCATCCAAACTAGTTGTCAATGGAAAGCTCAAATTGTAGGGACATGCTTCACCGAGCAAGAAATGAAGATCACCAGTCACTTGGCTCATAAAAATTTATTGTAAAAAAGAATGAAAATGAAAAAAGGTTGAATCAGCGTTTCAAATTTTTGCCACGACCTCTAGCAGTATTGACAGGGGGTCTAGGGTTAGGAGCAGTCTGTTTGCTATCGCTACGAGTCTCAGGTGTGTACCTCTTAGTCAAAAACTCAATTATTGACTCGCCAAACTTTTTGTTGTCCAATATTTCGCCCAGCTGATCAGCAGTAAGAGATGACAACTCCCGGATATCTTTAACTTTTGACAATATGAGCCTGACGTTCTTCATAGTGATGTTAGGAACTTTCAGCAGAAGATCGTAAGGAGCGACGTTGTAAATGGCGTCTCGTCCACTGGCGTCTTCAGCGGTGACAGTCATGGCTTTGCTGACATCTGGTTCATCGTGTCCTTGTTTAAGGTCACGGAACAGCTCAGCAGTGGCGTGGGCGCTCTGACACCACAGGATACGGAGCTTGGGAAAGTGTAACGTCAGCAGACTGAGCCGTGACTGTATGTCGCTGATGGAGATCTCTTGTTGAAGATTGAAGTTTTTCTATCAAAATAAAACCATCAGCTGAATACGATACAGATGTTTCCATATAAACAGAATGGATAACAGGTCACAATAACCCAGGGTCACGGGTCACAGGTCACAGGTCACAGGTCACAACAACCCAGCAAGTGTTATGGAAAATACGTACACAGTGTCAAATGTCAGTTAGTGCTGTATACGGTTGTAAAGCGATGGAGTATAAAATTCTAGCAAATCCAACTTTTTGTCATGCTGCAACCCATGCTAACCTCTCTACCACAACCACGCACACCTCTCTACTACAGCCACGCACACCTCTCTACTACAGCCACGCACACCTCTCTACTACAGCCATGCCCATCCCTTTACTACAATGGCGCTCACTCCTTTACTACAATGATGCCCGCCCCTTTGCGATGACCACGCCCATCTCTACTAGAAACATGCCCACCCCTTGACAACAATACAGAATACTGAGATTTTAAATGATGCACCCAGCGAGTATAAGACAGTATAAGACAGTACAAGTTACCTGTAAGGCAAAAGGTTTGGTAGGATCAAACTCGATAAGGAGGACGGGTCGTTTGTAGTATCTACTCATGGACACACACTGACTGTACAGCCGACCGTTGTTGAGAGATCCAATCAGATCGGACACAGATTTCCTCTCAACACAGACCTCTGGTGTCAGAATATAGTCACCCACTTCTAGAGTCACAGGCTCTAGGTCTATGTCCAGCTGATGGACGAGGAAAGGAAGATCACTACGGAACTCTCTCATGTCAACAATCACCTAATGAGAGAGAGAGAGAGAGCGAAAACGTGACTTACTGCATCCGTAAATGCTAAGAAAGTTTTTGTACTTACTTTCTTCCTTTGACCACTCTGAGCCTGAATTCCTCCCTTCCTAGTACTGGCTGTGGGGACGGCTACTTGCTCACCCTTTATTAGCTCAGATATACCATCAGATTTGCCATCTCTATTTTTTGGGATCACCATAGTCTGTATCACATCACAAACAGTGTAATTCAGGTATGTTTGCATGCCTATCAAATGGAGCACCGCAATTGGCTCCCTTATACTTGAGCACAAGGTACTGAGTAGTCCTGTAACTATAGACATGCCTAATTCCTACAAAGACACCAACGCAGATGCATACAGTTTGGTTGTAAATGTGATATAATATTAGTCTCAGAAGAAAGAATTCAATTAGGACACTAAAATAAAGCTTTCAAATCAACTGCCAGCCTGAAAATAGAAACAAGGTCAGGATGACCTTGTTTCTGTAGAAAAATGCCCTATAGTCGTGGGAATACAGGAGTAATTGCTATTTCTATGAATAAAGAAATCACAGCCTCAAAAATGCCAAGTTTTTATAGCTCAATGGCAATTTATCATCAGCCAAATAATTGAAAAACGATTTAAAACACAGGACTACATCTGATCTCGCTTTTAGTAAAAAATGTTAAAAGCAGCGCCGATGAGAAATACGACATAGATGAATTTTTGGAGTTGTCATGCCATGGCCGCACCTATAGAGAGGTGAGATTGGCTTTCATTGGAATGAGGAAGAGAAAAACTCTTCATTAAACAACAGGGAGAAACTTACAATTGATGAGCAATGAGTCCAGCAAATTGCTCTCAATATCCACAAGCAAATGAAACAGATGGTTGGTGTGACTAAACATAGACCATAGATAAGAAGCAACTGCTTCTGTTTTCGCAATGCGTCAACTTAGGTAGTTAAGGGAATGGCCTAGGAAGAGGAAGACAGAAACAGGTCGAATAGAAGTTTGTAGTCACTGGCACTCACAGCTTTCGTACGAATTAGCTGTTCGAACGCATCCTTCTCTTTCCGTATGTTCGTCAGGTATCTCTGCTCTTCAGCTGAGCCAACAAACATTAGGAAATAGACGCGCAGCGGCAGGCCTGGCCTGCAGGCTTTAAACACCTGGAATAGACCACCAGAGTGGCTATCAGACAGTATTAGATACCGAGTAATCCAGGATTGGGGGATAGGCAGACCTCAATCTGTCTGACATAGGACACGTCCACGTCATACAGAAGTATGTACCGCGGCTGCAGTGCTGTAAGTGTCCGCATCATGCAGTACATATCAGACGAAGAATTCAGAGCCAACAGCACAGTCATCTGACTCGCCTGGAGCGTCTCAAACTGCTTCTCGTTGTCGACGACGTGAATGCTGTCGTCCTCGCAGACGTCATCGTTGTCATCGGCTCCGCTGTCTCTGTTCTATTAATAGATATAGCGTGGAGGATGATGTATTGAGTGTGTAGTGAGAGAATTTTTGCTAATCACTGAGGTAGGATTAGACGGCCACAGATCCTGGAGTGTGAAGCATAAATAGCGTAACATTGCGCTCAAACTTGGACCTGACCTGTGTCACGGTCTCTCCCTATCCGCTTCACTCACCTATATCATGCATTCCCCCTGCCTGTGTCACGATTCTATGACACAGGATCTCTCTATCGCTATTTCAGAGACCTTCGTCACAGACGCTCCCTGCCTATGTCACAAAGCTGTGACATAGGCTCTCCCTATCCGCTTCACTCGCCTATATCATGCATTCCCTCTGCATGTGTCACGATTCTATGAGACAGGATCTCTCTATCGCTATTTCAGAGGCCTTTGTCACAGACTCTCCCTGCCTATGTCACAAACCTGTGACATAGGCTATCTGTATATATATAACAGGCCTACTTCACACGCTCTCCCTGTCACAGATATGCGTCAACTCATGTTCCATGTACCGCGTGATCACCAGTATTTCTCTCTCCTCTCGCCAGCTGAGTCAGGGTCACCTGATCGCTGTCAGCAGCTGTCTTGCTGCTGGACTTTGAGCTGACCTTGACCTTCGAAGCAGTTGCAGGCTGATTTGACTGCTGATCCTACAGTGAAATCATAAGCAGGCTGTATGAATATTAGATTTGCTGTAATCGGAATAAAATGCCAGTGTTTTTGTGCTAATCTTATCAAGAGAGCCAAAGGTCAATTATCGGGGTCGTAGTGAGGTCACACCGATGGGGAGGGGGAGCGATAGATTACCTGCTTGGGTTGGTCGAGCTTCCGCAGTAGTTTGGTAAGGACAGCGGCAGAGCCACGCAGCAGATAATGCCTAAGCTGGTTACAAGTATGTGTGGAATTGACAACTATAAGCACGCGGCCTGTGGATGAGTCGGCTCCGTTTGCCTCCTCTATCTCTGTTAACACGTCCGTCACAACTCTCCACTTTGGGTTCTCCTCGCACACGCTCACTGCCATCAATCCAGATGTCAAAGAACAGCCTTGACATAATATAAGCTGACAGATGAGGGGTTTGGATGAGTTACCTTGTTCAGCTAGGGGTTTGGTTGACAGCTTGGCCTGCTGCTGTATCGTACCGTAAAGCCTCTCTCTAGCGCACTACATCATCAAATGCTAAGTATTATGGTATTATGGCATATATCACACTGGCCAATCAAATACTAGCACATCTGGGCGGGATCGGTGATAAATAAAAGAGAGAATGTTAACAAGAATATGATAAATAAGGAGTAAGACAACACCGCAAACAATAACAAACAAACAAACAATAACACAAGTAGGAGAATCACCATAAACAGCTTGTCTGCAGCGTCGGTAAAAAGCCAGCCAACATTTCCTTTAAACTCTTTCTCCGAAGACCTGTTGTTGCAAAGTATAAGTGTTTATGAGAGAGACAGCGTGGGCGGACGTTGTCAAACATAGCCTGAGGCACTCACTTGATCGACTTGACCATGTTGTAGAAGGTCACACAGTCAAACTGCGTCAGATGCCTACAGACAGAGAGGCCCAAGTAAGGAGCGCCCTGCACTGCATTAGATGACCACAGACAAAGAGGCCCAAGTAAGGAGCGCCCTGCCCTGCGTTAGATGACCAACACCAGCTAATAGTGGAGAGTTAGAAAAACCAAATGTAATCAGAGATCATTGATGATCCCTGATCACATGTAGTTCAGATGAAACACAAACTGAATACTCTACAGCAGTACAACTAGAATCTTTGCGCGTGCTTACTTCCTGTGTGGTGTGTATGTACGTGTGAGGTGTACGTGTGAGGTGTATGTGTTGAGTTTACATGTGGGATGTACATCCGGAGTGTACGTGTGCTATGCATGTATGTAGGTCATACCTGAGGAGCTCGCGCAGAGTTTTCAGGTCGGACACGAGCTGCTTGGTTTTCCCACTCAGCTGATGCCAGAGAGGATCAAGCTGCAGTCTCACCGTCATGTCGAAGGCTTTGGTTATCAGATTCTCATATGTCACCTCCTCCAGGTCTAACTGCACGGACAACAATAGGAGAGCCTTGTTAACATCAGATAACAGGAATCAGTACTTATATTACATTACTAAAACCCACCCCAGGGTTGCAGAGCTTCAGTTCTTTGATGCAGAGATTTATCAATTCTAGCAATGACATCTGACAGCCCTTCATAGACTGAGAGCACGGGATACCCAGCTCAATCACCTCAGGCTACAATACAAGGATGGAATGCGATAGATTACCGTCGCTATCTCTGATCAACTCCATACGCCATGCGCCTTATCAATCGCGGCTGCCAGCGATAATAAATACTGACAAATGCTGGCGTGTTCCATGATTCAGGAAACAGCAGACTGGCCCGCAGTCCCGGACTCACTGACCTCGTGTCTCTCCAGTGATGCCATCACCTCGGCGTGGAACCGCGGGTACAAGTAGAGTTTGGTCAGAAACAGGCTCTTCATCACCTTTTCCACATGGCTGTAACCATTGGTGAAGGCAATGGGGTTATCTGAGAAGGCTTTAATGAATCCAGTCTGTTAATAAGAAATGGTGCATACAAGGTCACATGAAGGTCAGCCCCCACTGAGCCTGCTGACAATAACATAAACCTTAGTTCCCTATTGCAACGCAATAAGGAATTAATTAGCAACAACCTGCTAACTTATAATGTCAGCCACATGTCAGTTGAATTTATTATTGACAGCGAGTAGCAGGTGTCTGTTGATGGTGACATAATGGAAGCGAATGTATGCTGCTGCGTCATACCTTGTTCTTTTGCCTGAACAAGCGTAGAATGAAGGACTCCAGTCCCGCCGCAGTGGCCCTGTAAATGTGAGGAACCAAGGCTATTGCTATCAATCCATAAACCGTATAATCGGACAGGGTAAAAGGTTTAGATATCAGTGATTGAAGTAGCTATATGTGTGCATATCCACACACACATCGATTTGCATGCCTCTCTGCCACACCGCCACACCGCCACACCTCAACACCGCCACACTGCGTTATTAACTTATAGTTTCATGGCAACAAAAATCAATGTCCATCTTGTTCGCTCTACTCGCTGCTGTTGCGACATCAAGGCTCCTATATTGTGTAGCACAGAGCAAGGGTTTCTGGGTAACATAGATGGAGGTTTGTTTTACCGATGGGCGTTGTTGACGAAGATGCCGGTGACCAGTTTGCATGGCACCTTGTCTGTGAGCAGGTCGACGACGAGGATACGAGACGAGATGAAGAGGACTCCTCCCGACAAGTAGATGTTTGTCCTAAAATCCACCAACAAAAAGAAAAAACACACCAACAAAAACTCTGCATTTGTTGGTGTGCGATAGATAATCATCAGATCTTTGAGCTGATCAATTGAGATGAGTGGTGATGGCGTTTGGGCAATGGGAGATATGGATACGGCATGCGTATAGGAGATAAGAGATTGGGCGGTCAGCTGTTGGCAGTACAATACGTGACAAAGTCCAGAGTATCGCGCGATCATAACCGAGCTGACAACTGCACTGTGCGGGCCTGTGCTGAGGTGACGAATGCCAGCAAATATCCAAAAATCAACTCGGTATACAAACGGAGAGACTAGCAGACAGCTACTCGAGTTCGGCACCTCTCATCTCTGCCGACTTCAGCGTTGATCACTTTAGGCAGCTGCTCCACGCCTTCCTTTCTCATCAATTCAAGGTAATAGTCCTCCTCATAGCCTGTGGTGTTGAGCACCAGCACCAGGCTGGCTGGGTGGCAAAATGGCTTCATCATGTTCTCCAGTATCCGCTGTACACCCAGGCTCCTAAAATCAAGCATTCACTGTTCAAATACCCTCTCTATATTATTATATCTCTATATTGTAATATCTCTATATTATTAGAACTAACTGTTTTTATCAAATTAGGAACAGTAAATTTAATTTGTTAATTCAGTTTGTAGTTTGTAGTAAGCTGTAATAAAATCCATCAATACTTTGATTGCTATGAACCATTACGTCATTACGTTCTACCATTACGTTCTACCAGTGGCTCTCCCTCTAAAGTCATTAGGAGCATTAGGAGCATTAGGAGCAGGCCAAATTTAATGTGATGACAAGTTTTGTTACGGCTCCAGATAATTAGCTGTTCCCACCAAAGTCCAGGCCACAGTCACTCATGTACATATCAATCTGGCTTATGCCCTAAACTGCCAAAGGAGCTGATTGGTGGATGGAGTGACAGTTGTCATGGTGATAAGCGACTCAGCTGTCCTCTCAGCTGGGTTGCAGTGAGACAGACTCGAGCACGCTAGCCGGTACTCTAAGTAGATTTATGGTGGATAAAATCGAACTGGAATATATCAGTATCGTGCCGGCAAGTTGTGTCATCGTAGGCTCTCCTCAACCGAGCCAACAGTCAACTGGCTGAATCTCATCATATTCTGATTGACTAGTAAATCATTCGCTCCAGTAGCTGTGCATGTGGTTGCAGGTGGTAGCAGGTGACAGACAGGTGAGTGAAGCTCTCTACAAGTGGTTACGTCAATCAACAGCAAGAAACTGTTACTTACTTTGCCATGATAAGCAGACCGTCATTGTCCATCAAATCGGCAAATATCTGCTTCTCATACTCGAGTAACATTCTGCCACTTACACTACGGGTACGGTCGGTATCTGAAAAATGGAATCGGTCACTGATTATTGGCAATGAGAGAGAGAGAGAGAGGGAGAGGGGGGGGGAGAGAGAGAGAGAGAGAGAGGAGGAGAGAGAGAGGGGGGAGGAGGGAGGAGGAGGGAGGGGGAG
>ERZ1740065.3156-NODE-3156-length-10308-cov-26.047011_pt1 | contig 10308 bp, 6 predicted proteins | sample MGYA00581738_ERZ1740065 | MGnify/ENA primary metagenome ERZ1740065 (study PRJEB43018, sample SAMN04849749) | marine metagenome | isolation source: floating plastic debris | place: Pacific Ocean | collected 2008-09-01 | study: EMG produced TPA metagenomics...
CTGATTTGCAGCTCAAGTTAATAAATTAGGCGTATTAGCAGATAATTTTACAATTTTATGGCCATTTTCATACATGAAACTTAGCTTGATAATGTATCGTGAGGACACAATACACAAGCTTAGTGTATCGTGTATCGTACCGCGGCCTAAAGTATCGCAATACACGATTGTATCACTACTACAGACATGAGCTATCACTCATACATTCATCTACTCAGCTGGTGGAGGCACTTACTGAAAATAATAGGAAACGTTAGACTGCCCAAACTAGTCCGTAGTACACCAGTGTAGAGGAACGCTCTCTATTAGATCGCAGTAGCTATAGGCCCCTAGTCTATCATACACTGGTGTACAGGAGAGCTCTTTATCAGGCTACTGTAGCTATGGGCCCCATTCCTCCACCAGTCAGGTATAACAGCGTTCCGTAGCTCTCTAGCTAACCAATTCTTACAACATGATCTACGCTCTTCTGACTTTCTTGACAATGCTGGAACAGTTCATGCATGTGAAAGTGAAATTATGGTGAACTTTGGCTGGATTTGACCTACGTGGCAAGGTCAACTGTCTTGTTGACACTTTCAATGTAGCTGATCATGTCCATCTGGCCGACTGTCGACATAGACGATTGATTAATCGTCATGGTTTCCACTATAAAACGAAATAGGGTCTCATGTATGTTGTGTTTATGCTGAGTGGAACAACAGAGAGCATATTGAAAAGTATCCAAGCTGGTATTGAACTTGCTATTAGGTGAATACCTCGCCCTATTGGCATTTTTTACTCTTCTATCGGTAGGCGCGCTGCAATCATGCGCTGGCGTTACGCCGGTGTTATGCCGATGCTACGCCGGCTTTTGTCCGCACTTATGATGCTTTCGCCGCACTTAAGCCGGCTTTAGTCTAAGCTTAACATCGGCGTTTACAAAACCAGCGCGCCTAGCGATAGAAGAGTAAAAAATGCCAATCTATTTGCAATGATACCGTTTTATAAATCAGAGAGAGAGGTGAGAGGGAGAGGCATTAGGACAGATGAACCAGCGTGAGAGGCAGCTACATACGGATGAAAGGTACAAAGGTATGAGAGGAGGAGGATATGGTAAAGTTTTTTGGTAAGTAATGTATTTGCAATGATATCATGCAATAAATCAGTTTCAGTTCGCTCAGTGGTTTGACATTTGTTTCATCAACATTCCGTCCCTGTTGGTGAGTAATCGATACTTTTCTCAGACAAGTGCTTACTGAAAACTCTGATTTTAAAGCCATTTGATTGATGCAACATGAAAAAAGATCAACTTCACAAACTCACAAGTATGGGAATTAACATTTTCATTAGTTTTGATATCCTGGAGTGCAGGGCTTGGTTTTTTTTAATGCTGCGTTGCTTTAAAATTGTTCATCTGGATTGATCTTTCGATGATAATGTTTAATCTTGAATTAATCTTATTATACAAACTAGTTTCTGAACTATATTATTCGCAATCGTATCAATGCTACCAGCTGCAGCAGTTGACATTAAAATTGCCATAACGCCTTTGATGTTGTATAAAAACTGTGCTGGTGTTGAGTTTGCTCAGATAAATATGTGGTCATACTTGTTCACAGATCTTCTTAGCTAGTTATTCTTGGTTTATCAGTGTAATTTACCCTCAAACTAGCAACAAGATTAATCCTAGTTAATGTTAGAATAACTTATTTGGAATGGAACGCCTTTGTTTTTAATATCAGGTCACTGCCCACACAGCTGCTCGCAAGCTACCGACCAATGGCTAACATGTGCTTTTTTGTCCTACTATTTCGTAGGCCACCTTAATTTCTCAGCAGGTGCTCTGAGAACCAAATGACAGTAATGAGCTGAATAATCGAAACACACGTGAGGACAATTGAAAGCAATGGAGAGTAAATGAAGGCAACTAAATTAAAGTAAATGCAGACATTTTTTATCCCAGTGACAGAATATTCCGAAAAGCCTGGAGGCTCAATTATTCTGAGGATCTCTCGTAACACTCTGGTGACATGATTTGAAACAGTATAGGGCAAGAGAATACAAGACAAAGACAGATACGGCGATACACAATGTATGTCAAAGGCACAGTTCATTTAGCTGTTTATTTCACACAGAAGTTTAAGGATATGTCAAACTCATAGATGGGATATTTTTTATCAGTCTTAAATAGTTCAAGTAAATGTCTACATCGATCTTGTCGCTATCACATCCAGGATGAATATTTTTAAGCAACTGATATACTGTTTCAAAAGCTTTTCAGATGAGGAAACCACACTCACTGTCAATGTGAAGGTCCATGTCAAACCAGTTCTCATGAGGTCTCTGTATAGCTCTCCGGTAGTGAGATATTTCCAGCTGAAGAGTTGGTTCACCTTCATCACCGTACGTGAAGCTTGTCAATGTGATGTTTTGGAACGTAAAATACTGGAGGAAATAAAATGTAATCTAATATAATTTTCAGGTGCCGTAACTCTAAGCCACAACGGTAATCATTGTCTCTAGTGAAGCTTTGACATATTTTTCTCTTATCTTGTGGAGCAGGTGCTTGTGGAGCAGGTGCTTGTGGAGCAGGTGCCCAATTGACAGGATTTTTCAGCCTTCAACTCCTACTTTTTGTTGAATTTTTACCTCATATGATCTATTTGTCCTAAAACTAGAGAGCTCACACTTAAACATAGCCAAATGTAGATATTTATTAAGCTCTTAAGAATGGTATTTTTCATCTTTTTCTCAGTATGGTCACTGATGTCATGCATGTCGGTTTTATGTGCGGACTAGATGCGGCGCACGTGAAACATGTGGACAGTTCAACGTAAAAGTAAAAAAACTAGGGGGTTTTATACCGGGAAAAAACTGTTAAGCCTCGGGTTGCCAGTAATTGCCGAAATAGCACAGGTTTTCTAAGTCAATTCGAGCCACTCTTGACAAGAGCATTGTTCGCTATTTGCAGAAAGAGTTTTCATAGCCACAAGAAATATTTTAGTGCCCGGTATTTGTTTTATATCTTTCATATGAATGACAATGCAATCAATAGTATTTGTGATTTTCCTGTCGGTCGGGGCGCCAGAGTTGCACCGGTGTTAGTCCTATGGCATGCCAGTATTAGTCCTGCTGGCACGCCTGTGTTGCACCGAGATTTTTCTTCTCTTGCGCCAGTATTAGACGAAGATCAATTCTGGCGCACAGTCCTTACGCGCACATCTGGTGCGTTTAGCGTTACAATTTGTCTATATTTCCGAGTTGATCTAGTCTGATTTCTTGGATCTGAATGTTCACTAACGGGTTCTTAGTTTGTGCCATTTTTCTACGGTTTTATGAACTATATATGTAAACAATAGATCATGGCATGACGGCCTATAAACAAATGAGTATTCCATATGGATTGCAATTATATGTTGCGGAAGAGGCTGAAGATAAATGTCATGCACCATAGCCAACATAAGTGAGCAGCCAACTCCATTTATAATGAATGTCTTTAGATTGCCGACTGGAATTATAGAGAGAAATAAAAATCAAGCTGAAGAAAATCATTTTTGATCTTTATACAGACAAATTATCATGGAAATATAACCTAAACAAGCACAAACTTAACTGGGAACCGTTGGAGTTACAAAGGAGCAGTTCGTATACAGTAATAAGGAGCGTCAAAAAGTTTTTTCCTTTCCGATAACTCGTTGGAGATAAATTAAATATCTTCCTCAATTGTGTGTTTGTTACAGGATCTACTGCAATCCAAATGATTCTTACACGATTCTAATTTGGTCCGCTTCAGTCCCAATCGTGCGAATGGTCCTCCTTAATACTAGGGCTGCATTTTGATCACGTTAACCAAAGATTAATTAGGATCAATTTCTCAAGCGTTTAACTACAATAAAACATTTCCTTCTCGATCAGCGACACTGGGCACCTACGCATGGGTGATTCCTGGTAAAGTCATTAGCTGCCGAACTAGGGGGCTGGCTCAACACAATTGTGGGCGGTGCTTGAGTGAATGCAGCGCTGTGGACATTCTAGCTAACTCAGCCCCAGCTCAATGGCTTGTTTGCAATCATCAGTAATGAGTTTACATACTGAGTTTGTGGGAATAATTGAAATGGGTGGGTGGGTGTGAGAGGGTAATCCCGTCCCGCAGGAGGGGGGGTCTGGTCTCCCCCAGGAAAATGTTGGTTTTAGGCAGGGTTCTCCCCAGCAGGGCGCCAGAGGTGATGCGCCCCTGTATGATTTACTAGCGCCCACAACACAAGAGCGACAGTTAGTACAATTAAATTGAATGGCCGAATCAACCAAGAAGAGGCAGTTGACACTGTTTGAGATGAATGTGAGGTATGTGTTCGTCAGTTCAAACCATTCAATAACATACTTTACCCGCGACTGCGGTTTTATGATCCTTGTGATCTTAAGAATCAATAGTCTGTTTAACTTGCTAGCTGAGGTTTTTCTGTTGATGAGGTGGTCAATTACACAGCGGTTTCACCCTTTCGTTCTGTAAGACCGAAGTCATGCCTGATTGGTTCAAGTACTGGCAAGAACTGACATCCACGCTGTGTTGTACTTGCTGTTTGCTTCACCCCTCATTTCACTGTTCAATCTACCTATTCATGTTCCGAAAATTAGTTCCAGTGGGTCTGTTTTGATTCCATCACGGATATAATGTCAAAAACTGTAGAATTAGTAGGAAAGCATGTCTTCATCACAATACCCTCATCGTTAGCAGAACCACAATGTGCCCCAACCAATATTGTTGAGGTAAATGATGTGAATGAGCAAGAGGGGGAGCCAATGAGCTACAAACGAGGATGGCATGCAAAGCTGTTCAAAGAATCATATCTGCGCTCGTTCAGTTGGTTGAGATATGATGAAACAACTGGTATGTACCAAACGAATGATCAAAGTTTTACGGTTTTTAATGAGCCATATTACTGCACATTATATGTTAAAGGTGACATACACTGTGAGCCATAGCCACAAAATGAGTAGCTAGCAGCTTGAAAATGTGCTCCGGCTTTCGCCATTCTCCCATAGATATCCGTGCATCAGCCCATGCGGGAGTGAGCGGGAGTGAGCGGGACTGAGCGGGAGTGAGCGGGAGTGAGCGGGAGTGTGCGGGAGAGAGCACGGATAGACGCAGATAGGCACGGGGCTGAGCGCGGAAATTGGCAGGAGAACGTCAAATACCTGTGCTCCTACTGGTAAGGTATCCAGACACTGTCTGAAGGTCAACGCCACTGATTCAAACAGATAACTTTTCATTTTCAAGAATATTGATATGTGGTTATGGTCACAGATGTTTACCAATATACGTGGAAACAAAATCTAGGATCGTGATGCGAAATAAATTCTACAAGTGGAACAAATAAACCACCCACAGTTTGTCCCGAATGTTCTAGGTACAACACGCCTTGTATAAATCATGCTGGAAGCAGCTTTTGTGTTCTATGCGATAATTTGCTTGATGAAAGGTTTAACCTCTAGAGTTAATGCTACAGGCTTCACAGCTAGACCAGAATCTAGATATGTATGATGGACAGACCAATTTCTATGTGAATCTTCTATGTTCAACGTCTATACCCCTTCAACAACTCGATAGGCGCCTTGTTCTCAGCTTTTTTCCACACAAAAATCTCCGCTTTGCTAGATTGGTAGCAGCAGTAATACTAATTTTTCGACCCTTCTAGTCTAGTTAGATTAAGAGATATCTGCATTAATAAAATCACAAACTATAGGACATGGAAAATGGCAGGAAGGTTGCTGGCATTTCACGCTATGGTTAAAACCAAAGCCTATGTCATGTGTATAAGGGCTGCATGATTTTATTAGACCAGTCTAAGCTTTTACTGGCTGTCACTGATAGCTTCAGTATTTCAAATGCAAGATTGACCACCTCATAAAATGGATGGTCCTGTTTGATCGATGGGATAAACACGGCTAATTCAGTAAAAAGCTGTCATAATGAGCACCAATGGAATAAATTTGCAAACTTAAAGATTAATTTTGCCTTTAAATTGGTAGATAAGAAGATGGTTACTTTGAAGTATCAGTTACAGACTTTGGTAGCGGAAGTAGAGTCTAATTAACCACTGCCAGTCCATGTGCCCAGTCGACGGGCAGATTTAATACTATTTCTTTCAAGTACCCTGTCCACTGGTGCAGAATACTTAAGCCTTACGCCGCCTTTACACAGCACCGGTTTGAGCGTCGGACAATAGTCCGGTAGCACAAAGGCAGGTAACTCCAAAAACTCCGACTGGTTTTTCGGCCGGTTTTCAGGAATGGCTCGCGAGCCATTTTCCTCCGGTTTTTCACCGGTCCGGTGCACTACTAGTAATAGCGCACGGACTAGCTAGTATCTGATTGGCCTATTTCATGATCGGCTATCCAATAGAAGGCCACTACTCGCGCTGAGATTCGGACTGACGCATGGTTGTGTAAAGATACATCCCAGCCAGGTCACAGGTTTTAGTAAAGCCGGACCTTTGTCCGGTAGCTCAACACAGTGCTGTGTAAACGCGGCTTTAGGTTTACAATGGCTCATAAACAACTGAACTGGAAAGGGGCATCACATTATTACATAATAAAGCCACTGGTATCAACTCCTGTACATTAAGACCTAACGCAGAGTACTGAGAAACGTTTACACTATAAAGCTGTTTTGTATCTAACAGTGATTGATCAGAAAGCTGTCTGATCAATGATCTGCCTGGAGACTAAAACATTGTCGCCATTTTCTGCATCTGCGACTTGAAGTTATTTAGTCCGAAGCTCGTGTCATGGTATGATAGCGTCTAATTCCGTAATCATAGTACAAGCAGAGGAAATTCGTTCGTAAAACTTTTCGGTCTCTCAATCAGCACTGTACATGTGTTTTAACAGTTAGCGGTTTTTGTATGATCCACAGCAGCGCCCCATTGTGGACATGCAAATTCGATTATCGCTTGTATATGGCGGGATCAGTGGTGAATAATGTTCAAAGTTTATGATCACTCTGCTCCTACCGTTAGAAGAGTAAAGCACCCTAAGTAGAAAAGCTACAATACACTGCAACATGGAAATTAATGCATTAGGTATGGTACCTGTTTAGGGACATAGTTCAGGTGCTGGTAGAACTCATCCTGAGTAAACAGGTCAGTTGAGCTGTCAGTGCCTGTCAAGACAAAATTTACATCAAACCAACCATTAGACAGGTTTCCAGCTCCATTCGGCCTGTATCCAGAGTTGGGAGTTCCCCTCCTTTGGAGGGCAAATATTTATATACGTTACAGTTTAACTTGGCTCTATAGTTGCACTTTTAACGGAGGCTGTCCCAGTTACACATGTGTACCCTAACTACTATATACATCCCTCTTCATGTAGCCTGAGTTAGGAATAAATCATGCCAGTGCATCTCGTGTAAATGAGGGGGAGCTTCTAAGGGCAATGACGTGATTACTATGAGGCGTGTGATTGGTCAGTTTCTTGCGATGCCCGGCTGGTCTCCCAAAATTAGCTCAGCGGCGCTGGCTTGCACTTAGTGCTTATTGTAGCAGGTTTTTTTGGGAGGGGGGTTTCCCCCAGAGGGTAGTGGGCAGCGCCCAACCACAGGCCGAATGTGGCTGGTTGTAAACAGTGTAAACAGTGTAGTCAGTTGATCAGCTGTGGCAGTTCCTGTTCATGATAGCCTACCCAACCAAGGTTGTACATTTACCGCACTGGTGTAAAAACTATCATTGACCAGAATTTAACCATTTGCACTCACTTTGAATGAGTAGCATTGTTAATTAAGGCAGTAGAGATGACCTTATCATATGTATGATATTAGCAAGAAGAATTATGACATCTTGATACTCGCAGGGAGAAAATTAAGAAAACGACTTTGCAGGCCAAAGCTCCAACAAGGGAAAGGATGATATCTGCTTTTGTCTGCATCTTACCCAGCTAGCACAGAAACTGTCGTTTGAAGGGTACTTTATTTCACAGAAATGAGCGTGAATGATAAGTCTCAATTTCTATAGATTAGTACAATTTAAACAGGAGATTCAACTTAAGCTTATGGAAAATGTAAGGCATGGTACTGTAAGGTCAGCATTTGAAGCTTCGTCTCTCCATTTTTCCTGTGCTACTTAGGCTGTATCACGATTTACATTCTTGCCCAGACATGTGATTATGGTAGCTATCTCTGCTACTCAAAGTAGAAGCTACGTTCCAACTACATGTAGAGCCCCACGTTCCATAAAGAATGCACGTTGAAAGTCAGAGGTGGTAACAGATAGGCTGCATTCCAAATCTATGTTGGCAGAGGAAAAGAGTGCAAAATACAATTTTGCTGGAGGTTGGAGGCACGCAGGAGCAAGACCATAGCTCCCTATTGTGCCCAGTGATTCATACAGCCGATGGAATACAGATGGTCACAGTGAAGAGCCAATCACACACCAAGCTCCCGCTACATGGCTTCAGAGATGTTGATTGTTCACATCGTTTCTTATGCCTCATTCACTAGACTGCAGACGTTCGTCTCATGGAAAGCCAGTGAGCCTACAATGCCTAGTATCTGTGGGTGTGCTAGTGACACTCTACCTACATCATGACAGCATGGAGTTTCAGGGTGGCTGGTCTTTTATAAACCTTTCATTAAGATGAACAAAATGGCGTGTTCCTGAAATTTCTGTGCCGGTGCCAGTATTGTGTCAACTTCATTCTTTGTCTATAACACAGAGGGAGGAGCCGCCATGGTTTCTAGTACTTTTCTACCATCAGAGAATGTCTTCCACTGTGAGGCTAAATTTAGAAACAGCATAGCACTGGTTTGATCCGTCGACAGTTAGAACAGTCAGTCGGCTCTGCTACGCTTGTACTAGTCCGTTGCCAGGCTGTGAAGGAAACCTTAGCCTACCCATCAGCTATGGGAGTTCATTGTGTTACCCGTCAACTGGGTCATTGTGGCAAAGGCTGAGGCTTCTTGAGAGCCAAGTATACTCTGTCAGGCAACTTCTTTACATGAACAACTCAGTTGATAGAACCATGGTTTCTTCTGCCGTAATATTTGCCTGGTCAACCCAGTGTAAGACTAGAGATCATCAGTTTTCAACAACATCCTTTGGTAGAGAGGCTGCTTACACTGACGCATCTACTGTCATTGCCATGTTGACCTTGAGGTCTATCATGCCGCTCCATACATTGACATTTGCCTTACGTGAAACCCCGCAAACAGTTGTGTCACTTTCCGGACTATTCACTATAATATTGTCATTACACGAAAACTGAGGATAGAGTTCTAGTCCTATTTCCCTAAGTTCTCAGTGATTTTGGATTGCGCTGGAGTTGCGCAAGAGTACCTGTGCCTGGTTACTTAGTGATTTAGAGTGGTAAACGTGTGTTAACTCCCAACTCTGAATTGGGGCCAAAAGAGGAAACTCGTCCATAGAAGTTCAGGTTATTACCACACAGTAAAATCAGTACTCAGTCATACCTGGATTCCAGTCCTTCATAAATATCCGGTTGAACGCCATCTTGTTGGAATGCAGGAATGCTTCCAAGTTTATCCTCTCACCAGCAAATATGATTAGCTGCGGATATAGTAACATCAATATGAATTACGGACATCCAGCTGCGAATGGCAGCAGCAGTTACGATGACCATATGAAATGTGAATTCAGTAATCCTATAAATTTGTACATTAATACAAAATCTGGCTGTAGCAGTAGAAAGTTCAAGGCTTTCTCGTTTCTCTGATATCTCTAAACTTATACATGAGAAAAAAACAAGCTGCGAGGCTGAGGAACATCAGCTTTTAATTGTACTCGGGAGGGAGAAATTGCTAGCCACAAAAACAAAAAATTCAAGCTACAATACTTCGCATTCATTGGCATTGAAGAAAGCGTATTTTATAGAAAAGCTTTGACTGGTAGTTTTGTTCTAATGGCAATGAAACTGAGTATCAAACTGGTTTTCATTAGCATTTTGCAGAATCATTTATGATGCTACTAATATGAACTCGGCGAAAGTGTGATGTGACACCGGCGCTAGCTTCTATCCTACAGTATTCACAAGCGAGCAAAATAAGCCGTCTTTAAAAAAGAAAGAATCGATGGAGATGTTCATCAATAGGCTGTGACAATAGATAGCTATACGTTTTGTAACGATTCTTTGCAGGTTCTTCGATTTTTCGATTCCGTGTTTGTGACATAGCGACTCACAAATATAAGGGACAGAAGCTGTAAAATAACCAGTTTAATCACTATAGCTATTTTATTTATCTGTTTATGTCATTTGAATGCGAAATAAAGTTAAACCCACTCTAGCGTAGCATTGCTATTGAGTCGGGAGATTACT
>ERZ1740065.3157-NODE-3157-length-10307-cov-11.480492_pt1 | contig 10307 bp, 14 predicted proteins | sample MGYA00581738_ERZ1740065 | MGnify/ENA primary metagenome ERZ1740065 (study PRJEB43018, sample SAMN04849749) | marine metagenome | isolation source: floating plastic debris | place: Pacific Ocean | collected 2008-09-01 | study: EMG produced TPA metagenomics...
ATACATCGGAACTGACTTGGCCTACAGCGGACAGAGCGTGAGATATACAGACCAACATCATACGAATTCAGGCTGACATATTGAGTAAAAACTGAGTGCATATAGCATAAAAACTGAGCACGATCCTGTAACAGCGAGGAGAATTAGATGAAATGAGTTACAGTGGATGTGCAGAGACATGTTCAGTTCAGCCACTCACTCGCAATCCCCACAGCTGGCCTTGTCCTCTCCATTATAACAGTTGTATTCTCCGTCGCACAGATGACCGGCCTCCACACAGATGAAACGCGGCTCCATTGCTTCTGTACCGCACCAGTTTGTCTGGTTACTCGTCAGCTGTTCCATACACCTCACACCCTCCCCACACATGTCTACAGAATATAAATGGGTCATGTCATCGATCATGCCTACATATGGTTCCATCTCCTTGTCCGTATCATATCTCTTACGGTAGCAGTACAGCTCGTCTGACTTGTCTACGCAGTCCACTGCGCCGTCACACACAGACGAGTTGTCGATACACCGGCTGTGCGGCCATGTTGTAGATCCTCCGCTGTGACACCTACAACATTGACACGAGTCTCTCTTATTCACGCCCGCGTCATCTGCAGTTGTCATACCTGTGTGTCTATGCTACGTACATGAACTGGTCTGCTGAACAGTTTCCACACACCTGCTCCTCCGATCCATCGGGACAGTCCCAATACCCGTCACAAACCCACCACAGAGAAATACATGATGAATCATATGACAAGTGGTGGGAGGAGTTGTGTCTCGAGTTGTATGACGAGTCGTATGACGAATTGTATGGAAGGCAAGTGAACTCGTCCCACCGACACTCGCAGCCCACTTCGTCCTCTCTGTCGCCACAGTCGTCCATTCCGTTACACACGTAGCAACTCGGTATGCACATTCCAGAGCCGTTACACTTCACGTGAGGCTCCTCGTAGATACTGTAACACAACCGTAACCGTCTCAAACATACATCGTCTGCCGCCACATCAACTCCATCTCAGTGAGACGGTCAGAGTCACAACTCACTCGCATGGGCAGTCTCTCTCATCAGTGGCGTCCATACAGTCGTGCGTCGTGTCACACACTGACGAGTTCGACACACAGTTTCCTCCCAATGTGTCGTTACCACGAAAGTACCACGTCACGCCAGAGGTGCACCTACAATCGTCGGATACGGATAATCATTTAGTGCCTCAAGGAGAGTATCACAGGCACCTTTAGTGCAGCTATCGGCAGTCAAGTACTCACTTGGTGTGGTTTGCGTCACACGGTTCGTCACACTGCCACTCGTCAGATCCGTCTGAGCAGTTGGGTACCGAGTCACACAACACATCCCAGTACACGCACTTTGGTGACGCATGTGTACCGTTGTACTCTCCACACGCGAACATGTCCAACAGCTCACACGGACAGTCCATCTCATCGGTGCCGTTTCTGCAGTCTTCCATTCCATTGCACCACTGTTCCTCTGATATACACCCGTACCCGTCTGGACACTGACTGTACCTACAATTCGTCGGCTCCAGTGTCGTATGTATACTGCACACATACGCCCTACGGGCTGCAGCGTACAGTGAAGATGTGTCATGGTGGCCATCTTACCCATACGAACAGTTGCAGTTGTATTCGTCAGAGCCGTCACGACAGTCAAAGTGGTCGTCACACACCCAGTAGTCTAGGATGCAGCAGGAGTCATCCTCACACTCGACATAACTGCAGTAGATATTGCTTGGTTACTGTTAGTAGTACCAAATCACAAATTTAATGACACACTGTAAATACTGTCAGTTCACTAGTACCCAGTCTTCATTTCGCTAAAACTCGTATAATCACGAGAAATACTGATGCAATTCAGTGACCTGTGATAAGTCGACTTCGCGGATTCGGATTCTATGCAGAATCTAAGGCAATACTATAGTGGGCAAGGAAACCGTGACAATAACTTTCTTGCGAGCCAAGCGCCTCAGAAACGACTGTGGAACAGATATGTAATCTGTGCGTAACCACCATTAGCAGGATAGTTGCTGTGTTGTCTGAACGTGTCTCACCCCGCTGAGGTGCAGTTACAATCTCTCTCGTCTGACCAATCCTCACAGTCAGTTTCGCCATTGCAGACCCAGCTGTCATCAATGCAGCCACTGCCATCATGGCAGGTAAACTGGTCGCTGTAATACAGGAAGGCAAATATGTAACACTTCACACTATACACCCATCGATACTATAATACGTGTTATCAGCATGGTATACTGTATACATAGAAATTTTAGCAACCTCACAATTATAGCTATGATAGCGACTAAACTGAAGACCTTTTGCATACTCAAGGTCCCAAATTTTAGTTTTCGTCAAAGACAAATTGCTAAAAATTCTAAACGCTAACACTCAAAATACTGCTATTTTGGAAAACACGCTATAGTTCTAGAGCGCTAAAATTTCTATGTATTCAGTAGTTATGGTTACGGTTGAATATAACTGGAGAATAAACACGGTAATAGTGATGAGAATGAGACCGATGATGTCGCAGTAGTAGATACCGAATCCGCGAGCTATTCAATGCTGCATTTATTGCTCTGGTCTTGTATGGGCTGACAGATACTGAATACTTGGAAATTTCAGCATTGTCAAACTACAGCAGTTTTTTTAAATTAGCAGCATTTTGAATAATAGTGTTCAAAATTTTTAGCAATTTCTTCCCGGCTTGTATATAACATAAAGAGCTATCGGAAATATAGCGACAACTTTAATACCAACTCTCTTTGAGTCGCTATTATAGCTATTGTTGCGAGGTCGCTATTATAGCTATTGTTGTGAGGTCGCTATTATAGCTATTGTTGCGAGGTCGCTATTATAGCTATTGTTGTGAGGTCGCTATTATAGCTATTGTTGTGAGGTCGCTATTATTGCTATTATTGTGAGGTTGCTAAAATTTCTGTGTTTACAGTATCACCATCAGCTGCAGGGCACCAGTAAGTACGAACCAGCCAAAACTGGTCACTGTTTGTTACGGTCCCTGTGATTGGCTATATTCTTGTGCGCTGCTGGATTTGTTAGTTTTAAGCAAAGTTAGTGAGTAACTGTAGGTGGCAATGAGTATGAGCAGTACTGTTGACTAACCAGAATGAATAGGTTCTAAAGATATCACAGTGGTGACACTACAGTGACATTTACTGAGGGAAACACTATGCGAACAGTAAACAAAGGAGACATCAACCTGGATAGACCGGTAACTAGACCTTACAGACTTCATTTGCCTGAAAATCAGATAACTATGGAACAACAGCTCCAACTGTTGAGAGAACAGCTTGCTGTTGTACTACGACAAGTTCAATCACAAAAACAGATGGCAGTAGATGTAAATGTGTTGTCTGGGGCACCGCAGCAACAATTGGCAAGCCAACCAAAACGGACAAAAGTGAAACCATTGACCCTCAACGGTAACAATGAAATTCACCTGCCCTTTCATCTTTTTGACACAGATATTGAAGCAAATCACTGGAAGGATGCCACAGTGGTCTGAAATGTGAAGATTTCTCTAAAAGGATCAGCTGGAGCTAGAATCATATGTGTAACTTACAGTGAAATTACTAAGTCATTGTCATCAAAATATGAACTAACAAAGGATGAAGCCAGGCCATACTTGATCAGTGCTAGGCTCTGGCCTGGGACAAACACATTTGAGTTTGGTGAGTGCACAAGATGGCTGGTTATGCCCATCTGGACGAGAAGAAGAGCGCTGAGGAAGTAGTACTGGTGCTTGTAGACTATACTGCTGAAAAGTTTCCGAAGCATGAATGTATATCGCAGCCACTAGAAATATTTGATGCTGCCTTGATCAGAGTGAGAGATTATAACAAGGACATGGGAATAGGGGACATATGACGGCTCCAGAGAATGCAGGAAAGCAACTCTAAATTACCAACGACAGGGACAGAAATTGACCAGCTGAAGACTGAAGTGAGGGATCTGAACAAGAAGATGAATGACTTGTGCAGCACAATTACTGGTGAGATGGATCAACTTGTCAGGCAAAATCAAATGGGAGGGGAGGACTTGAAGGTGAGGTGGCGTGCTTCAGCTGCAAACTGAGAGGCTATTTCAAGTAAGATCGCCCTCAAATCAAACAAGCTCAACAAAATAAGGGCTCTGTAATTCACCAAAGCCCTGACCATCAACAACAAGCTGCGAAAACAATCAAATCTACACCTGCACCACAGCAATCTAGAAGTGACAATCACACAGTAAAAGTCAAACAGGCCCAGACTATACTACATGTGGTCATTGATAACCAACCACGGGTGATAATTCAATTCTACTGGAGGCCTGGTGAGCCCATACTGTAGCAGCAGCTAGTGATGGGAATGACTAACAGGAACAGAATGGGTGACTCTACAGCCATGGATCCCGCAGCAGGAGCTACAGCTGCACAAGTGCAGAAGATTGTAACAGACTACCCAGCTACCCAGGAATTAATTCCTAGGCAGCGATGGAGATCCTGTGCCAGTACCTAGAATAGAGGAGGAGGCAACACCAGTGAAATAGAGGCATTATTGCGATGGACAGGTGTGGGACGAAGAAATTGAATGCAAGGTAGAGAAGCATAAATCTTTGGACCTGATTGAGGAGTTCCATTGCACTGGGAGTTATCCGGTAGTTCATGTCAGAAAGAAGGACCGGGCCTAGCGCTTCTGTGTGGGTTATAGGAAACTGAACACCCTCACCAATAAGAATGCCTATCCATTACCAACGCTCAATGAAAGACTAGATCCTCTATGAGGGAGCGAAATCATCAGTACTCTCGACCTCATCAGTGGATATTAGCAGGAGGAGTTGGAGCAAAAGGCCAAAGACAAATCAGCTTTTGTCACCGGAAGTGGACTGTTGGCCTGGAAAGTTGTGTGGTTTGGATTGACGTCAGCACCAGCCACCTTCCAAAAGTTTATGGTAACAGTGAGGAAAATATTACAGTGTGAAACCTTCTTCTACTTGGACGACTTTATTATCTTTGCCAAGGATCTGGGCAGCCATCTGGAGTGCTGGAATGCTGTACTGACTTGTCTGAGGCAAGCTGGACTGAAGTTGAAGCCAGAAAAAGTGTAGCATATTTGTAGAGAGAGTTGAATACTGTGGTGACGGCTGAAAGAATCTCAGTTGATCAGAAGAACAATGTAGTTGCTGCCTTGCCTATACCCAGGCACCAGAAGCGTGTGAGGGCTTTCATTGGGACTACAGGAGGCTATCGCTGTTTCATTAGGAGCTTTACGGAGAGGGAAAAACCACTAACACTCCCGACCAACAAGTACGTAAGATTCAAATGGACACTGGACCATGACCAAATTCTCCATAATTTTAAGTCTGCTCTGATAGTAGCACTAGTACTTGCCTACCCTGACCATTCTCTGCCATTCCTGTTTGATACAGACGCTAGTGATACGGCAACTGGGGCAGTGCAAGGACAAGTCCAGAAGGACATGGAAAGAGTCATAGCATATTCTAAACGTATTTCAAAGGAGGCGATCAACTACTGCGCTACCAGAAATGAATTGTTGGTAATCACCGAGGGAATCAAAGACTTCAGACCTTATCTCTGGGGGCGGAGGTTCACTGCTCAAACTGATCATGCATCTCTTGTTTGGCTGCTGATGTCATAATTGCTGAAGGGACAAGTCGCTTGATGGATAGCGACACTGGCAGACTATGACTCTGAGGTGACACACTGGAAGGGTCTGAAATATCGCAATGCTGACAGGTTCAGCAGTCAACTGTGTGAAGACTGTTGCAAGCAATGCCGCACACAGTTTAGTCTCAAGGATACTAAGGGTTCGGTGGGAGCGCAGATCAATCTATAGATTGAAAACTCAATCAGAACTGGCAATCATACAGCAGAGATATGCACATAGCCTCAGTGTATAAGGTGCCCGAGAGGAGAAACCACCTGGAAGAGTTGGACTGCAGGGAAAGAAGCACAGAACCAAGGGAATTTTCAGATAGATAATCGACGCTGTTGATCTAGCAAGCTCACTAAGTCAAGAAGTGTGGATTTGAGTTGATTCGTAAGCTGTTGATTTGCTCTCGATTTGGGCTCCACTCATCAGTTGCGTCTCCAATGGCGTTGGAATGGGATAACTGCTCAAGGTAGGCAACAGGTTTCATAACTTCTGAGGTGTGAACAGGGTAAGGCTGGCAAAGTAGCGCACGCAAAGTGGTGCAGGCAAAGGTGAACTATAATCTATGCTCCCTTGTCCCCGGCAAGTGGTTCGTATGGTTCTGACAGGTCCATTCCCAAAAATCCCTCATGATAGCAAACAGATTCCGGTAATCACACCTGCTGTCTGTACACCGGAACAGGCTGGGCCTGCAGCATTGAAAGCATGAGATGAACAGACAAACACTATATGAATATGGGATGAAAAACTAAGTGGAAGCTGAATGCAAAACTCTAACAGGAAAGAGCTTTATAATAAAAGTGTTACAGATTGTGTGAAGAGATCCATTGGACCACTCACCCGCAATTCAGACAGTGGACCTCATCCTCTCCACTGTAACAGTTGTAATGTCCGTCGCACAGATGGCCAGTCTCCACACAGACAAAACGCGGCACAGTTACCACGGTACCGCACCAGTTCGTATGGTTACTTGTTGGCTGTTCCATACACCTCAGACCCTCCCCACATATGTCTACAGCATTTAAACGGGCTGTGTCATTGATTGTGCCTACATAGCCGATCTCGCCTTCAGTAAAATATCTCTTACGGTCGCAGAATAACTCGTCCGACTTGTCTACGCAGTCCACTGCGCCGTCACACAGAGATGAGTTGTCGATACACTGGCTGTGTGGCCATGTCGTAGATCCTCCGCTGTGACACCTACAACATCGAAACAAGTCTCTCTCACTCACACCCCCGTTGTCTGTAGCTGCCAGATCTGTGTGTCAATCTCACTCACCTAAACTGGTCTGCTGAACAGATTTCACACAATTGCTCGTCCGATCCGTTGGGACAGTCTCGATACCCGTCACAAACCCACGACAGAGAAATGCATGATGAATCATACAATGAGTGGTGAGAGGAGTTATGTGTCGAGTTGTATGACGAGTCGTACGACGAATTGTATGGAAGGCAAGTAAACTCGTCCCACTGACACTCGCAGCCCACTTCGTCCTCTCCATCTCCACAGTCATCCATTCCGTTACACAGAGAACAACTCGGTATGCACATTCCAGAGCCGTTACACTTCAAGTGAGGCTCCTCGTAGATACTATAACACCAGTGTAACCGTCTCAAACTAACATGTTCTACTGTCACATCAATGTCATCTCAGCGAGAAAGTCACAGTCACAACTCACTCGCATGGGCAGTCTCTCTCGTCACTGCCGTCCATACAGTCGTGTGTCTTGTCACACACTGATGAGTTCGACACACAGTTTCCTCGTAACGTGCCGTTACCACGGAAGTGCCACATCACACCACAGGCGCACCTACAATCGTCGGATACAGATAATAAGTTTGTGCCTAAAGGACGGTATTACCGGTACCTTTACTGTGATTATCAGCAGTAAAGTACTCACTTAGTATAGTTTGCATCACACAGCTCATCACACTGCCACTCGTCAGATCCGTCTGAGCAGTTGGGTACAGAGTCACACAACACATCCCAGTACACGCACTTCGGTGACGCATCCGTACCGTTGTACTCTCCACACGCAAACATGTCCAACAGCTCACACGGACAGTCCATCTCGTCGGTGCCGTTTCTGCAGTCTTCCATTCCATTGCACCACTGTTCCTCTGATATACACCTGTACCCGTCTGGACACTGACTGTACCTACAATTGGTCGGTTCCAGTGTTATACATATACTGCATACATATGCCCTACGAGCTGTAAAGTGATGATGTGTCATGGGTGCCATCATACCCGTACGAACAGTTGCAGTTATATTCGTCAGACCCGTCATGACAGTCAAAGTGGTGGTCACACATCCAGTAATCAGGTACGCAGCCGCTGCCGTCATGGCAGGTAAACTGGTCACTGTAATGCAGTAATGGGTGTATGTTGTAATACCTTAACTACACTACCCATCCGTCTACATTCAACATGTTATGCACACCATCGCTTTTGCTGTTGAACACAACTCGTAAACGAATGCTGTGACACTCACTTGGATGACAGTGACAATGATTACATTAGACGTTCATAACCTTATTTTTCTACAACACTTTTAGCATAGGCACATGGAGCTGCTCAAACCACTCACTCGCAATCCAGGCAGTCGACCTCGTCCTCTCCGTTGTAACAATCGTATTGTCCGTCGCACAGACGACCGGCCTCCACACAGACGAACCGTGGCTCAATTGCTTCTGTACCACACCAGTTCGTCTGGTTATTCGTCGGCTGTTCCATGCATCTCAAACCGTCCCCACACATGTCTATAGCATATAAACGGGTCGTGTCATCGATCATGCCTACATATGGTTCTATCTCCTTGTCCGTATCATATCTCTTACGGTAGCAGTACAGCTCGTCGGACTTGTCTACGCAGTTTGTCACGCCGTCACACACAGACGAGTTGTTGATACATCGGCTGTGCAGCCATGTTGTAGATCCTCCGCTGTGACACCTGCAACATCGACACGAGTCTCTCTTATTCACGCTCACGTCATCTGCAGTTGTCATACCTGTGTTTCTATCCTACTTACATGAACTGGTCTGCTGAACAGTTTCCACACATCTGCTCATCCGATCCGTCGGGACAGTCCCAATACCCGTCACAAACCCACTCTAGAGACACGCATGACAAATCGTAAGACGAGTGGTGGGAGGAGTTGTGTGTCGAGTTGTATGACGAGTCGTATGACAAATTGTATGGAAGGCAAGTAAACTCGTTCCACCGACACTCGCAGCTCAACTCGTCCTCTCCGTCGCCACAGTCGTCCATTCCGTTACACACATAGCAACTCGGTATGCACATTCCAGAGCCGTTACACTTCATGTGAGGCTCCTCGTAGATACTGTAACACAAGTGTCACCGTCTCAAAAACGCATCAGCCGCTGTCTCAACTGTTCCCTCTCTGTGAGATGGTCAGAGTCACAACTCACTCGCACGGGCAGTCTCTCTCGTCACTGCCGTCCATACAGTCGTGTGTCGTGTCACACACTGAAGAGTTCGACACACAGTTTCCTCCCAGTGTGTTGTTGTTACCCCGGAAGTACCACGTCACTCCGGAGGCGCATCTAGAATTGTTGAATTCGGATAAAAATGTGCCTGAAAGACAGTATCACTGGTACCTTTACAGCGGCTATCGGCACTCAAGTACTCACTTGGTGTGGTTTGCGTCACATGGTTCGTCACACTGCCACTCGTCAGATCCGTCTGAGCAGTTGGGTATCGAGTCACACAACACATCCCAGTACACGCACTTCGGTGACGCATGTGTACCGTTGTACTCTCCACACGCAAACATGTCCAACAGCTCACATGGGCAGTCCATCTCGTCGGTGCCGTTTCTGCAGTCTTCCATTCCGTTGCACCACTGTTCCTCTGATATACACCCGTACCCGTCTGGACACTGACTGTACCTACAATTCGTCGGTTCCAGTGTCGTACATATACTGCATACATAAGCCTTACAAGCTGCAGTAGACATCTTACCCGTACGAACAGTTGCAGTTGTATTCGTCAGACCCGTCATAACAGTCAAAGTGTTGGTCACACACCCAGTAGTCTGGGATGCAACGAGAGCCATCCCCACAGCTGATATACCTGCAGTAGATAGACCTGGATTACTGTTAGCACCCTATCGCCACTTCAACATAACAAAGAATTGTATGTACTGCCTCCTAATTCCATGTCACGATGTTTTATCCAGTGTTCATTTCGCTAAAACTCATCGTGTGGTAAATAATGATACGAGCTGGTAAACAGTGAGTTGGCACTGCTGTAATACAAAGTCTGCACAGACTCCGAGATGATTGTAAGACAGGTATGCTCAACCTGTGGCCCACGGCTGCATGCTGTCCCTTGGGCTGTTATGTGCGACCCTTCAGTGGCTGTGTGAAAACCTCTCCGACTCTTCATCAGTGATGTGTTTTGCTATTGGCACCGCATGCACCACTCAGTCCTACCTGATGTTTGGTCTTCCCATCAGGCTCATACCACTAATAGCTCTGAGCACTAAGTGTCTTCACCCATTACCCAGAACTATGGGACATCAACGTCAGAACATAAACTTTTTGACTAGTTATTGTTACCAAACACCTCTCCACCCCTCTACCCCTCTACCCCTCCACCCCTCC
>ERZ1740065.3159-NODE-3159-length-10305-cov-10.924000_pt1 | contig 10305 bp, 7 predicted proteins | sample MGYA00581738_ERZ1740065 | MGnify/ENA primary metagenome ERZ1740065 (study PRJEB43018, sample SAMN04849749) | marine metagenome | isolation source: floating plastic debris | place: Pacific Ocean | collected 2008-09-01 | study: EMG produced TPA metagenomics...
GCTGGGTCTAATCCTTCAATGCTACTTATAGCACTATCTGAATCCCAATCTGGATGATCTCTAGCTAGCACACTGAAGAATTCGCCTTCAACAACTTGAAACAATGCAACGACATCGTCCACGTGCGCCATTTTCTCACTATCGGTGCGGCTTCCGGTCATGCATAGCAACGCAGAATCGGTGGAATATTAGAAGAAGCAATCTCCTGATTGGTTTGATTTTGGTAGCAATTGAAAGAGCACTTTTTATTGGCTAGAATCAAAGCGAAAGTGAAAGTTGGCTTCGGAATGGAATTTCCAACACTGATAACTTCAACCGCTTATATATAACAAATAGCCAATGCGGCATATGGTTGGTTATGTCAGCTACGGTCACAAATAATTGAATTAATTAAATTATGTTATAAGAGTGATTAATGGATTGGCTTCTGTCAGTCAGTAAACTGCTAACTAAGTTAAGCTAATTTATTTGGTTTTTGGCATTCCCCTGTCGATATTCACGCGTGCAGCACATGTGGGCACAAGCACGAGTGTACGTGAAAATTGACAGGAGAATGACAAAAACCAAATAAATTAGTTTAAGTTAACACTGTTGGCAGTTTACTGATGATTGATGATATAAAGCCTTATTAGCCGTATTGATGATGGAGAACAATGTAAAGATTGCTATATAGCAATCTCTCTTTGCTCGTGGTGCACAAATTGAGATTCAGAAAATGTTTTAACTGAATTACTTGCTTTTGCACCACCTTCTGTACATACAGTGAGTGCATTTGCACTCTGAGTACATCCGGCATCGCATCTATTCAATGAGTATTAAGATTAAGTTCTATACAGACGACCTGCAAGACTTACCTTAAAGACTTACCTGAAAGACTAACGTGAAAGATATACTCGTAAAGTAGTTAGTTAACAAGTTTTAGTGGCACATATCAAAATTGATCACACAAAATGAAGTTGAAGAATGCTTTCTCCGATTGCTTAGGAATTTTTGTCATGGAGGCGGGGACTGAGGATATGGTAGATAGTGAAGATGAGTGTCTGCCAGCAATCAACTTACCCCTAGAGATGATGTGTGCGGCTCATTGTCTCTCAACAGACAAGTGCTTAGGTTTTGTATTTTATGAAGAAGCCAAGCAGTGCTATCCGAAGACATTCGCTGGTGAACAAAGTGGAAACTGTGATCAACAGGCAGGGTCGCGATGGTCAAAGTGCAGTTAAGATCCTTATCGAGATTAGGAGGGAAACCTATACAAACACAATATGGTTGTTACAATCAGTATCGTCATACAGCCATAATGTTCATGTACGAAATGTCTCTGTTTGACGTCCAACAACTGCAATTTAATGAGTTTTTTTAACTGACAGTTGTTTGGTTTTATTCTATATTTAGCACCTCATATCAATAAGATACATCTATGCACTCTGCAGACCTATTTCTCTTCTGTGTCTCTATCATTTGAAAAAAAACTTTGTTTTCCAAAGGCATGAAGCTTAAAATGCCCAATTTCATTTACGTTCAGAGCCTGGGAAGAGCAACGGTCTTCACCACAATTAGGTAAACAGTTTTCTTTTATTGGATGGTTTTCAGAAATTTACCACATTTCCGTTGATTTTGCTATCATTGCCATCATGACATGAAATATCTAATTGGGCTCTCTCAGAGATACGTGGAGTTGTCGAGTATTTCAGAAAAACTACAACTTCAGTTTCTGGCCACAAGAAACATTTTTTTCTTTTAGCAAACAGGCATCTGGGCTACCAGAAAACCCTCTTTGTTAACATACAAGACATTATCATTTGCTTCACAGAGAGATGTGAATGTAGTTTTTCAAAGTAAAAAGAAGTACAATGAACTCGAGACATTACTTAAGACGGGAAGAGCCTTAAAGAGCATCCGTGTGCCATGAAGTTGTGGAGTGCGACCGATCTTAAACTAGAAAGCACGTGATAAGCGTGTGTTCATCGCAAATGCTACTATACCGTGCGCTGTGAATTGAGGCGCGGTAATAGTTTGTGGGTATGAGTTTAGTTCCCTGCTGGAGTTGTCTTCTCTGCAATAAACTATTGTAGTGAATAGAATTAGCTCATTTCTTCTGTTACCATTTCTGGTTTTCTATGATTTTCTATCTTTGCCAGATTTACTTGTCTTTGCCAGAATAGACCAGTAAACAAGATGAAACCAGTTTATACTTGGTTCTAGAGCTTCAAATCTGTAAGTGTGACAATTATGTTTCAGGAAAAAAATTCCGACTCTATTTAGAGGTGAGAGAGAAAGGGACTAGCAGAAAGAAAAGCGTTATCTATGGTTGCAATGGACAAAGATGTTAGCTGAGAACGGTGACACTTGCATTCTGTTACGAAGCCGTACCACTAACTGGTCAGAAGTCGCGCACAGGGTGGTGCCAGGATTTTAGTGGAAGGATTAATTGATTTTTCTGTCCTCGTCATACTCATTCGCATGACAGCTGCAACGAAAGTGTACCGTTCCTGCTGTACAAATGCACTGTTAGTAAACCAGCCGTTTAAGTTTCGCTGTGAGGGATATTTCCATTCGCTCTTGGATCTAACAACTCCCCACTGAGCAACTGATATGGAAAGAAAACTCAGTCATTAAAGCATATGTGTGGACCAATGAGACTGGGTAACAGCAGGCAAGCCCATGAGGGAAATTAAGGCACTTTTTACTCTTATTTTGGCATGCAGGCCGGCTCTACGCCGTTGTTTGTATGTATTTAGTCCTATATGCGCACTTTCATCGGGTCGTAACTATTCCGGCGTTTGTACGTAACTATGCAGCAATTAAATTAGGCGGATGTGCGCTTCCAGTTCCTATCTTTGTACGGAGGTAGGATTGCGGCTTTTAGGCGCTCAGAATTCGTCTCATTTTATACGATATCGCTCCCATTATCGTATCGGCAAGAACGCCACAAATGGCTTTATAAACTATACACATGTAAACAATAAACATTGCATGACAACTTGTGTGAATATTCTATATGGATTACAATTAAAATTTATGGATCAGACTGAATAAAAATACCATGCACCATCACCAACACAAGTCGGCAGCCAACAGCACTTACAACGCATGCATGTCTTTATATCACCGATCGGAATTATAGAAATAATTGGAAATCAAACAGAAAAAAACCATTGTTGGCGTTTCTTTGGATGAAATACCATGTAAATATGACGTAAATGAGCATTAAACTCACCTGGAACCGTTGGAGTTACAAGGGAACAGTCTATATGCAATAATAAGGAGGTTCTAGAACCATTCGCACGACTGGGACCGAAATCGTAGCACCGAATTAGAATCGTGTCAAAATCGTTGGAAAAGCAGTGAATCCTGTAGCAAACGCACAATTGAGGAAGGGAACTGATTTATCTCCAACCAGCAATCAAAAATAAATTTTTTCTAAGCTTCTATACTGTAAAACCCTTTTCAGTCCCTAATAAATCACAGAGAATGTACGAAAATGACCAACAAGATTTCACGACATAGAAGCTTGGAAAAAAATCACAAACACCCTGACACATGATTGGCCAATGGCCAGTCAATGAAACGTTCCGTTGGTTCTGAAGTGGTTTGGCTGATGCACTGGATGTTGAGGAACCGTTAGCTGGTAGCTCTCTCCCACCACTTCAACTGATCTCCGGATGATACTGGCAGGTTGGGGGGTGGGTGGGGTGTGGGAAGGAGATCAGGAGTGTATCAGTGTGGTGCTTGTGATCACATCATAAGATTAGTTGCACGCTCTAGAAAATATCGTATGACATAGATAGGGAAGAGGTAGTGATGGGAATCAATGCAATGGTGATACGAGGTAATGGTGAGTGTAGCCAATATTAGAAAGCACAGATGATATCATATGTTTGATGTTATAGCAAGTGCTGAAAATCTTCAGAAAAATTGATTGCGATTTCTATTTTGAGGGAAATTCGTCTCTGATTTATCCTAAGTCATATTATTAGTTAGCAATATTAGCAAATTAGTAAATGCTCTGGAATCTTGGGAATCCTGTATCCTTGTTCAAAGGACCCATTAGTTTATTTCCAGCTACAAAGGCTGCATACGCCGATCTGGGAGGTATGAGAGCAACCCATTGCTTCAAAGCGCACAGGAGAAGACAACTCTTCATAATATATCATCATTCGCCAACCATTTTCCATTGCGACCTCTTAGTATATAAGTTAGAACGGCAGTGGAGAACTGTTGGGAAAAGTTATAAACTAACTCCATTGATTGTTCCTGTAGCCATTAAAGGCTAACTTGGAACATGATGCAAACAACTTACAGACTGCTGACCAAACTCAAAGTTAATTTCCCCAGCTTCTCTGGCAGTTTAGTGTTTTGGGAGCACTCCACTCTTTCCTTATAACTGACATGTTGAAATGAGCTATTCATATGTTCAGCCATCCAGCCTCATGTGTATCACAGTTGTGCATCCAGTATGCTGCTAGGTGAAGGTCTGCGCTTTGATCGATTGCAATACTTCTGCATGTTAAAACAGAGGCCATTCTAAGGTCAATGAGCTGTTTTAAATCTATCAGCACAGTAAATTGTGATTGCACTGCCACACTAAACTTACAGTTCCTCAAAACAAAAACGAAGCACTCAGAACCATTTATAAATTATGCGACCGGAGTCCCAAGGTGGATGTTTCTATAGCCCGACCTTATGGTCCGATATAACAGAAATAGCACGTGTCCACCACTGAGCTTCAGATATGACCTGTCGATCAATAACTCTACCACTGACCTTGAAATATTAGGGCTTGTCTGAAACCACAGATGTAATAGTATAATCCCTTCTTATTGTGCGTACCCAATATCAGATACACGCCCACGCACTTACTCTGCGACCCACTTAGGCTGCCACCCACTTACGCTGCCACCCACTTACGCTGCCACACACTTAAGCTGCCACACACCCACGAACACCCACCCATGCACGTGCATACAAGTAGCAATAACATACTGTTTCATGGTACAGGGCACTATCAAGCGCCTCTGCTGTTTACCAGTATTTTTGCCAGGGATTAGAGACCCGAAAGAGCTGATAATGGCATAGTGCATAGTTTTCTGGTACATCTGTTCATGTAATACAGCTAAGCATTTGTTGACTGCGTCACATCGGACCGGCTCAAAAGGGATTCTCAGGTGTAAAACGCATCCAAGAGTCTATCTTTAAGGCGTTTTTTTATTTCTTGTATGTATGTATTGTCAATTATGGCATCCAAATTTTGTCCGCACTTAGTTCAGATGTGCCTGTTTTTGTCCGCATTTTGTCCTCATCCAAGTGTGGACAAAATGCAGACAGAAAATGCCAGCATAAACATTAAAAATGACGGTCAATTTCCCCAGTTCTTTCATTGGCACTCTTGTAACCATTAGATTTGGAGTAGATGAAATGGAATTGTTGTTGCCTAGCTGCCTAGCTGTCTGGCTGTCCAGCTGTGCGGCTCTCAGGCTATCCATGCTGTACATTCACACTAATTCGAGGACTTTATCAGGCTGGGTAGATTAGCAAGTGTGTAGTATAACTAAAATCATACCAGCTTTTCTGATTATTATAGCTCTATGAATGAATTATCTAATGGTTTAAAAATACTGGTCGATGATCAGTGCTTTTGTTACCCAAGACGCTTTCAGAAGGTAAAAAGCTTTGCTAACATGACCGTCTCTTTGTGCAAAAAGGCTAAATAAAGTAATGAACTCAGGTCTGAGACCGTTCTGCTTAGTCTAGCTGATATAAAATTTACGAGTCGGAAGAGAGTGCTATTTAGCAGGAAAATGCATAGCAACTAGTGATGTCACAATACAAAGATTTTGCCACGATGCGATATCACGATATTACAAATATCCACAATACGATACACCACGATACAAACCATCAATGAAGGAGCAAATCATATGGTATCATTGGCAGCGCGTGTTGTGTGTTCAAGAAAATATCCAGTCAATGTGTTCTCATGATAAAACATGTCAAACTGACCCTGGATAATTGCTTATCATCTGCACATCCATCACCTACCGCTTTCACACAATAAAAAACAGAGCAGCACTCTTGTAAGAAAGATTCATGGTCAAAGATAGATGGCAGCATCACAGCGATGAAGAAGCATTTCTCATCAAAAGTAGCGGAATTTTGGTCAAAATTCATCGGTTCACCCATCTACATGATATCACACATCAATCCAATACAGCTGAAATGGTAGCTCAATTGCTTACAGCTGAATTTTTTATGACCTCCCTTCAAACTAAATATTGATTTTATCAGGGAGTCTACTAGAGTGCAGGAAGTTAATCGACAGTTCAGCTAGCCAGTGAAAACCATCATAAAATAATGGCATATGATATAGTGTCCAAGAAAGGAGCCGATGCCAGCAATCGTATGGCTGCGAATGCAACAAGAAAATTAGAGAGAGCTTGAGACAAGCATAGAATCTTAGTTGTTTACGCTAGTTACTCAATAGCATACTCGATGAAATACTGAGATAGTCCTTCTCATCTCTGTTTACCAATTACAAATTTATATCACGGGAAGCTGATTAGCATCTTAAGTTCATTGATTAGGTGTATTGGCAGATGAGTTTATAATTCTGCGGCTATGTTCATACTTCAAACATAGCTGGACGATGTATCGTGAGGACACAATACACAAACTTAGTTTACCGTGTATCATACCGTGGTCAAAAGTATCGCGATACACGATTGTATCATGTATCGTGACATTACTAATAGAAACTGTAAATAACCAGGAAGTTGGGAAAGTAAGCAACGAGCACATGATTCCTATAACCCTACATGAACCGTATAACCCACTATTGTCTAGCCGAGCGAAACACAATATTGGAAAAAAAATTGAATTAACAATTCATGTGTGAGATTTAGTGAGTATACATAACTTGCCATAGAATGGCAGTGCTCACGCTGACCGGGCATGATGTGGAGGTTCTACGGGCTGATCGCTATAGCTACTGCGATACAGATCTCTGACGGAAGGACAGCTGACAAATGGTGAGATTCTAGCTGATTTTGTATTAAACCGAATCTCTCACAATTTGAATAGATCTACATGTACTATAGAAATTTTTCCTATCTGCAACCTGTGCTGATTGATTCAACAAAAAGTAGCTTTTGTAGTCGGAAATGCTAAAAAACCTGCCAATAATCAAGATACAACATCAGACAGGAAGCTCATAAAGAAAAGGAATAGCTGCAACTAACTCATATATAATTAGAAGTTGATGAAAGTCACATTTTTGTTTATGACATTAGCACAGGTCACTCTGTCAATTTATCAGTTATACACTTAAATATGATTACAGAAATAGCTGATTCCAACCCTTTTAAATCGATCGTATCTATATATATAACCAACTGTAGCTTCAATATGGAGGGGTAGGATAATTTTGCAATGAATTAGAGACAGTCGAATATGGAATTTTACCTGCATTGCTTTATTGATGTAATGTCCAGGATGTCGGGTATTTCTCTTGCTGGAATGAAGAGAAGTCAAAAGTACAAATCCAATTTGAACCGATCTAGCTTTTCTTTCTTGTACTCATTCAACACTCAGCTCAAAGATATATATAACTATTGCTTTTTTGATTAGTTGTTTTGTGTAGAAAGCCATATTTGATGGGGCCCTTTGTAATAAATTTCCCCAGGGAAACTAGCTAAGTGAGTGCTGAAGAAATGCTCCCTCACAACAAGTTACAATTATATTTGAGTTTTAGAAGCTTAAAACCGTATATGTGCTCTAAAGCCACACTCACACATATTTGAAACTTGACGCCGTTGGTAGCAGGGGAAACACTGCGCACTTTGCTTGCAATATTCTGCTGGCAAAACAGCTGTAACACAGCTGCAGATTCATGATTGTGTTGGGAAGTTGGCGCGAGTCACAGGAAAAATCATATATGAATATGAGAATAGGAAAATTCAGATTCACAAACAACAATCAACATTTCTCACGTTGCAAAATCCCTTGCATGGTGCATAGTCTGTATTCGGCTTGCAGAACTCAGGGTTGTGTTATTGCTGCTTGACTCAGCCCTTGGGAGTTCATATGGCAGCTACAGAAAGGTACGCCTCTAAAATTTTAGGAGATTAGAAATTGAAGAGCTCACACTGTTTGGATCTGATATGAAGAATGAAATCACTGGGATAATTGAGGACCGAGTCACACCTGACGGTTTCTTGCTGATTGCATCATACTTTGGTTTGTATCGATATGATCAGAGTGGGCAGAAGTATCGTATCTATAAATGGACAAACGGCTACCGGTTTGTAATGAATTTATAAGTCTAAACAGTATCCATCCATAAGGTAGCAACACATTTCATAATTTTTCTTTCAGAACGGGAATGACGTACCTAAACAATGAGACAATACTTGTCTCACAAACCGACATGCACAGCATCGTTGGCATCAATGTGAGAACACTTCAACTGTCAGGACATCTGGTGGGCGCAACTGACAATGCTGGCTCTGACTACGACGGCCCGAACACAGACATCAGGATAACAAGTCCTTCTGGAAACCACTATTCTAAAGACCTTGAGAAGCTGTATTTTACCTCACTGGTTCATGCAGGAATATTTGTGTCGAGTTTTGTCACCGGTCAAACTTACACCTGGCTGGATACGGTGGCTCAAAGCAGCTCACTTCGATTCACGAGCTCTGAGGAGCACCTATTGGTTGGAGTAGATTTTGGTGTTATGAAGATTAACAGGAACACGGAGGAGACTCAGTGGATAACAGGAAGCGATACATCTGGAGACGCTGTTGATAGCCCTATGACTACTGAGTATGGTTTCGTAGCTGACTTCATTCTGCTTGCTGATGACGTTGTACTGATAACAGACAAAGCCCAAAACCGGTGAGTGTCCTAGTTGAAAATCTCAATCAGAGGTCCTGTCCTCATCTCTCTCTTTTGCAACCTATTTCCCTCTCCTTCCCTCTCCTCCCTCAGTTTTTCCTTGCACCACTCCTTCCCTCTCTCCACCTCCCTCCTTGCTCTCCTATCTGTCTCTCTCCCTTTACCCCACCCTTTCCCTTCCAGGCATGCAAGTGTTGGTGACTAATATTTTCAAGCTTTGGATCACCATGCGACGCGCTCTCGGAGGTTTCAAATTTTATACATTTCCCAGGGAGAGCCCCCTGACCCTCCTATGGTAGAAGGAGTTGCTACGGCAGACCCACACCGGCCCTTCATTAAACTCAGGCGCTGCGCTGCAATTTGGTCTCAATAGGCGAGTTTGGAGTATGGTTGCGTTTTGATCATTAATAAAAGGGAAAATTCTAATGCCGAATGCATATTTAGAACGGCAATCAATGATAAACTGCAGCCAAACGCTCGGCATAAAAGTCCCATAAGAATTTTTCTTCCCCTTCAATATTTATTGCGTGCGATTGCATTTTTACACTTTGTGATATACTTCCGCTATGGCTACGCCGTGTGCCAGACAGCTAGCTATTCTCTCAATGCTAGATGCCCACAGTGCTACGTAAGTGAAGCATTTGCTGGCTTTGTAATACACTTATGTGGCTTTTACAGCTATAAATGTGTAAATTTCAGAGCAGCTAGATTGGTACCTGAGATGTTTGTTTATAAGGATGTTCGATGACACCAATTCAGAGCATGGAGAAAGTGGGCCTTTTGAGTATTTATTGATGAGATTTTAAGCATGATTAGAGACCTGGTATGTTGTACCCAGCATTGAAAAAGCACTTTAGGCTTTTCCCAAAAGTTTTCCATACCCACTTCTTGGGTACAGCTGAACGCTCTGCATTCGGAGTGCAAACAACGTGCAATGAACGGACCACCCACAGTTTTTTTCCTGAACATTCTTCCATCCGAACGTGACATCACTCCGCCTAATGTGTTTGTGCTAGCATTTATTTGATTGACAGGCTAAGACTCCGGGTTTTATGAGTCGTAGTAAATCACAGCTGAATATGCATCAATCATTTCAGACTCGTCCTGGTTGACCTGTGCAGCAACCTAGCCCTACAGATATGTTCCGGAGAGAGCCAATCGGAGGCTGGAGACTCCCAAACATGCTCCATAGAATCTCCTCATGGAATTGCTGCTGTTGGAGATGCTATATATGTTGGAGCAAAGACTGATGAAAAGTATTCAATTTACAAAATAAAAAGTAAGTACAGTAAGTAAGTACATACTATAAGTACATACTGTAAGTACATACTATAAGTACATACTATAAGTACATACTGTAAGTACATACTGTAAGTACATACTGTAAGTACATACTGTAAGTACATACTGTAA
>ERZ1740065.3160-NODE-3160-length-10305-cov-3.338732_pt1 | contig 10305 bp, 12 predicted proteins | sample MGYA00581738_ERZ1740065 | MGnify/ENA primary metagenome ERZ1740065 (study PRJEB43018, sample SAMN04849749) | marine metagenome | isolation source: floating plastic debris | place: Pacific Ocean | collected 2008-09-01 | study: EMG produced TPA metagenomics...
GAACTCACGACCCCAACCTTGGCAAGGTTGTGCTCTACCCCTGAGCTACGCCCGCATCCATTGGGTAAGTCGGATATGCATTTATCCGAAAGCGCTCTAAAGCGGAAAAGCGTGGTCTGAGCAAGTGGGAATTTGCGGCGCGATGCAGTTGAGGTCACTTTTGAACTCTGTTTGCTTTCAATCCGTATGTTTGATTATATCCAAGACAGCGTCCCCGTAGCGTTTGACCTTCTTTTCACCAATCCCAGAGATTTGACGCAGATCGTCCGGATTTGAAGGACGTGCTTGCGCGATGGCGGCGAGGGTGCGGTCGTGGAAGATGACGTAAGGCGGTTTCCCGATTTGCCGTGCTGTTTCCGCGCGCCAGTCGCGTAGGGCTTCGAAAATCGTTTGATCGCGTTCTGAGAGGTCAGAGAAGGCTACCTTCGCGGAGGTCGTTCGAGACTTGCGAGTCCGTCTGGCGGTTGGGTCTGCATTTAGACTTATTGCGTAGTCGTTATTGAAGAGACGTTTTGCTGCGCTGTGATCAGGGACATAAAGGTATGGACGTGTCGGCTCGCCACCCTCTGCAAGAACATTTTCGAACAAGAGCTCATCAAAAATCATAGACCAGACATTTTTGCGAAGATCCGTTCCTATTCCGTAAGTCGAGTGCCGGGACAGGTCACGATCAAAGTCGTCTTTTGCCTGTCCTAAGAGGTGAATAACGACTCGTGTTCGCCCGATTTTTTGCCCGCATCGCAGAACCGCTGAAACAGCCATCTGCGCATAACGGGTGACGTCGAATGTTTCGGACGGATCTGATGTGCAGTTATCGCATTCGCCGCAGGGCTCCGGATTGATTTCGCCGAAATAGGACCTGATGGCGGCTCTTCTACAGTCACTGCCTTTTAAGAAGGCAAACAGTTGGCGTGCTTTTGTGATTTGAGTTTGTTTGATGGCATCATCGGCGTCACCGTCGCGGGCCCACATGAGCGCTCTGCGAAGATCACCTGGACCGTAGAGTGCGATCCCTTCGGCAGGCTCACCATCGCGGCCTGCACGCCCGACTTCCTGCCAGTAGGCTTCGATGGATTTTGGGCTATCGGCGTGAATGACGTACCGCACGTCTGGCTTGTCTACGCCCATCCCGAAAGCGATCGTTGCGCACATGGTGAGGCCATCCTCCAGAAGGAAACGGCGCTGGTTCTCCGCGCGCGTCTCTGCGGGCAAGCCTGCGTGATAGGCCAAAGCGGGAATACCATTTCTGGTCAGGGCCTCGGCGAGTGATTCAACCCCTTTTCGGGTTGCGGCGTAGACGATGCCGGACTGACCGATTCGTGGCTTTAAGAGAGAAACCAGGCGACCGATTTTGTCTCCTGATTTTGCTTCCGCGGACAGAGTAAGGTTAGGGCGATCAAAGCTGGCGATATGGATTGCGGGCTCTTTCAGGTCGAGTTGAGCCAGGATATCTTTCTGTGTACGCCCGTCCGCCGTTGCAGTGACAGCCATGCGCGGCACATTCGGGAACAAGACTTTGAGCCGGTTCAGTGTGCGGTAATCAGGTCGGAAATCGTGGCCCCACTGGCTGACGCAGTGTGCTTCATCAATCGCTATGAGCGAGAGCGGTAGAGTTGCAAGCGCGTTGCCAAGGCCTGTCGCCAAAGCTTCAGGTGAGACATAGAGGAGATCAATTTGTCCGTTTGCAGCGGCCTTGAGGGCATTGCGCTTGGCATCGTAGGATATCGAGCTGTCGAGGCGCTCAGCGCGGATGCCGACGGCTTTCAGAGCATCAACCTGATCTGCCATGAGAGCGATGAGGGGGCTAACAACGAGACCCACGCCTGGGCGCAAAATAGCTGGAATCTGATAGCAAAGTGACTTGCCACCGCCGGTTGGCAGGATAGCGAGGACATCCTGTCCGGAAAGGGCATCTGAAATGATGTCCTCTTGCAGACCGCGGAAGCTGTTATAGCCGTACGTCTGCTTCAGGAAGGTTCTTGCGTTCGCTAGATCTTTCGCCGATTTTGCCGCTTGTCCGATTGGAAGAGCTGTCTGCTTTTCTTTTTGATAATGAACAGGGTCGGCCATATTCTCAGACATGTCCGGACTCTTTCGTTCAGGCAACGTCACTTACCCACTTTCTCTGCTGAACCCGGCATCCGCATTGAGTTCGATTATGTTCCAATGCTTGAAATTTCATGCATCAGAGAAACGAAGAAATAGCCATATTTTGTTATGTGGGCAGGATCATGATGAAATATCTGTTCATACTCGCGTTCCTGGGGGCCACGCTCTATGCGTCAATCAAGACGTCTGGCATTGGCTTTGACTATGCTAGTGCGACGCGTGCTGAACGCATTGAATGGCTCACTTATCAGGCCGAGATTACACAATCGAACCTCAATAAAGCGCTCCGTAGCAAGCATGGCTATAATACCCCCTTCAAGGTGACGCCGTTGAGCCTCAGAGGGGAGGTGTATGAAGGGTATCTAGATTCCTCTCTGATTATGTCCCGTGTGGATGCGATGCGTAAGCGGGAAGACTTGCTGCTGACGCTTTGCCCTAGGTTCCAGAAACTGCCGGTTGCGGACCATGATCGCCGGGTTTTGCTGACTATGCTGAATGTTGGCGATGAAAATGTCGGGCGACTGACGGTTTCCAATGACGAATGCGATCGTACGATCGCCAAGGCCGCCCGCTAATATTCCTGTTTACCAAGTAACGCCAGAACCGCCCATATATGGCGCTCGGCGACTTTGGCTGGATCTTTCTGATAGCCGCCTCCCAGTGAGGTTGTGATCGGGAGCCCTCTTTCGCGGCAGATGTCTATGACCAGATTTTCGCGCGCTTTCAAACCGCTATCTGAGATGTTGAGGAGGCCGAGACGGTCTTCGATATGTGGGTCCACACCTGCATTGTAGAAGAGCAGATCAGGTTTTGCCTAATCCAGTGTATGTTTGAGGGCTTGGTTCGCGGCTTCGAGGTATTGGTCGTCACCCGTGTGCTTTGGAAGACCAATATCGAGATCGCTTGGAGGCTTGGTTCTGGGCCAGTTGTCCTGACAGTGAAGGCTGGTGGTGAAGACCTGAGGATGGTCTGCGAAGATGAGGGCTGTGCCGTCGCCGTGGTGAACGTCGAAGTCTAGGACGGCGATTTTCAATTCAGGTTTTTCTTCTAGGAGAGCGAGCGCAGCAATAGCGACATCGTTGAAGACGCAAAAGCCGGCGCCTGTTTCAGGCCCAGCGTGATGGGAGCCGCCAGCGAGGTTGGCTGAGCTGCCGATCTCTAAAGCGCGGCGGGCCGCCAACAGGGTGCCTCCGCAACTGGCACGTGAGCGTGCTGCGATTGCTGGGGTGATTTCAAAACCGATCTTGCGTTCAAGCTTTCGGTCGATGCGGCTGGTCAGAACGGCTTGAACGTAGCCTGCATCGTGCGCGCGTTCTAGGTCGCCCTGACTGGCGTGGTCTGGGGTTTCAAATGTGCAGCCCCGCTCCCGCAGCAGATCCGCGACGATGGAGTATTTCCGCATAGGGAAGCGATGGTCGTCACCGACCGTATTCGCGTCGTAGTCCGGATGGTGAATGATAGCTGTCATGGGCGTGATATGGTTCGTTGGATAGGCCGTCGTCAATCCAGGGTTTCGTCCAGTTCTTGTCGGCGAGGGGCGTATCTTATCCCGTAGATGCGGCTCTCCTATATTTTAAGACAATGACGAATAATCTCAAAAATAAAGGACTGCGTTGGACGCGAAGACACACACTTGAAGCTGCCATACTCCATGCGATGGGTCATTCGTGCCATCGTATCGGGACGTTGATCGGTTTCACAGGTCAGACTGTTCATAAGCACCTTAAAAAAGATGGACTGCTCATGAGCTTGGACTTGGGAGACATCCAATCGCTAGCAGAGGAATTGAGGCGATTGAAAGCGTTTGAGGCTTTGGCGCTCGCGCCTTCGGGCTCTGCTGACATGAAGCGGATTGGCGAGATGATCGAGAAGTCCGGCTCGGTTACGAAAAGCGAATCAGAGGCACGCGATAGTGGCATGATCTCGATCAATGACGTGAATGAGATGAGCGATGACGAGCTTACAGCCTATGTGGCGTCTATGGTTCCAGGATTGGAAACAGGTTCCGTGGCAGAACCTGACACGTGAACAGGCTGCGTTTCTGGCGCATTATCCGTTTTTACTGAGTGCGCATGCGGCGCAGCGACCGGATTTGATGCTGACTGGTTGGCGGAACTGGCTGTTTCTTGGCGGACGTGGTGCGGGCAAGACGCGGGCGGGCGCTGAATGGGTTCGTTATGCTGTGACGCAGTGCGGTGTGAAACGTGTCGCGCTTGTTGCGCCGACCCTGCATGATGCGCGGACGGTGATGATCGAAGGAGACTCCGGGCTTTGCAATTTGGGAGACATCTCTGAATTTCAGCCAGTCTATCATAGTTCGAAGCGCGAGTTGGAGTGGCCGAACGGCGCGGTCGCACATGTCTTCTCTGCAGAAGAACCTGATCGTCTAAGGGGACCGCAGTTTGAGTTGGCTTGGTGTGATGAGATTGCAGCGTGGAAAGACGGGGAGACTGTCTGGGATACGCTTCAGATGGGACTGCGACTTGGCGCACATCCGCAGTGTGTCGCGACGACGACACCCCGGCCTGTTCCATTGGTGAAGCGGCTTGTGAAGGGTGAAGCCATCGTGACACGCGCGGGCACAGTTGCGAATGAAGCCAATCTAGCGGACAGTTTCCTTACCGAGATGCAGCAAACCTATAGTGGCACAGTGTTGGCCCGTCAGGAACTAGACGGTGAGCTGCTGGAAGATCCCGAACATGCGATGTGGACACGTGGGATAATTGAAAAGGCTCGTGTCGCGCGACCGCCTGAGAGATTTGATGATGTGATTGTGGCGGTTGATCCGCCTGCGACGAGTGGCGCGGACGCGGATGCGTGTGGAATTATTGCGGCTGGAATTGCCGGGGCAGAAGGGTTCGGCAGGCGGGGTTTCATTCTGGGTGATGCATCGGTGCGTGGATTGAGGCCGCTTGATTGGGGGGCGCGTGTTGCCGCTTTGGTTCGCAGTGTCGGTGCACGCGCTGTTGTTGCGGAGTCTAATCAAGGTGGTGAGATGGTGCGGGCTGTTCTTGAAAGCGCGGGCTGTGATGTTCCGGTCGAGCTGCGGCATGCGAGGTTTGGAAAAGCCCAGCGTGCGGCACCGGTTGCGGCACGCTATCAGCGTGGTGATGTTGCTCATGTTGGTGTTTTAACAGCACTTGAAGATGAGATGTGCCGGTTCGGAGCCGCAGGGTTTGTCGGATCGCCGGATCGCGTCGATGCTCTGGTTTGGGCGGTGACGGCTTTGATGCTGGATGGTCAAGGGCAGCCACGGGTGCGGGAGCTCTGAGCATAGGGCGGTCTGTTGTTGGATACGGCATGGTTTGTCCCTGCAATTTCGCCCGTCATGATTACGATTTGGTGCAATCTATCCCGTGGGTTGGGGATTGGGGCATATTGCTAACATTGCGAAATATGAGGTGTGGGGATGAGGTTTCCTTGGTCCAGAACGGAAGCGAAATCTTCTGTATCGATGGTGGCGCTATCGCAGCTACCGGGTGCGGTATGGGGACGCTCTGATGCCGGCGCGCTAATGCGTGACGGGTTTGTTGGGAACGCGGTTGCGTATCGCTGTGTTCGCATGATCGCAGAGGCGGCGGCCAGTATTCCGCTGCGCTCCCGCGATGATGAGGTCGGGCGGCTGTTACGGGAGCCTAACCCTGACGAGGCGGGCCGGGCTTTGATTGAGCGGCTGTATGCAGACTTGCAGATTACAGGAAATGCTTGGGCTGAAGCCGTTACGCTAGAAGGTGATGAGGCACCGCGCGGCGTATTCAGCCTGAGGGCTGACACGGTTCGGCTGATGCAGGACGGCCAAGGGCACGTGTCGGGGTATGCCGTGCGGGCTGGGCGTGGGGAACGGGTGATCGGCCGTGAGGAAGACGGCTGGTCACCCGTGCTGCATCTCAAGCTCTATCATCCGAGCGATAGTCATTATGGGCTGAGTCCGCTGGCGGCGGCGCGGAAGGCTCTGGACTTGCACAATGGTGCTGCCGGTTGGGCCAAGGCACTGATTGATAATGCGGCGCGGCCGAGCGGAGCACTGATCTACGGTAAGGATGGCGCGCGGCTGACCGATGAACAGTTTGACCGTTTGAAGGGCGAATTGGCTGAGGGGCATGCCGGGGCGATGAATGCCGGGCGGCCACTCTTGTTGGAAGGCGGGCTTGAATGGAAGCCGATGAGCCTGTCGCCTGCGGAGATGGACTTTCAAGAGACGCGGGCCATGGCGGCGCGCGAGATCGCGCTGGCGTTTGGTGTTCCGCCAATGCTGCTAGGGATACCGGGAGACAATACCTACGCGACTTATAAAGAGGCGAACTCGGCGTTCTGGCGGATGACAGTACTGCCGCTAGTTGTGAAGACGGCTGAGGCCTTTTCAGTTTGGCTGGCGGGGCGATTTGAGGATGTGAGTGTTGAGCCTGTTTTGGATGGCGTTCCAGCGTTCGCGGATGAGCGCGCGGCGTTGTGGACCCGGGTCTCGTCAGCTGAGTTTTTGAGCGACGCTGAGAAGCGCGAGATGTTGGGCTTGTAGTTTTTACCACGCTGAGCCGCTTCGCGGCACGCGGTGTCAGCAGGTTCCATGCGGCGGCTTTGCCTTGCGCATGAACCAAGCTCAGGGCTGTCGCACTCATCTAGCTCTAGTGCGTGACTGAAGAGGTCCCCGCTTTTGCGTGGACAAGTGGGGTTTGGAATTTGATCGAGCGAAAATTTACAGCGGCATTTGTGCTGGCTTTGGCAGTGCAAACGGGCGGAGCTTTGCTGTGGGCCGGAGCAGCGGCGCAGCGGATTGAGGTTTTAGAGCAGAAGGTGGAACGGACCGCGCCTGTCTATGAACGTCTGGCGCGTGTTGAGGCAGAACTGGAAGCGGTGCGCGCGCAGCTCGACCGGATTGAGAATAAGGTGGAGGCGCTCTGATGGGGGCTCTCACGAGACGGTCAGTTGGCGCAGCCGATTCTGTTCTGATCGAAGGGTATGCCTCACTTTTTGGCGTCGCTGATAGTGGTGGCGATGTGGTGCGTGCGGGAGCATTTGCGAGATCTTTGCGGCGCGGCGGCGTGCCGATGTTGCTGCAGCATCGCTCTGGCGCGGTGGCTGGGCGCTGGGTTCGGATGATTGAGGATGGGCGCGGGTTATACGTGCGTGGACTGGTTGAGGGGCGCGAGGTTCGCGGGCTCATCGAGGACGGGCTTGATGGTTTGTCGATTGGGTTTCGGCCTCGGGTCTGGACCTATTTAGGCGCGTCAGGACGGACATTGGCAGACGTCGATTTGGTGGAAGTGTCGTTGGTGGCTGAGCCGATGCTCAGCTCGGCGCGGTTTCATGTGGTTTAGGTCAAACAGGAGACAAAATGACCAAGGAAGTGAAAGCAATGGGTGGTGAGGCGAAGGCTCTGGCTGCTGAAATGATGGCGGCATATGAGGCCTATAAGACGGCTAATGATGAGCGGTTGTCTGAGATTGAAAGCAAGGGGGCAGCGGACACTCTGTTGGATGAGAAGCTGCGTAAACTGGACAAGCGTCTGGATGCGCTGAGCCTGAAAGCGGCACGCCCTGCGGAAGGCGCGGTCGAGCCTGATGTGCGTGAGCATAATGAGGCCTGGTCACAGTATCTGCGAAAAGGCGATGAGAGTGGTCTGGCGCGTCTGGACACGAAGGCGCTGTCAGCTGGAACAGATGATCAGGGTGGCTATGTTGCTCCGCCGGAGCTGGATCGTTTGATCGAAGCGCGGTTGATGCAAACGTCGCCGATGCGCCAGATCGCTACGGTGCGCCAGACCTCTGCGGGTGTTTATCGCAAGCCTGTCTCGCTGGGTGTCGGCGCGCAATGGGCCGGTGAAACAGATGCGCGGACTGAAACGACAACGGCGGGTCTGAGCCTGCTGGAGTTTCCAGCCGGTGAGCTGTACGCGATGCCGGCGGCGACGCAGACGCTTCTGGAAGATGCGTATGCCGATGTTGATGAATGGATCGCTGATGAAGTCGAAGCGGCGTTCAGCGTTCAGGAGAGCGCGGCCTTCGTGAGTGGCGATGGTGTCAGTAAGCCGAAGGGCTTTCTCGATTACACAATCGTTGATGAGAGTTCGCATGCTTGGGGCCAAATTGGCTCTGTCGCTGGTGATTTTACGCAAGTTGATGCGGGGGATCAGCTGATTGATCTAATTCATACACCGAAGTCGCAGTTCCGCACGAATGGGCGGTTTGTGATGAACCGTCGGACGGCTGCCGTAGTGCGCAAGCTGAAGGATAGTGACGGGCGCTACCTCTGGGCGCCGGGCACTGGCGGCGAAGCTGCGACCGTGCTTGGCTATCCAGTGAGCGAGCTGGAAGACATGCCCGATATTGGCGCCGGAAATGCGGCGATTGCGTTTGGGGATTTCCGTCGTGGATATTTGATCGCGGACCGTCAGGGCGCGCGCGTGCTGCGTGATCCGTTTAGCGCCAAGCCTTACGTGCTGTTCTATACGACGAAACGTGTCGGCGGCGGCGTTCAAAACTTTGATGCGATTAAGGCAATGGTGTTTTAGTTTTGAGGGTGACACCCACCGTATTATGTCATAGAGTTACACTATGCGGTGGGTGGTTGCTTTTCTCGGTTCAGCACTTTTGATCGTCGGCGCGATAATGGGCCTACAGGCAATCTTGCAGCCTGACTCAAAAGCGGCATTCGATGTCATCGAGCGAAACAGAGAGGCTGCATCTAAGTTGCCATGTGCCAATTATGCGGAAGGTCATCAATTCGTTGATTGGGGACCTCCACCTTGTGAGGTTGTGCACCGTACTGATGAGAAAATTGCAGAAGAAATTTCCGGCGATCCCGTAGAGCCTAATGACGACTCAGATATTCAATTCAGAGAATATGTTGCTCCAGAATTGCCTAATCCCAAACCAATCCAGCTTTTAAACCCATCTATAGATTTTGATGCTGATATTTGTGTGACCATTGAACCAGCAATACCTGAATAAACGCTCGTAAGGAAACCAATAGAGGCCGATTGTAATTCTGAGTTCTTTATAGACGAAGAAGGTAGGCCTTTTGATATCACAGTAGAATGTACTGACCCTGTTTTTGTAAGAGCTACAGAGCGCGCTATTGCGAAAATGCGATGGAGGATTCGTGATCATGCTGGTCGGGTTTGCTACTATGTCAACCACAAAGACGCTTCGATGAGATATCCGATTTCCTATCGGTTAGAATGACAAATTAGTTGGTGGGTTTCGCTTCGCTAAGTCACCCTGCAAAATAAGGAAAAACAAAAAATGACAAACCTGACGGTGATCACGCCGCCAGCTGAAGCGGCTGTGCCGGTTTCTAAGGCGAAGGCTCTTTTGCGGATTGGACATGAGGGCGAGGATGAGCTGGTCGCTGATCTCATCACGCTTGCGACGGCACGGGTGGAGCAGGCGGCGGGGCTGGCGCTGGTTACGCGTACGCTGCTGGCGGAGTGGTCGCGCTGGTCGCCTGACCTTGGTGGGCGTGGGGCGCGTCTGCCGGTGGGGCCGGTCAGGGCGCTGCAGGCGGTGCGGATATATGATGAAGACCGGGCGGCCTCTGATGAGACCGTCCGTTTTCGTTTGGACTGTGGGCGGCTGGCACTGCGACCATGGAGCATGGTGCCGGGGGTGCCGCCGGGTGGCTCGGTTGAGGTTGAATTTGAGGCGGGCTTTGGCGGTGCGGGGGATGTCCCCGCGGACTTAGTTGAGGCCGTGCTTCGGACGGCAGCTGCGGCCTATGCGGCACGCAGTCCTTCATCGTTCGAATTTGCTCAGGATGAGGGCGATTTACCGCCTGACGTAACGGCAATTCTTGATCGGAGACGGGGGGTGAGGCTGTGAGTTTTGATGGATTTTTAGCGGATGCAGAAGCGAGTGTAGTCAATGCTGTGCGCTCGGTCCTGCGAAGTGACTCCGGCGTGAGTGAAGCGCTGGGGGAGCCTGCCCGTGTCTTTGATAGCGAGACCGAGGGCGGATACTTTCCCTATGTGCGGCTCGAGCGGCATCGGGTACGGCCTGCCGATACGCTGGAGGCTGCGCGTCAGGAACATGAGCTTCAGTTCGAAAGCCGCGCGAAGTTTGGCGGTTTTCTGGAAGCGAAGATAATTCTGGGGGCTTTGCGCAAAGCGATTGAGGGCGCTGATTGGGAGGCGGCTGCGCGTGCTGGGCAGCGCGTCGTGATGGCCATTGTGACCTATGCGGATGTCATGCGCACGCGGAG
>ERZ1740065.3161-NODE-3161-length-10304-cov-11.099034_pt1 | contig 10304 bp, 7 predicted proteins | sample MGYA00581738_ERZ1740065 | MGnify/ENA primary metagenome ERZ1740065 (study PRJEB43018, sample SAMN04849749) | marine metagenome | isolation source: floating plastic debris | place: Pacific Ocean | collected 2008-09-01 | study: EMG produced TPA metagenomics...
CTCCCTTTCTCAGAATATCTCCTCTCTCCCTTCTCTATTCCTACCCTCTCCCTTCCCTATTCCTCCCCTCTCCCCTCCCTCTTCCTCCCCTCTCCCTTCCCTATTCCTCCCCTCTCCTCCTTCTGCCCTCCTTCTTTCCCTTTGCTTCCCTCCCCTATCCCTCCATCCGCTCCCTCCCTCTCACCTACCTCCTACCTCGCTTCCTCCCTCCAGCTCCTCCTTGTTCCTTCCTCCTCGTCTCCCAACCTCTTTCCCCCATCTCTCTTTTCCCTTCAGTGCCCCTTCCCTCCCGATTCTTGACAAAGCTATTAGCTGCCAAACTAGGGGCTGGTTCAGAAGAATAGTCATCAACGAATGCATTGAAAAATGACAAGGAAAACTCCACCTCGGAATTGGAGTGATGCAGGGGAGACATAGTGAAATGAGTTCAGGTAACCATACAAGCTGATTATTGCAGTTATTATGAGTACAATTATTGTGAAAAGAAAATGTTTTTCTGCAGTGCAACAACAACCTAGGTCACAATTTCCACACGATGAGTCATCTACTGAGAAATTAAATGACATGATGTAATTGTTTGTCAACTGATATACTACTACGTATATTGCAAGCTCCCTTCATCGATGATATCGTCGTGAACACCGGATTTTCATCTATCGAAGTATCTGAGATGAGCTCCTGAGTTTGAGGTTTTCTATGGAAAATGGAAATGGAGGGATGTGAGGAGAACACAGTTACATGTTCTGGAACACGATAAGAGAAACCAAGAAACAGAGACTGGGTCAAAGTTCTTGAAGGCACTATGCACCATCCATGGGTGATTCCTGGTAAAGTCAATAGCTGCCAAACTAGGGGGCTGGCTCAATACACAATAGTGGGTGGCGCTCAAGTTAATGCAGCGCTGTGAATGGGCAGCGTTGCTAGCAAAGTGAGCCACACCGAGATCAATAAACATTTCTACTACACACCAAGCACTGAGACCAAAACAGCACACTAGTGTATGCTGGCAGCAATTAAGCTTTTATCTTGATGGAAATGACCAACGGTTCACGAAAGTTCATGATATGTGACTGATTTGCAGGTGTTTTCCTATTACAGATGACAAACTGCTCTGTGACAGAGAACATGTCCTTAGATACTCCAAATTGTCACCTCCATTCACAACTCCATTCTAAATTTGGGATGAACATGATGGTGAACACAAGCACACTAGCCGTATTTTCATTGATCAGTCACAGGCGACACACATCCCCATCAGTTTTTAGTTCCCTACTGACAATGTTTTATGCCGTAAGTGACTTTCAGCATGTTGAGATTTCGAGTGACACTTCTTGGTAAAATGCTTGTTTAATGGCTGTCAAGGTCGAGAAAACACACGATTGTAGGTTTTATACAGGCCAGCATTAGCACCGCATAAAATATTGAGAGAAATGCTGTTCGGCTTTCCAGATTTTCACAGCCATCTGTTTACGAATTACGGCTGTGAGTAGCGAGTGTCTAATGTGAACCCTACTGTCAATTACGGCAAACTGTTGTTCGTGAGTGACAGATGAAAACACGGCTAGTGTGGCCCAGCCTTTACTGCTGATGTGAAACAAGAATTAAATGGATCATTCCAAAGGATTTTAAGTCTTGCTGAGATTAGCCGTGTACTAATATCTGCAGATAGGACAGGATTGGGAAGAGCTATCTATATAGATTAGATTAGATTAGATTACATAGACGCTGTTCTCTGTGATAGCCGTTCTGGATGGGATAGCCAGGTGGAAGGGTAGAATACGAAAGGCAGGTCATGTGTTCAAGTGCCTCCTAGTAGGTATGCAGTCGATAAGACCATTCTTATTTTCTGAGTTACCACTCTCTAGATTCTTGTATCCGATAGACTACTGAAGAAAAGCAACAATACTATGGGACCATGCATCCGTTCTGTTATTTTAGACATCGAGGAGAATGGCATTACGAATGATATGTCACTCGATCCATCTGTTACACACACGGTGACGTGTGACGTCAGTGCCTATCTGTCTGATCAGCTGACCTACCAGTGGCACAGAAACGGTACTGGACTAACAAACACCAGCAGATCAATTTCTATCTTGTCGATGAGGAACACGGCGTCTGAACCTCTTGCCTGTATAACTGATGTCGGTTGCTACAGTAAGCCTTTTCCCTGTGAGGTCTAAATTATCATGTTGCATCATTTTCATTGGTCATCATTGACAAACTGTTTTGATTTCGGCTCGGTTTACGGTAGCATAAACCTCTAGTGAAAGCTAGTCAACATGAAAAGCTTATTGAACCTTAAACTCAATTGATTACACTGTGTGTTGTGTCTCTCAACCACATAAGTTATTGCCTCTATATCCAGCTCTATATCTGGTTTAGATCTCACAGTGACCTGGTCTATAGTTTGGGACATAGACGTATCCACCCCATCACCGGGAATAACTGTGACAACAGAGACTAGAAGACCCTACTGTAAGTATTCCTGGTACTGTGCGATACGTCGTTCAGATTGTATTCCTGGTATAAATTGCCAGGATTGGTTCCGCTAAGATGAGTGGTTAGTTACGTCTGCTGTTTTCTTTGGGAGATTGGGAAGCCACATAACAGAGAGAATAATATGAGACCCAAGCTGAAATAATTGCTGTCAGCAATATCATTATCCACTTTCTATATCTTGGAGTCTTAGCTGTAGATCGATCATGCTGGTGCACTAATCTTGCATCTCCTTCCGTCGCTTACCAACTGCGGAGCACAAGGGTACCACTTCTGTATGGGAGTGTTGCGTCTGCTGATAGAACAATGGAAAGTGCTAGGATATCAATAAAAATCTAAGAAATGTTCTTCAACTGTGTTTCATTACATCTTCATGCTTCTATAGAATATTTAAATTTTTACAGATGAGTCAGCAGGTGATCTGCCCGCCTGCACAGAGACAAGTGTTATGTAATACAGCATACCAGTGGCTGTTGCAGTGTCAGCACTCATGGGAGGTGCTATTAACCTGATGCTACAAAGAATGGGTGATTGTCTTACCTCTTCCAGTCAGAGGAACATTCAGCTTTAGTGCTTATTCTGAAGGAAATTTTACTCACTGCCCAAGTGGAGACGAAAGCAGAACGTAAAAGTGGATCAGAACTCTTGACCATCAGTGTGTGTGTGTTTTAGCTGTGCATCAGATGGCTTTTATCAATTACGACTAGCATTTGTTCGATCAGGCTACTAGAAATCTGTTCGAGCCAATTCATGCTTTGATGGTCTATCAAGAGTGATAACTCCCGTATGCAATGCCCTCTTTTCATAATCTGCATTATGCTTGGCGAGTTCGCTGATGATGACGGTTGAACAGAGCTATTCAGTGATTTCTGTCTCATGATAAGGCGTGAAAAGGAAGAAAGGTCGGTACAATAAAGACAGAGAGCTCATGAGAGAAGTAGGAGAAGGAAGAGGACAGGAAGGAAGAGATGAAAGAGGTGCAATGGAAGGAATCAACACGATAAGACATGGTAGAATTTTCAACTATTGCAGACGTACTTCATGCCGCTAATGTTCAGTTAATAGGCAAGTATCAAAGTAACTGCTGCAAAGAGTACGGATGGCAGTCAAAGTTGTATTGTCAAGTTTTTCCATATTATGTTCACAAGGTCCAAATTTATCTGTTTTTTTATGATGACCACAAATTTTTGTAACTTTTTATTTGATTTAGAAGATAATGTGACTAAGAGGAGGTACGAAAACATGGAGATGGCGGTGAACTTGGAGAGTCTGATCCCTTTGATACATAGCCAGGGTTACACAGATATGAGTAGACAACCTCGTCGCCATGACAGCAATGTGGAACCAGCTCACACTTACAAGGAAATATCAGACCAGCCGGAATACGAGCTACCAAATTGAGGATAGATCTTTACATTAACAATACTTTCAAATGTTTAGTGTATGCAAAATAATAGCCACCAGCGCCACCGTGATCGATCCAAAGTCGACTTTCCTAACGTCTGTCTCTATGCGCATTGTATATAAGTACTACTTCCCTGTATTCTGCTTCATCCCAAGGGTCCAACTCAATTATAGACATATATATACAGATTTAAAAGAATACACGTTTGCCGTTTTCAGATTCATTAAAGTCTAGCAATAGAGGAATGTTCTCTTACCTTATTTAGCATCTCAGATCTTCTTAAAATGACGAAACTGCCAACACCCACAAAGTAATTTCTGCACAGAGTATGGATGGCAGTCAAAGTTGTATTTTCAAGGCTGTTTGTTGTTAATAAGCGTATATGCATTGGCTGCTGTATGCAGGGTAGTGCCAATGGGTACAGCAGGCACGGTGTTGTCGTACCACTTTATATTAGAGTTTTCAAAAGAATTAGGAGTTTTCCCCTCTTGGGAAAACTATTTGGAAAACTCTGCATTATTTTGTGACACTCATAGCCATATGAGACGGTTGATCATCCAATCAAAGTCAAGTAGAATGATATCGACTTCAACACCACAAATTTCTATAATACATGTGCAGTGAAACACTGTAAAAAGAAGACTATCAGATTTATGGGCGCTATAATCGACCAAAAAGTAAATGTCAATAGCCTAATACTCCTTTGTGGTCCATTAATGATTGTAGGAAAGCAGCAAAACTGTGAATATATTAGGTATTGCTAGATATTCTAATAAATAACCACAGGGGCAATACAGGATAGGATGAGTAAAACCTTTGTCACGAATGCTTTGTATTTTACAGAATTTTTCCTTTTCACCCATTCCCTATAATAACTAGGGCTCAGGGCTATAAAAAACACAGTTTTAGGCCTCTGCTTGTCTGCTTTGTTTTTCTCTGCATATTTTATGGGATCTTCTTCCAAGTACAAGCAACATAGGCTGCAAAAATCCCCTGTATTCTGATGCCGACTGTCTCACAAGTACGAGCTTATACAAGCTATTCTGCAGCAGCAAGGATCAGTGTGTAGTTTAAAACCATTGACTCATCAGTGAAATTGTCTGTCTGTCATGATCATGCAAAGCAAAATGGTTAACAGTGCACGCAATAACATATCCCTCTCTACCTCCCTTCTTCTCCACCTCCCGCCCTCTCCAACTCTCTCGTTCTCCACCTCTCTCGTTCTCCACCTCTCTCCTTCTCCACCTCCATCCTTCTCCACCTCCCTCCCTCTCCGCTAAAGTCAGCTGTTGTTTTTCGCTTCTCAATCCTGGGAGGCCTGATTTTAGCACTTGTGTACTTGCAGTAAGTTTGCAGCACAGCTGTATAAAGAGCGAGATGATCCATCGTCGCAGTACGGTAGAACTAAGAGCCCTTAGATTAAAAGGTTCAGAACTCCAGATAGCCTGAAACCCACTCTCGGGGCACTCTCAAAGATAAAAGTGTCCTGAGTGAGGCCCCCAGAGTCCCCCCCCACCAACACCAACACAGGTGCCATTGGTGCTATAGCTTTACACCATTTCTACACACAGGTGTTCCGCCAACAACCCAACCAGCAGCATTATTTGGCAAGTCATTCTGAAAACGAAGGGCACAGCCCTGGTTGTGTGTATAATTTTCAGCCATTCATCGTAAAGTAGGCGGTAACAGAGTGATTGGCCTATTGTGCAGGACAATGTGCTCTCATGAGAATCATGGCATAAATAGCCTAAGAACCAGTGGCTGTTATGTCGTAGTTAAGCGCTTTACCCACACGTGATCACTTTATGTGATAAAGCCTTTGGGCCGAACAATAGAGGTTTTCATCCTAGTATGAAGCTATTATGAAGCTAGTATTATTCACTTCCTGTCGCTTTCGCTGGGCATTGCTATCAATTTGACTGAATGGGAACTATTTCTGGATATTACTCCAATCGTTATATACAATTACAGAACGGATTATCTCAACATTTACCAATTACGGCACTTTCAAACATACTTTTTCCTCCCATTAATTGTTCGTATGGAGGAATATGTTGTCCTACCTTATCAAATTTTACTTTGATATGCTCGTTCTTCGAAAACCAGCACATGCAGGAGACTGGTACGCTTATTTTCCATGTTCGTATATTTCATCAATATAAATAAGTGAACATCTTCACACTCGTGAACTCGTCCCGCTGTTAACAAAACAGTCTATCAGCAAGGCTAGGCCTGCTTTTTCTGGAGTGACTACCATATCTTCATATCTTGTTTTTGCCTGCAGTTGTCTCATTGCCGACCAGCCAACTAACCGTAGTCTCGGTAACGCTGCACAATGATTAGCTGTAGGAAATAGGATGACGTATATCAAACGTACGCAAAGTAATAGCTGCTTGTACGCTGAATCCATGCTGTTACATTTCATTTGATGCTCAATATTATGTTCACGAGACCCAAATTTGTCTGTTTTTGTTATTAAAATAAGTGTTGCATTTTTTAATTTGACTTAGAAGCTAATATGACTGCGAGGAGCTACTAAAACATGTAGATGGCGGTGAACTTGGAGAGTCCGTTCCCTGCGAGACAGAGATCGGGATACAAAGATATGAGTGGCAAATTCGTCACTGTGACAACAGTGCAGAACCGCCTCACACTTATGAGAACCTATCAAACTAACCCGAATATGAGATACCAAACTGAGGATGAAACTTTACGTTAAGCATATCTTCAAACCAAAACAAAATAGCGACCGCTGCTACCGTGGTCGACCCAAAGTCGACTTTCTTAACTTTTGTCTCTATGACCATTCAATGTAACTACTCTTTCCTGTCATGGGCTTCGTCCCAAGGGTACAACTCAGTTATTGACAGAGATGTATGGATTTAAGCGAATCCATGTTTGCCCTTTCCATAACCACTAATATACAGTAATAGAGGAGTGCTCTCTTACTTTATTTAGCATCTCAGATCCTCTTAAAATGACGAAATTGCCAACATCCTCACTTGGACTTAAGGTTAACACAGGCGCGAATGAATAGACACCCTGACATCAGAGTAGAAAATGTCCAACATGCTACTGCACGAGTTTATTGGAGACCCCTCTTCCAGCCAGTTTTACCAATTACAAAAGATGCTACTCAAGGCTGGTCCATGCTAGACATGTTTTCAAGCGTCAGTTGCGGTGAGGATTTACCATACGTGCCAGCAGTGGTCCACACTAGGCGTTTACTCGCGTTTTACTGGCAGTAAAAATCTGGAAAGCCAATCATCGATTTTGTTGGAATTTTATGCGGCCTTGATGCAGCAATATATAAACTCTTATTAGGATTGAGCATCTTCCGGGAACTAGATAGCAAATCAAACAGGGCACATCGAAAGTGTCACTTACAAATTCAAGGATGCTGAGAGTAGCCGGCGATGGTCAAAGCTGATGCTCGCTAGCTACAAATAGAAAGGAATTTGTCGCGAGCGTGACTATAGCGTGAAAATATATCTAGTGTAAACGAGCCTTCACATTGTTGTTGATGATGGCGTTTGATCACTATGTCAGACTAAGTCTTGCCAAAATAAATAGCAAAAACTCACAGATTTCGACTAACGAAACAAATTCGATACACACTCGAAAGAATTTATTTCAATAAATTTTAACTGCTCACAAATACAATCGATCTGTTTCTGTGTTTTTATGTATTTGTTTGTGTATTTATTGCAGTACATACTATATGAGACACACAGAAATAAATTAAATGTCATGACGTTGTAAATCAGCTGCCCCAAAAGTTAAAACAATGGCATCTTTACTCTCCCGCTGACGGGCGCACTGTTATCACGCGCCCGTGCTATTACCGGCATTATGCCTGCGTAGCACTGGCGCAGCACTGGCGCAGCACCGGCGCAGCACCAGCGTAGCACTGGTGCAGCACTGGCGCAGCACCGGCGTAGCACTGGCGTAGCAACGATGTAAAACCGGCGCGTCTGGATCTTACCCACTCGCCGATGGGAGAGTAAGAATGCCACAAAATTGTAGGTGAATGAACAGAAGGATGGCAGATCTAGTTTTACTTGTTACCAGTAATATAAATAATCGATAATTATTATAAGTGGGTGAAGCAAAACAAAGAATTAAAACATGGCAGTCTGTGACTGATCTGCTTGAAGTTCTATAGTGGACCGACTGCCATGTTGTCACTGGGTCCCTTTTACTGGTGATGTACTGACATAATGTATACTTAGGTTGGTCAGTGGGCTGCATGCGTCAGTATCAGTCATGCTGGAGTGCCTGTCTTTCAATGCGAGTTGTCTTCTCTTACGTCGGCATTCTCTCCTCATGGAGTGATGACATATTAGGAGTGATCTTACCTAGCTGAGGCATTCTAGAGCTCCTTTCAGTGGAAACCTAATGCCTTTGTGGTTGAGCAAAACTCCCTACTAATCAAAACACTTATTGCACTGCAAAGAATGCATTTGTTTTCACAAGCAGCAGGGAGCTCGCTAAGGGTAAGCAATTTGCTGTCTCTCATGCAGCTTAAGGTCATTGTTAGGGTGACTGAACGAGTCAGCTCCTTATTGGGAACAAGGAAGCAGTTAGTTGGCATTCAAATAGAGGTCATTCAACTACTCAGTCAGAGCAGGTATGGGAGGCTCTATCCGCTGGCTACTGCGGGCATCTATGGCTTCTGCGCTGTTCATGACATCTATGGGTCAAGGTAATATTTTACATCATTGTTGAATAACTCATTGGACATCAAATCCATCTATACTGGATGAAATTCTCCTGAGCTCAAGTATTTCTCATAGTTGAAATGCTAGAGTCATTGAATTGGGTGAACTGAGTGTTGTAGAAAAGTAGATATCTCCTGTGAACCAACTCCAGTATTATTATGTTCTCCTCAAGACTCTAGTACCTAAATCCATTCAATTTGATTGCAACAACTCAGATATGCAGTTGTTTAGGCAGCCTTACATCTAAGACTAGATTCCCGCTGTCCAGGCTTTGCCCACATTCAGGTTTATGAGATAATTAGGACTGCAAAAGAGAGGCAACTCTCATATGAGATCTCAACTTTTCTCCTGGATTTCAGTTTGGTTCTGAAGCTAGTGTTGCAAGTTTCCTCTTACTTGGTGCATTGTGGGATTGGTGAAAGAAATATGAGGTTAGGTTTTTGCACGGAAGGCTTCTCTACTTAATACCTGAATACTGACCTGTTCTAACATAAGCAGCCCATCTCTGAGTTAGTATGACATGTATTGGTCATGTGAACTTTGCAACTCATATGCCGTACACTGGTCATACTTATAAATCTTAGTATGACACTACTATATCATAGTAAGCTATATATGACATAATGGAGTACGGTGATCCCCGTTCTCATTGTTTGCACTCTCCACCTCACCTTCTCGTGATCTATATCTCCTCTATTTTCCTTTCTTCTTCTTTACAACCCACTGTTCTATTGAGTCCTACCTCTTCAGTGGTTCCTTTTCCCTATCGTGCTATGGGTGCAGTTCATTCTCTCCTATTACCATTGCGTCCTGTGGTTCGTCATTCATTCTGCCGTGCTAGGTGTAGTCCACTTCACGCTGTCCATACCTCTCTATTTTTCCTGCTTCTCTGTTCACTCCAAGGTCTTCCTTCAACCCTTCTCCCTTTTCTTTCCTTGCTATATTCATTCCTACTATCTCTCTCCCAGTCCCTCTCTCTCTCTTTTCTATTCCTGCTGTCCTTCCTTTCCTTCGACTCTCTGCTCTCCTTTCTCCCCCTATTGCTCCTCTTCCCTCTCATTCTGTCCAATACTCTCCTGTCCTTTTTTTCTCCCTTCCTCACCCTCTCCCTCCTCCCTCCCTTCTTCCTCTCTTCTTCCTTCCTCCCAATCTCTCCTTCCTCTCTTCCGGCTTCCTCCCCTCTCCTTCTTCTGCCATTGCCTTCCTTGCCTCTCTCCTCTTACCTTTCTCCTGTCCATTTGTCCCTCCCTCCTCTCTCCTACTCCATGCCTCCGTCTCTCTCTTCTTCTACCTCCCCCATCCTTCCATCTGCTCCCTCTACTTTTGCCTACTTTCTACCTCACTTCCTCCCTCCTTCTGCTCCTTGCTCCTACCCTCCCCCTCTCCCCACCTCTTTCCTCACCCCTTCCTCCTCTCCTTTGCTCCTCTCCTGTCCTCTCTCCAACACTATCCTACCCGGTCCCTTCCTTACTTCCTCCGTCCCCTCTCTTCTCTTTCTTTCCCTCTTTTCCCTCTTTCCTTGCTCCTCCATTGTTACGTCTCTCATCCCTCTTCCCCTCTCGACTCCTTCCTCCCTCCCTCTCCATGTTGCAACATGGCACACCCAAAACCCCCACAAAAAAACCAAAACACAACAAACAACAAAGAACACACAAAAACCCACAAACAACAAAAAAAAC
>ERZ1740065.3162-NODE-3162-length-10303-cov-12.147736_pt1 | contig 10303 bp, 7 predicted proteins | sample MGYA00581738_ERZ1740065 | MGnify/ENA primary metagenome ERZ1740065 (study PRJEB43018, sample SAMN04849749) | marine metagenome | isolation source: floating plastic debris | place: Pacific Ocean | collected 2008-09-01 | study: EMG produced TPA metagenomics...
GAGAGAGAGAGAGAGAGAGAGAGAGAGAGAAAGAGAGAGAGAAGAGGGAGGGGCTGAGGTAGAGAAGATAATTGAAGTAGAGCGGGAGAGAATGAGAATCAGCGAGCATACATAGAGAGGGTGAGGCTGAGGTAGAGAGGGTGAGGCTAAGGTAGACAGGAGGGGCTGAGGTAGAGAGTGAGAAGCTGAGCGAGAGAAGAAGGGAGCAAACAGAGGGAGAGAGAGTAGAAAGGAAGGAAAACACTCACGGAGGTAAGATGAAGGTTGAGAGAAATTATCAGGGAAGAGAGGGATGAAAAGAGAATTGTGGAGGAAGGTAGAAGAGATAGGGAAGAGTTCGGTGATATTTACGAGTCACACACACACCCTTGGACTACTACTGAGTGGATGAGAGGAAATGTATAGTATGCCTATAACAGTTGCTGCTGCGCAGGTACTAAATGTGATTTGGAAAACAAGAGGAAAGTGACAAAAGAAGAAGCACAGAAGTTTGCTGATGAGAATGGCATCAAGCTGTTTGAAGTCAGCGCCAAGCTAGACAAAGACAGTGAAGAAATGGACGCCATATTTATTGAACTGGCCAATGAAATTCTGGTACGATAGGATTTCACAAGCCTTAATATCAATACCAATAATCATGAGTGTTACCTCATGTTTCTATGTTCTTTAGCAAAGGCCAATGTCAGATAATTCAGGCGTTAGCTTGACCGATGAGGACATAGAGAATTCCAGAAAGAGCAAATGCCGGTGCTAAACATAAAAACTGATAGTGAAAAACAGACGGAGCTCTGCAACTAGAAACTAAAAACAGATAAGTCTCCAGAGCTGTAACGTGAAATACGGCTGCCAAATCTCCTGGTAAAGAGAGGGATGGCTAATCAGCTGATTCTTTGGATATATTGGGATGGCAATTACCTCCCGCTGTTGATATACAGGTTATATTTGTTAGTATGTTATCTCATGATACGAAACTCCTTCTCATCCATAGATCTGAAGCAGCATTGACTTTAGTACCACACAAAATAAGCATTCAGTACAGAGTAGGCGTTCAGCATGACTATTTGACTGTTAGTTTGTTATATAGTTATTTTATTATATATTACATATTTTGAGTATTTGGTAAATAAAACTCAAATACTCAAACTTGATGTGAGATTTTCTAAGTCAGAAGACACAGTCGACAAGTTGGTATGTAATGGAAGTCACAAGACCTCCACCCCTCTCTCTACCTTCTATGGATACATCTCATGTAGTTTAGACGTCTTGTCATTTCATTTGATCATGACTGCGATGAGAATGCAATCAATTCTGATTGGTTAGTAGAGCTGCTTTCACACGATCCAGACTTGTGCGTCTGGACTTCTAAATTCTAAGACTGATACACTGAGGTGCTTTTATGCCGTCCAGACTTTGTCCAGACTCTAAAGTAGCGAATGCAACGCAGGTCAGCATTACTTACCACCTCTGATGTATTTTCATGGCAAAGACAGAACTTGGAACAGAATATGTGTGTATGTATTTGTATCACTTTTCATGATAAAATTAAAGTTTCGTTCGTACTCTGTGGAAGAGAAAGGGGAAAAAGCATATTAAAAGGATTGACTAGATCATAGAACTCAGCTTGGTGTACTGACAACTTGTGAGCTGTTACAAACTGTTTTTAATCCACATAGAGTGAGGGAGATAACTCAGTGATAGTGGAGGCAAACACAGTCCATCATCAGCATAGATAGTAGCCGTTCTTGGTTAGCGACCGTCTGTTAGGTAGCGTCTTCCTGCCCTGTAAACTGTCAGAATTCCATGCGTCTAAAGTCAACTGGAGTGAACTCTAAAACTCCTGGCGTCAGGAACACAAAGGGGAAATCTATTCCCTAACAGTAGCAAGAGAAATACTAGAGATTTACCAGTAGTATTTCTGAACTTTGAGTAGCGATAGCTCAGCATGCTCAACAGCTAGGATTATGCCATCTTTGAGCTCAGTTCAGCGGGATCTAATCAATAGACCACAGGTGAATGTAAGGAAACAAATTATAATGATTTTAGTTTTTATTAATTTTGGCAGCTAACATACTAATATGTGCGAGAATATCTTATTTTTCCTCTCAGTTATGTAATCACAAATATTGTGATTTTTCTATGCTGCCTTTAGAAACAGTATCAATACCAATGCTGTTCTAGTGGTAATGAACATCTATCTACTTGCAACTCTCAGTCAGTATCCACGATCGAAGGTGGAGCGTACGGAGTTGTCTACTCTTGACGAACTTCCTAGCTGATCGCAAGTCTATCAATCATCCGAACGAAGCTCGTAGTTCACGACGTTATCACGTGCTAATCAACACCACGTGACAAAAACACAGCCATGCTTCCCCGTCAGCCATCGTTATCACTACTGTCCTGCGATTCGTGTAACTTATTTCTCACTTTTGTCTTTGAAAAACCGGGTGAATTCGTACGTAGGACGGAGGAAATATACCTTTACAAGTAGAAGATAACAAAATCATCACTATACCTACATAATTGATGGTTCAAAGCTACATAAGAAGACGTCACTGTGGATGATATTCGAAGGTACTCTTCAACTGCAGTTGCAGTTCTTTCAATCTTGTGACGATTTGAGTCTATTTATAAGGATCTCCTTCCATAGATCATAAGTTCAACTCGGACGGGGGCGAGAATGGCTCGTAATCCAGACTTTGGTGCTTCAAAAAAACCATTAGATGACGATAATGCTCAATATGAAGACAGCCCTCTACCCTCTCGGAGGAAGGACCCTCGTATCTTCAAAATCATAGTAATCGGGGACTCAAACGTCGGGAAAACGTGCCTGACGTACAGGTTCTGTGAAGGAAAGTTCCCATCTCGTGTAGAAGCCACGATCGGAGTCGATTTCCGGGAGAGAACTGTACAAATTGGTGACGACTTTCTCAAGGTATTGTGAAGCTTTCCATTGTTGATCGTCTGCCTCTATCAGTGTGTGAGGCTGTTATATGCCGTTGATAGATTTCCCTCCCAGTAAATTACAGTAGTTCACTAGCAGTGCTGTCCTCAGAGCGTTGTTATCGATACCTACGCTCTTTCTCTCTCTGATTACACCCCTGTGTGCAGTCAACCCATAAGGATACATCTTTCATTTTCTTTATCACAATGTTGGATCTACAGCTACAGCCATTAGTCTATTGGGAGATAAGTGACTGTTTGTTGAGGCTACTATAGTTTCCCTAATGCCGTCTATCCTCCTCATAGATGCTGTATTTGTCATCTATTCCTTCAATCAATTGACCAGCTGTGCCCGATTACTGTAAGCCTATAGAGTTTAGTAGATGTGTTAGGCTTCTAGCCAACTATGAGCTATAGCCTTGCTACATACATCATAATGATCTGAGTACATGAGTCGTAACTTATGGAGGAGACACCCTCTCACCATTAGGGCAGTCCGATGTAAATTACCCTTGGGAGATGATTATATAACAGTATCCAGACTACCAGCTAGTAGTGGCTAGCAGTGACTAGTAAGGATTGTTTATTGTGATGTGAGGCGTGTGAGTAGTCGCTATTACTGTTTCAGCTGCAGATCTGGGACACTGCAGGACAGGAGAGATTCAGGAAATCCATGGTTAGTAGCCAGGACTGTGGAATGTCCCTAATCCTGCTATTATATTCACACTAATGGTTACTTCTCTGTGAAAGACATAAACAATCTGCCAGTGACTAGTTTCTATGGTGACAACTACCCGCAATTCCCATCTGATTGTATTGTTTGACATTGAATGTAGTTAGGGGTGTTTTTGGATACTGGATGGGACTGCGTTGAGTAAATGATCACATACCCACGTGTAAATGAAGATGGCCGTCTCATCTTTACACGAGGAAGTTTTCATTTCGTGGAAATATCTCATGTCATGGATCATTGCTGACATTTTTCTCGGTGCCAACATTAAACCTGTTGAAAGAAATCATGGTGGGGCAATGATACGGAATTATTTACGAGGTCCAGAAGGCTAAATATGTGATTAATCTTTAAAAAAAATGCATTGTGTATTTATTTTGGCCAAGGGAATGCATTGTGGGATACTTTAGAACAGGATTTGATAGTGTCAGTCTAACGGCCGCAAAAATAGTAACGAAAAATTGTCGCTATTGCTGGGATTCACAATAGTAATAATGCCCATTATAGCTTATATAGGAGTTGTCTTCTCATTTACCGGATCAGTATCGTTAAGTGAAACGCTAACATTTCTGTCGCTATCAAATCTGGCTCTACAGTATCTGTCTCACGTCCATCTCTCGTCTGCAGGTACCACACTACTACCGTAATGTTCACGCAGTCGTCTACGTGTACGACGTGACAAAACGAAGCACATTCGACAGCTTGGACTCGTGGCTCACTGAATACCGACACTATAACCTGGATGTAGAAGTACCCAGGGTCCTAGTGGGTGAGATGGTCCTCAGTCTACAAATATAATCGGAGAGGTTTTGGCGTATCATTTAGTGATGGGAATTTCTTCATTATCCGTGGTGCATCATAGCCAAAACTCAACTTCCTGTTTTAGGAAACAAATGTGACCTTGACAACTTGGTGCAGGTGGGAACGAATGAAGCGCAATGTTTCGCAGACAAATATCAGATGCCTTTGTTTGAGACGAGCGCTATGGACGATGAGAGATCGGACCACACCGAGTCCATATTCATGACTATCGCCCACAAACTAAAGGTAAGATAACTCCAAGTGGCTATTGTTATTGCCAGGGTTGAATGTCTCGTTGTAGGTTTGGGTGTTGGACGTTATTTATTGTTGTTAAAATCTCAGCTTCGAAATGAGCTCTTGATAAAATGAGAAACTAGGAATAATGATAATATAATAGTAATGATAATAGAATAATAGTGATACTATGATAATAATGATAATATAATAACAATGATAATACTGGTGCTAGTACCGCGTGCCCTCTCAAGACGCGCATCTAAGCAGGCGAGGTCAGGGGTCAGAGGTCAGGCGTGTCGAAAATATAAAATTCCTCGACTGCTCCTCAGGTACCTTGTAATATACACCTTACGTAGGACACTGCGTCTAAACCACCCGGGGTTCCTCAAGATTAGGACGCTAGTGTTAATTTTTAGGAAATACGGTAGTAAAAATAATGACAAAATCAAAAGTCAGTTTACTCATTTACAGTAGCAGACGCTGAGGTATATACAGTAGCAGACGCCAAGGTATTTACAGTAGCAGACGCTGAGGTATATACAGTAGCAGACGCTGAGGTATATACAGTAGCAGACGTTAAGGTATTTACAGCAGCAGACGCTGAGGTATTTACAGCAGCAGACGCTGAGGTATTTTTCTCTTACAGGAATCTAAACCGATGATGGGTAAGAGATACAGCCTGTCAAATACTACTACTACTACAAAGCCTCAGGTCATCAGATACACTTCCATCGGTCAGGAGAGACAAGAGAGCTGCTCCTGCTGAGCAAGGAATGGAGGTTATACTCCTCCCATAGCTTACTGTGGATACTCTACTATCACTATATACACCTCTATGTATACTCTCTACTTGCTCTACCTACTCTCCTCCGCTGTGATGCCTTTACTGTCGCCATAGTGACAGAACCAGCATTCCACGCTAACTTCTGCAGCATTGACCCACTTGCCAAACATGATGATGTCACACCTATGCATACAGTCCTACCATGACAGTGCGTAAATGTATCAATAAACAGCTGCTACTGCTAGTGCGAATCAACTGCTCATCTTGATGACCCTGGTGAAACTGTAATCCAGGTTGTCATGGATACGGTTTTAGACAGAAGGGTTGAGAATGTTGGGATGCCGTCCAGCAGTCAGAACATTTACAAATAGCGTTGTGATCTAGGTCTGTAGTCAGTAGACAGGCTCCAGTGTGACTTCGGAGGAAGTTGACAAGGCACCGTAAAACCAGATCTGATAGCGACGATCTAATGGCCGCGAAAATAGCGACAACAAAATACTGCTATTGTTGAAATTCGCTATGGAAACTACGCCCATTATACCTTATGTAGGAGTTGTCTTCCCATTTATAGGATTGTGACCGTCACATCGCTATCATTGTTATTTCTTGATGATTTTGAAGGAAACACTAACAATTCTGTTGCTATCAAATCCGGTTCTACAGTGTGGGAGTTGTCTTCTTGGGTGTGGAATGATCTCCCATCTACTCATGGTACGGCTGGTTTCGTGTCAGACACAGTAGTAGTAATCCATGAGTTGAGTATCTGGGTACTGACTCACCGCTTAAACCCAAATATTTTAGCCACCTCATAATGATAGCCATAATAGTGACTCTATTCATGCTATCACTCTATATACACGTCTATGTATCATTACTCATTGCTCTATCTACTCGACTCCGCTGTGATGCCTTGAATGTATCTCTATCGCCAACGTGATGGAGTCAGCATTCCATGCTCATTTCTTCAACATTTACCTACCTACCTACCTTTAAGTGTGATGATATAATATCTATTCATACAGTCCTCCCATGACTGGTGCGTAGATGGGTCATAGGTCAATATAAGAGTTGTCCACATTTCTACTACTGCGTTGGTTAATCTTGTTGATCTGATGAGTGGTTAAGACATTGACAGACGACTAAGGACCAGTGTATTTTGACAGGTGCACTACAGGTGTTCACATCTCACTACCATGTAAAAAAAATTACTTCAAATGTACAATAACGAATGAGAAAAAAATATTTTCGTAAAACGTAAGGAACTGTGAGCCCAATGAAAGGATAAGTTCGATTGCCTCGACACTAACTCCGTGACATGAAACTATAACGAAACAGAACGCGACGCCACGCAACCAAAGGATCCAAGACGGAAGAAACCATGGAGTAGCGACTCTCGGTATTATGCTAATAGTTGGTCTTAGGTACACAAAACAGGAAAAAAAACATCACTGCACAATGTTACTACCTGATGACAAGCGTAACGCCATAGAAATAGAGTTAGAAAAATAGTACAGTTAGGAGGGGAGCATACCGCGACTGTGGTACAACGTTTTGACTTTTTGTTTGTGGGTGTGGTTAACGCAGAGCAAATCAACATGTCTAAGGGCATGAGGAGCCTGAAACCGAGGGACTCGCTGACGCCTGGGGAGGGGGTTAGAGCAATGATCGATAGAATAACACAACGTTGAGCCGAAACAAAGCTGTCCAATAGGATGTAGAGATTGGTTGACACAAGACTGGTACTATTGCCATGACGATGACCGATGCCCAGATAGACGAATGACACGAACAAAAAAAGCTATTCGATGATGTCCTCGCGTTTCTTGACTAAGAGGTAGGTTCTCATCTCGCCCTTTCCCTTGACCATTATCGTATCGCGGTATTCAAACACGTATCGGTCTTCCAGCATCTTGGCCGTCTCCTCCGTGACCTGAATACGACCTAGAAATAATCGAGTATTGTTGAGACGGACCTGAGGTTATGAAGCATCAGTACAAGCGGTAGTGATTGGCCGAAACTAGGAGGAGAAATGACATCCACATTGAAACTATTGACACAGGATGTTGAATACTGTAGATTCTTGCTACCATCATACCTGCCAACCTGCCAGGTGGAAAATACTGGAGATTCAGTTTTTTTCTGAACTTTGAAAAGCCATATCTCAAAACTCCTACCCCCTACAGCTAGGATTCTGTCATATTTGAGCTCAGCAAGATCTTCTGATGAGCTGAAGGAGAAGCTTAGGAAACCAATAATTACAATTTTGACTCAAAATCCTGTCAGCTGGGAGTCTCCTGGGAAGTCCGGGAAGGTTGGCAGCTACAGCTAGTATGCAGACAGACGGACAGACGGAGTGATTTCTAGGACGGACGGACCTATTTATGGTCAGAAAGGATCGAAATTATTGCATTTTTCATAAGTAATGGCTGCTCGCATGTCTGTAAAATTCCTTATATATTGTATAAAGGTCCGATTCCCGGCGTTCATAACAAGTCGCTCAACAACCCTATAAAACATCACTATAATAATATGGATTCGTCTTCTCTTGTGTTGTTCATCTAGATTTGTGATTATTTCACGCGTTACTTTATACCGTAAAACTGGACGGAACAGCGGCAGTCTAACTATAACGAAAAAATAGTGAAAAACTCATCGCTATCATTGGATTGCGCTATAGAAATGATACCCATTATACTTTATATAGGTGTTGTCTTCCCATTTATGGGATCGCTATTGTTAGATTGCTATCATCTTTATTTATTGATCATTTGGAAGGAAACGCTAACATTTAAGCCACTATCAAATCAGGTTTTTACAGTAGTTTACGCCACAATGAAGAGAGAGTTTAGAGTATTATATCACATCATGTGAGCTACAGTAAGTAGGTATAGTACGTATATCTGACTTAACTTACCTTCAACGCCAGTGCTGTACATCCTACTGGAGACGTTGACTGTGTTGCCCCAGATGTCAAAATGTAGCTTTGAGGTACCGATAACTCCCGAGACAATATCGCCGACGTTGAAGCCTATCTTCAGGGTGAAGTCAAAGTTGAACATACCTGCGTAGAAATAACTATAACTAAATGAAGAATAATAATAATAGTATATGACAAACGAATAATCCCAATATTAAAATTAAATTAAAAATGATCGGAATAAATAAAATAATGATCCCAATATTAAAACTAAAAATAATCATAATTATATGGAAAATAAAACAATCTTTGGTTCGTGAGGAATACTGTAATACTGAATACTGTAATACTGAAAACTGAATACTGTAATACTGAATACTGTAATACTGAATACTGAATACTGTAATACTGAATACTGTAATACTGAATACTGAATACTGTAATACTGAATACTGAATGCTGTAATACTGAAAACTGTAATACTGAATACTGTAATACTGAATACTGAATTCAAAATTATCTATCCAAAATATACCCATTACACCTTATATGGGAGTTGTCTTCCCATTCATGGGATCGCTATGATTAGATCACTATCATTTTTATTTCTAGCCCATTATCATGAAAACGCTAACATTAGTGTCACTATAAAATCCGGTTCTACAGTAAGTAAAAATAATTGCGATTGAGCACTAAACGTGATGTTGGAAAAACTCATTTTTCGAATTTATTATCCATCACATTCATTTTTTAGAAGGTGTATAGCTCATTGCAGAAGGTGCAAGATCGCAATTTTTGCTCATTACATTTATTTCGCAACAGATCTTTTTGCATTTATTTGTATCGCATTTATTTTTACGTATACAGTAGCAGGAATAAATATTAGCATTTGTGGATGGAGTCCATTCAAGCAGTGAAGTATCTCCCCACCTAAACGATCAACATCTATAAAGTCACATGATAGTTGTAGTTTTTCTATTCACGATGAGATGACAACTCCCAAAAGTTTTCATGATATGACAACTCCGACAGAATACTTTATTTACAGGAAATTGATGTGCTAAATATTTTTCCACATGTGAAGGTTTTTTCCACGATAGTTGTATTTATACGTTACACCTGATACATACCATACGTATATGTACATACCTTCGTTAAAGTTCTGAACAGTCTGGAGGACGGCGATACAGAAGTCCATGAGGGAGTAGAGATGATCTTTGGGTGTATTGTTTCGATCACGAATCGCCTGATTCAAGCCTGATGCTGCCATAAACGTGCTGCCTGTGTAAAATAAGAAGAGAATTAAATACGGTAAACGCGATAATTCATTGCAGCCTAAAGTATAAAGGTTTTAAGTGAGAGCAAATGATACTGGTTGTAACAATGATGGATTGGGATGTGTGACATATAGGCTTACTAAGCTCCACATAACTAAAGCGAAGGTTTTGATGGCGTCACTGACCAATTGTCTTGATTTTCTCTATGCCTCTGAAGTGTTTCTTGGTAAGAAGCAGTTCGTAGTCCATGAATAGTTCGTTCAGAACTCGTAGGAATTCTTTGCCTAGGAAAAATCGATAGTTTCAGAGAAACATGAATTGTGGTTCTACGGATAGTATCAGGTAAAATCAGTGCACCTCCTTGGAACGCTTCGTCGTAGAAATCGTCAAAGTTTGTGATGCTGATGAAGACAACGCCGACGTCTTTATGAGATTCGGAGTATTCCTGCTTCATCTGAATGGTCTCGATGACATGAGTGGGTATGATGTCCTGGAGTAGGGAGTCGGCCACGCGCTTCTCATGCTCCGCTTTCCTATTGGATGAACAATTGACTTGATCGCTAGCAGATACTACGCACTCCCTCTCTCTACCTCCCTCTCTTCCTCTCTCCCTCCCC
>ERZ1740065.3164-NODE-3164-length-10301-cov-10.819539_pt1 | contig 10301 bp, 5 predicted proteins | sample MGYA00581738_ERZ1740065 | MGnify/ENA primary metagenome ERZ1740065 (study PRJEB43018, sample SAMN04849749) | marine metagenome | isolation source: floating plastic debris | place: Pacific Ocean | collected 2008-09-01 | study: EMG produced TPA metagenomics...
AGAGAGAGTGTGTAGCTTACAGTATAATATCAGAGAGAGTGTGTAGCTTACAGTATAATATCAGAGAGAGTGTGTAGCTTACAGTATAATATCAGAGAGAGTGTGTAGCTTACAGTATAATATCAGAGAGAGTGTGTAGCTTACAGTATAATATCAGAGAGAGTGTGTAGCTTACAGTAGATGTTGAAAGTCTTCGGATTAGTTTACTACTGATGTGTTGAATACCAATCAGTTTTATGAATCCTGTTGATGGTACTGTAATCACCTGATATTAGCCATAGCAGTGAATTCCAAAAACCGTTGCACTTTTCCTCGCATCATCATCTCTGCTGGAGGATGATAATTATAGACATTGTCATTATATCGATGCTAATTATAGGTTTAGATGTAGATGATGAAATAGAATAAATAATAGTTATTTAAGTCGTGTGAATATAGGGGTTTTACGGTAAGTTAGAGTCTTCCTTCGCCTGAGGTACTAGTATAGCCAATGAGACGAGAACTAGTGTCAAACTGCTATCAATTCTCTCAGCTCCAAACTGATGCTGTTAGGCAGCAGCTATACAATCGCTAAACCAGCCCCGGCATCTGTGAAGCTATCAGACTGGGCTGAATGCTAGAGTCAGGTGACCCGCCGTGATGTCAGCCGCCTACCTATTGTTCTACCACTATTACCTGGAGACCCTTCATGTTTTAGTCGCCAAAGTTTGGAGCCAAATTCCCATCATTAGTTATCTGTTGCCTATCAGTTAGCTTTTACTAAGCTGTCCCCAAATATGACTGAATCGTAGCCAGATGGGTTTAAGCTAGGGGTTCTCAAAGTTCAGAAAGACGGAGCCTCGAGTATTTTCACCCTGACAGGTTGACTGGTATGGCCAGCTGAGTTGTACATAAGTCATGTTTCCCATTGTACTTAGCCTCATGCACCATGTAGAGGTACTTCAGTCCTCATTCTCAACTCCTGCTGTGAGGTTTTCTCATCGACCCAGATTAAGACAAGGCTTCATTAGTTTGACCCAGTTTGACTGTTTAGTTCCAGATGCCGACTTGATAGACAACATATTTCAGTCTTAGATCGCTGTAGGTGGCATTGTGTTGACCTTGACCCTGATTCAAATGCTATCCAGCAGTTCCATCCTGTCCATTGGTGACGGATGAATGCAGATCATACTGGTGGTGAGCTGGTATCATACGATTTGTTATGACGGCCGAAGTTGAACATACGTACGACCATCTTCCAGGAACAGCGGCAGCGTCAAGGGTGGCAGTGGTAGTGACGGTGGTAGTGGCAGAAGCAGAATAGCAGAATGAGAGATGCATAGCAATGTTAAGTTCATCTACCAAACACAACAGCCTGGTTGAATATCAAGCCAGAACCCTAACTGCTTATAGCGCAGAGCACAGTCATACGAGTCTTCATATAGTACTAATCTACTGACTGGAAGGTAGTACACTTCTATTCAGTTAATCAAAACTTTCTTACATTGAGAGCAGATGGATAGCATCATCATACCCTCTCTATAGCATCATCATACCCTCTCTATATCATCATCATACCCTCTCTATATCATCATCATACCCTCTCTATATCATCATAGAAGCCGAAAGGCTCCGGTATTTCCCAGGAGCCTCCGGTATCTTCGCTCTATCACGCTGAGCTGAGCTCAAAGATGGTCTAATCTTAGGCTTGGTGGGTAGAAGTTCTGATCTATGGCTTCTCAATGTTCAGACAAAAACTTACCCTCCAGTATTTTTTGTTCTGCTAGATGTTACCAAAGATTGATGTCACAGGGTGCCACCAGCTTTAGAGTGTCACTCCTGGAAGCCATTACTGTGACACTAATAGCTGCTGCTGCTTATCTCGTTGGTCCTGAATGATTTCTTCTCTCTTCACTCTTATTCAAAGAATGTTTCTACCAGCATTTCCCAACAGCCATTAGCTATTAGTCTTGTTGTGTCACATTACTGTGGTCACAAGTACTAATAGACACCATTGGCAGCCATCTCTCTGTGCAGCCCATCTCTGAGTTAGTAAGACTTGTATTGGTCATATGAACCTTGCGACTCATATGTCGTATAGTGGTCATACCTATAAAATCTTAGTATGACGCTACCATATCATACTAAGCTATCTATAACATAATGGAGTACGGTGATCCCGCTGTTTACACTCTCCATCTCACCCTCTCGCCACTCATGTCCCCTCTATCTTCCATGCTTCTCCACAACGCGCAGCTCCATTGAGCTCCACCTCTTCTGTGGGCCTATTACCCTTGCATCCTCTGCTTCGTTTTCCATTCTGCCCTGCTTGGTGCACCTACTCCATGCCCTCCCTGCCTCTCTATTTTGTCGTCCTTCTCTCTTCCCTCCAAGTTCTTTCTTCACCCGGTCATCTCGCCCCTTTCTTTCCTCGCTATATTCTTTGCTCACGTCCCCCTCCCACTCCCTCTCTCTCTCTCTTTACTTCTCCTGCTGCTGCTCCCAAACATAGGATTGGGATCACACAAATTATATATTTACTGGATCATCTCCCTGTTGGCAAATAAGCTTTACGCTGTAACGCTGTTCCCAGCATTTCTTTCCACTATCCAATTCTGATGCCTCATAAATACATCAACTCTAAATCGCCCTATTTTTACTCTTTAGTAAACCTACTGGAATTATAATATGGAATAATTACCTAATAGGATTAGGGAAATAATTAACTGAAACCTCTCCGTTAACTCCTGCCTCTCCGTTAACTCCTGCCTCTCCGTTAACTCCTGCCTCTCCGTTAGCTCCTGCCTCTCCGTTAGCTCCTGCCTCTCCGTTAGCTCTTGCCTCGCCATGCACTTTAACATATGCATTGTGACTGCCGCCTCCCTATGTACTTTCCCTCTGCGTTCAACCCTTGCCCATGAAGCAGTTTGCATCTTATGCTATCTATCTATTCCCCATTACTGCTCAGCTGACCTCATTATCTCTGTGCCCTTCTACTTGCTCGAGCTCAACTCATCACTACATCACGGCTCATGCTTGCCATCACCTATCCTGCCTCTATTTCCCTCAGCATCACATCACTTTCCCAATGCACTCCTTACTGCCACAACATGAAGCAGCCTCTTGACACTGCACCTTCTTGTTCACTGCCCTAGAGACACATTGCGGATTCCTGAGCCTTATATAAGGGCCTGACGTCTAACTACCCCTGTCCTCACCCCTGTACCCTAGGCCTATCCCCATATCATTAATTAATCATCTCGTCTCAAGATCTCTGATCACTTTCGCCTCTTCATATATCCACACCTGTTACTGCCGGTTGGAAGAAAGAGTACCTCTATAGAGTATGCCATATATAGATCGTACTTAAAATCGCTTAGTATGACGTATATTGGGCATATAAACATCACATTTTCCTATGACATGTAGTGGGCGTACTTATTTTGAGATATACTGTAGCCCTGTGTGGAGTAACTAGCCGCCATTAGTAAATTGCTACCAGAAATCTGGAGAAAGGGTCAACTGTCAGCCTCCCTAACCAATATTAGAACATCTTCCAGTAGTTTAAATTTCTGCTGCTAGACTTGGAAAAGTCACAAGTTTTGAAACCCAAGTGAAGTTTGAAGTTACTATCTTAATTCATAGATACACTTGCACTTGATACCAGTAGTTGAGGTCAAGTGTCAATTGTCAAGTGTCAGGTGTCACGTCACTGATACGGAAGTCTTAAGTGAATTCAAAATGTAGATACCTGGTGGCTTTAGTTGTACACAAAATGGAGCATTATACGTAAGCAACGGTTGCTGCGGCTAAGAACTATGTGATTCAGTGCTTATGTATGTGCAGTAATGCTTACAGCATGTTTATAAGGAAGACAGCAATGTAGAGGCTAAGGATACGTATAGACGGTAGTCTGAATCCGAGCTGTACACAGCTGTGGACTGAAGTTGAGTGGAGTCGATGAAGTGAAGCACAAATGAGATTTTGGGGTTAAAGGTTAATTGCCAAGTCCATGAGTCTGAGTTAACCATGAAATCGCCCAATTGGAAACTAGGGTGCCCTTGATAGAACTGTAATTACTTGAGTTCTAAGCTCTGCATGTAAGCTTGCAATGTCTGCGAAGTTGATTAATAGGTGAAGTATTATTGTTCTAGATCCTGATCCTGTACCTGGAAATGTCATAGGAGTTGTCCTATCATGATAAAGTGAGGTGACTATCACCTTCACAATAATTAATCACAACTGTTATTATCGTAACAGGTCTACTTATGAGCTTACATGTATGTAGGGTTCCATCGACACACTAGATAAACCTCTACCGGCTTATAGGATAAGGTGTCTTTTCAATCGTCAGTGTCTGCTTGTACACAGCGTACTATTTCCCCTACCTCCAGGCCTACTAATGCTACCAGTACATCCGATAGGCTCGCACCAAGGTGACATAACATATAGTTTGGTTCCATGCACAGTAGTGAGCTGATGGTCAAGGGATTTACTAAGTAGTTAACTCTTCGTAAATTCTCCACGTGATTATTGAGCTGAATGGAATCCTCATCCCGATAGACAGCTAAACCAGGCTGCAGCAGATACATCAGTAAGCACAGCCTTCTGTTCTTATGAAAGCCGGAAAGGAACCAAAGTTTGCATGACCACATGTCCATTGAAGATAGCCAAGACTGACCACATGTCCATTGAAGATAGCCAAGACTGACCACATGTCCATTGAAGATAGCCAAGACTGACTGTAAGCTTACTTCAAGCCACGGGGTAAATTCAGACCTACTCTTCCCACAACATACGCTCACTTTGTATCGTAACCTAAATGAAGATGATTGCGAGCCATGAAATACTAACAAACTCAGAACAACCTGAAGCCTGAAAGAAGTTGGCCAAATTAGAACAGTAATGCTCTCATAGCGCCGCTAAATCATTCATCATGGGTTCTGTAAATTATAACTTCATCATAAAAGTTGAGAATATTAAACGATCTGTTCCTTCTATCTAGCATCACTTATCACTTGTGATTGGTGTAAAACGCTCTGGTATTGGTAAGATAGAGTTATACTGCTCGCTAAGAGTCTCCATTCCCATTTGAAGCCTCCTCTACAAGCCATTGACAGCTGCTCCGGTATTTCGGGTAGGTCAAGATAATCAGCCAGACCCTTTCACGCATCAGATAAAGAATTGTGTTTCAACTCCTGACAACTGTTATGGCAACTAAGCAAATGAGAAAATAACGAGTCCATCAAGGCTTCCAGGGTATGTAGCAGAAAGATTATCTTAAGGATGTCATTTCTAGTTTGAATTTTTTGAAAGTGGAGAATTTCTCCATTAAATGGCAAAGGAACTTGGTTCCATGTGAGCGAAGATGAGGTTGCGAGGTACAGCATACAGCTGTATAACATTCACTAATGCAACAGGAAATTGATTTTCAGGAAGGTTGTATCAAAATTGTTGCGTTGTGTCTCATGTTCCTTTATCGCTTACTTACATTTTTTCTGTCTAGAAGTGTTTGTGCACTAAAAAAGGCACAACACAAAAAGGTGAGATCCCAACACACGCACGCTGTCATGGCAAACTGCTCATAATGAATCTCACCTACCTTGCTCGCCATCACACGACTCGCGCAAAGGATTACAGGATGCATGTGAATGAGGCTTAAGAAAGGCAATTCCGCCTTTTTTTGTGAGGGTAGTAGAGTTCCCTGCAACCATAACGGTTGTATGACCACAGAAATCACTGATGCACAGGAGCAACTGTGGTCAGTCCTCTTCCTGACACCACCCTAACTGAGGATTGAACCCGGGACATCTTTCGCAGGGACGCGGTGCCGCTAACCACCAAGCCACAGGTATTGGACAGTATAGCAGAATCAGATGTTGCAACGCAAACAGTGATGTGAAAAAGCGGCTTATTACACATCGAAGGGAGAGTTTCATGATGCATCTGATGTTTTGGAATCATATTTAGTTAAGTTGGTATTGAAAAAACCAAGGCACCGGCATGTAAATCAAAACGGAGTATCATTGTTGAGTTGTTTCAGTAGAGATGTGTTAACAGGTATGGATTGAAACTACTGTATGGTTGCTACCACAGGATAAATCATAGTGACTTTTTTAATCTGACGAGCATTAAGTCGAATTTGTGGTAGTAGGCTAAAGTTGTCATTATCCTTTCCTATTGCTGATGGTTAATGACACAAAAGGAGTTTAGACATCTAGAGTCTGGGTGTACAATAGTGACATGATAGTGTCAGGTAGCTGAAATCTTCTGGAGGTGTTCTGATGGCATCATATGGAGCAAAAACGTTTTCTAGTCTGAAACCCACATACCTACGCGGTCTAACATCTCAGGCTCCCTTCTACGGAGATTAAGGTCAATGTCAACATGTTATTCAGTAGATAGATCATCTCACCTTTGACACGTTATACCGTAACCTATATTGACGGATGTAGTAAGACAAGTTTTATCACCAGAACCAGAGTGTTGCAACTATGACAGGTGTCTGGAATCAAACCAAATAATCAGGCATGTACCTCTTACCTACTACCTCTTAGTACAAACCAACAATGTGTGATAGAGGCAAAAGGCAATAAATTACATGTGTGGGCAACAGGCATCAAAGTTGCATGTTCAATTCCTAGTAAAACAAGGTAGCAGGTATTAGAAGCAACGGTTTTAGTGACAAGTATTGCAGTAGGTTTCGCAATGATGTTAAGCACTAGCCATTGTTTGAGTGGTTTCGTGTAGTTTATTGGATAAAATGATTGATTTAAGCATAAAACGTTGATTATTTACTCTGACTTCATCATGAGGAATTGATTATTAGCTGATACGGTTGAACGAACACTGGGAGAGTATACATAAAGAGAACTATAGCTAACCCTCCTCGCGTTCATGTCACACAATTTGCAGACATCACATATTCATTACCTGCAGCTGCTATGTCACATGTCCTAAAAAGATTGAGGCTACAAGAATCACCGGATGAGGAGAGGAAAGCCTCCGAACGCGAGTGTTATTTCTATTTCCACAGTCACATGACAACGTTGCGGTATCGTTTGTTGCGCCAGCCGTAGACTATTGTGTTGGATATCCCAAAGGTGAAGAAGCAGATTAAACTGATTGGTGATACATTGCAGTGCTTTACGTGGATATCAGTTCGGAGAAAAATGCCGGCGAGAGGGGGTATAAGGCAGAACACGATCATCCCACAGAGAATCATGATAGTCTTTGTTGCGGCAAGTATTTCCTTCTTTTGCGTCGTTATAGAAGGGCTGACGGTAGTCCTTAAGGTGTGGAGTATCTTTCCCATTCCTGCCACCATTATAATGGCAGGAATTGTTCGCAGAGAGAAATTAACTCGCAACGGCCAGATACTATTAAGATCGTTCGGTCCGTAGTAGGTGTTCAAACAAATGTCTTCGTAGAATATCGTGTCCAGAGTAGCGTTGATGCCCAGCACAGTGATCACTTGAAGACTTAGCCATAACGAGATCTTCCGAACGAACAAGTTATACTTGTAGTGTAGTGGATTGCTGAGAGCAATCAGTCTCTCTATCACAGCAGACATCATAAAGTGGTACCGTATAGTTATAACCGATCCGAGAGTGGTTACACAAGCACTCAGTGGCCTGCTTTGAATCAGAACGTCTCTGAACCAACATGAAACCCTGAATGCAGATACGAATCCTTCGACAAGATCAGCAACGGCCATGAACTGTAGGAGACGGAGGAAGGCTGAACCTTGGAGTGACTTGACCTTGGAGAGAATGACCAGGTGAAGGCTATTTATGAGTATCGAAGTCACGTTCAATGTCAGAAATGGAATCTCCCAACTGAGAGGGTTGCATCTGGTGTCGTCTGGGCGGCAGAAGCTGAGGCTGCTGTCGACAGGACTGCTCACTTGAGAACTGGTGATGTTGTCAATACTGGAATCTGCCATAGATAGCTACAATGTCACAGCGGCATGATGTTTGATGACATCAACATAAGAACAGAACTATAGCTTATATTCCAATAGAGTACTTACCTGTACATGCTCTCCACCTAGACTCGATATTTACTTGGGCATCCGTGCAGTGCACCCATTCGTAACTGATTGACTGGAACCTTACGCTTGTTTTCTCGATTTCAGTCTGCTGAAGGAACGTTTCCGCATGCCTCTCAGATCTAGTCTTATCGCCACCAGCAAGGGTAGTACTGAGTGCATAAGCATCAAATTATTTCCTTGTCACCGTGGAGATGAGATGGGTGGAGTTTTCTAATGAGTACAACCAATCAAAAACCCTGTGACAAAGTGTAGGAAGTGGTTCATCGTCCATCGGTTGTTATGAGGCGCACCTACTAGCCCACTGTTCTAAGAGCTGAGCCCCTACCTAACTACAGCATGTCTCTGTGGTGTTGCATAACACCTCATCAGTGTTTCTAATTTCTCTTTCACCTTAGTTAGGATCCACCAATGATAGGCATACTTGCCCGAATTTCTCAGGACAGTACCATGATTTAAATACTTGTCCTGCATGACCATTTAGTCCCGGATTTTGGAAGTTGGCAGTAGTAGTTAGATTGATGAATGAGGAATCAGTATATAGTGAATCAGCTAAGTTATCACAGGTGTTTGTTGTTTAGTGTTATGTGTGACATCTTATGACATTGGACTATAATTTATACATAAATGTATGTAAACGGACATGAGAATCAGGAAAATTCTACGGAATACCTACTGGATTGGGATAAATTACCTAACACGTAAAACAGTTATAAGCCTGTGGAGACAAATCTCATTTCACACATCCCTTGTATGGATTGAAATGCATGCTTGCATGATAGAATCTGTTTATCATATGGCATGATATATCAACATATCTGCTCAAAGTAGTACTTAGGCATACAAGCTGTGGTACTTACACTTGGATCATGAGCTCTGCTTGATTTCAATCAAGGTAGTCAGGTAACATTGGGCTAAATTTTGACTTCGGGAAAATGCAATTTTCCAATCCTTGATATTATGAGTCCAGAAAACTCAAAACTTTCTGACAGGTACTCTCAGGTACTCTCAGGTACTCTCAGGGTTCTGGAGGGAAATTTGTTTCACCCAGGCCCTATTGGGGACTAAGAGCGCTTCCAGACCCTTGACACACTGGCAAACGGCACTAGTACGCAGTACCTGTTGTAGCATATCCCTGGTTTTTGTGGTTTTTACTTGGCAAGTATGTGATTAGTGCACATAGAAGTTCACTGTATGCCATTCCTTCAATGACAGATACAGGTGGGAGATGACCGGGTCGAGTTCTACCCGGATGTAACTTCAACTTGATTGTGGCTGAAATGACACTGCAGAATCAGATTTGAGAGCAGCAGTCTAACCACAGTGAAGATAGCAACGAGGAATCTTCACTGTCATTCAATTATCTACTGTATATAGGGGTTTTATTTTTAGATGATCGAAATCTACAATATTTTGCCATTTGGGGTTGACAACACTGATTACGCTATCGATAGTCTCCCTACCAAGACTTATTTTGGAGTTTTCTTCTCCTATTTGCGCTCACAATTGTTGATTTCTTGATGAGTCTGGATATGATGCTAACATTTCGATCACTATCAACTCCCGCTCCATGGTATTTGCTTCTACAAGAGACGACAGCTCCTCATTAATAATTCAACCCACTGATTAATAGGATCATAGGTATGTGCTACCATTTGTGCTCTCTGAGGACCTGAACAGCGCAATGAATGTAATTAGTGTAATTAATTCAGTAATTACACAATTGGCCTGAGCATAACTATCATACCTGCCAAGTCTCCCGGATTTCCCAGGAGGTTCCCGTCTTTTAGAGGCCAGAATTTAGGGTCAAAACTGTTATTATTGGTTTTCTAATGTTCTCTTGTGACTCAATAGTTCAAGTTTACTGAGCTGAGCCCAAATGTGGCAGGATCCTAGCTGTAGGGGGTAGGGGTTTTTAACTATGACTTCTCAAAGTTTAGAAAAATGGAACCTCCAATATTTTCAACCTGACGGGTTAACCATGTTAATCATGCGTAAAAGATATGCCGCTGCATGTGCTTTGACTGGCACTGAGTTTCCATGATACTAAATTCAACATGTACAGTGTCGAGGGGACTGAGAAATGAGAATACAGCTGTTCATACTGCTTTAGTTTACTCTCATGCTGTATATATCATGAAAATAAAGGATGGACAACTCCAAATATAACAAACTAAGTATAAAACATCTTGAGCGAAGAGTGTGAAGAGTATGAAAATTGAGTCAAAGCTTGTCAGCTTCTCACTCACTACCAACCAACCAACCAGAAAGG
>ERZ1740065.3165-NODE-3165-length-10300-cov-11.645583_pt1 | contig 10300 bp, 9 predicted proteins | sample MGYA00581738_ERZ1740065 | MGnify/ENA primary metagenome ERZ1740065 (study PRJEB43018, sample SAMN04849749) | marine metagenome | isolation source: floating plastic debris | place: Pacific Ocean | collected 2008-09-01 | study: EMG produced TPA metagenomics...
CATGGGGTCAACGAGTCGAAAGTGACCACAAAGTGGTCAATTTAGCAACTCAAGTGCAACTCGAGTCAAGTTAACTGACTCGAGTTCCCAGCTCTGGTTTTGCGATCTGCACTCTGACAGAATTGACAGCCAGCACTACTACAGGCAGAGTGTTTACCTGGTCCATTTAGAAAAAGTATGAATACCGGGATTGTCATGCCAAATATCTAAATTGTAATAGATTGAAGAGTGCGGTCAGCATTTGTTTTGTTCCTGCTGATATAACTTCACGATGAAAAACTCAGCGCGTAGGTAGCAAATGTATTCAGAGCCGAAACTCTATTGAGAGTAAAGCTGAACTCCATTGCATCAGTATTCTGCTGTTACTTGTTAAGTACTCACATAACATAAACAATATGAGAACAGTATGTCAGAGACACCAGCGATCCTAACTGCTTTTGCTAAATTATGAACTTTTAGAAGCCATTGTTCTGACTCTATGCAGAGAGAAGACCAAGAAGCCCAATTATGCTAGAGGCTGGTCCACATTAGACGTATATTCACACAATAGTCAGGCTCTTCACAAATTCCTTTCTAATTTCAGCATGCAGGCGTCAACCTGAACTGTCGTCAGCTACTTTCAGCACGATTGAGTTAGTAAGCCACACTTTCGGAGAGGCGCTACTTTATTGGCCATCTATTTATCGGAAAATACGCTGTCCGAATTAGTGTTCATACACGGCTGTAACAGCTTCCCACAAGATTCCAAGAAAATCACTGATTGGCTTTCCAGATTTTTATGGTCAGCTTGCTTAAGTGTTGACACTGCTGGCCCATACAGCAAACTTTCCCCGCAACTGATGCTTGGCAGTACGTCTAATGTGGACCAACCTTCGTTCCAAACAAGTAGATAGGTGTGCTAACTCTGGCACAACACTGGTCGACACTTACTTACCTTACTTACTTACTTACCATCTGAAAACACTGTTGAGCCAGCGTACCGGCTGCCTAAGACACCAGCCCTCCTTCCGATAAGAGACTACGAAATGCTGGAAAAGCTTGGCTCTATTACAAACGAACTCTACCTCTTGCTAGGGAGTGAAAGACACTCATGGATATGGTGCTATAGTTAGCGACGATGAAGAAGTCAGGAAACCTCTACTCCCATACAGCGATGGTGATGAAGCGGAACGAGACTCTAATCCACCAAAAATGGCTGCCATTCTGGAGATTAGTGTATGTTTGGCAGCTTTCGTCGGCCGGGTGAGCATAATTTACTTACAGAAGTGAGCTGCTTCAGTAATCAGTTATGGGGTAGTGTGGTCATACTTTTATTTATTGTGAAGATCATTTATTTCATGAGGCTGAATCCATTTTCTTTTGTTTAGATCAGAAAAAACTGATCACCAGTGTTACCAACGCAAATGGAAAAATATCATAGATTTCAGTAATATAAAAATATAAACCCCACATGCTGCCTTGAAATTCACTTTATGACCTTTATTTTAGTACATTACTGCTCATCAAATACCGTTAGTCAGTTTCCATGGGCTTGTGGTTGACAAAGAAAGTAATAACATGACCTAACGTGGTAAATTAGCTGCCTCAAACTCTGAAAAAGTCATAGATGTACGTGTAAAACTGTAGGGTTGGCAACACTGCTGATCACCCTGTATTGTTTGTTGGGGTATGTGAAGAGTGAGGAGTGTTTCATGTTACTTAAAAAATCCTGAGCGTATGTTGAACCAGATCGATAAAACCTCCAGGTAATCACATATTTATGACAATAGTGGACGTCATGAAGTGAATCATTTCTGACCAACTTGACTATTGTAGCTGTCAATGACTGCATCAATACAATCATACTGCAGCTGTACTCTCTTAACTCAGAGGCAGGATAAAGCAATGTTAGACCTGTCCTCATTACTTCAATAGCAATCGTGGTGGCAAAAAACATGCCTCACTCCACTGATGATGGTACCTCTAGTTTACCATTCTGAGTTGGCTTTGAAGTAGATATATAGGCTACCAGCTAAAGATTTTGAGTCATAGAACAATTTTTTAGTCTGTTAGAAGTACTCAGCTGCCCTTTTAAGACAGAGGTTGGCCAGTCATAACTGGCTGGCTATATACGGGAGGCAGTTAGGGCTGTCAGCATGACAGAAACAACAGAATGCACATCCATTCTGTAAACAACACTCCTGTAGCTGAAAATGAAACATCAGAGGATGCGATGGTAACCAGCAGGAAAGCTGAGCAGATATAGAGCAATTCAGACGGCTCAGTGAATAAATGAATAGCAAAGGATAGCGCTGGAAGGTGACATACATAGACATACAATGACATAAACTGACACACACAACTGATAACAACTGACACCAACACCAAGCAACACCGAGCAGCTGGCAGCAGCCAAACAGGGAACAAAAATAATTGACAGATATATACAGGGACCCGCAACAACCAAAAGGGAGTGACACCGGTTGACAGTGATGGACATAATATGAATGTAGATAGACATAAATCAGCACACCGTAACGGACAGTGGGTGCTGTGATAGAGGATGGCTAGCATAAAAGTTATATTGATGTAAAGCAGCTGATATGGCAGGATAGCAACAGGTGATGGAAAGTCTTGATGACCAGTTGTGGATAGCATATATGACAAGTTTTATCACTAGAAATACCGGAGATTCAGCTGTGATGAACTGTGAGAAGCCATTGCTCAGCTACAGCTAATATATTTCCATATTCAGCTCAGCTCAGCAAGATCTAACCAGTAAGCCATAGGAAAAACATCAGGAAACCAATATTAGTAATTTTGGCTAAAAAATCTGATCATAAAATATGGGAGGCTCCTGGTAAGTACACATGACGGATAGCGACAAAAACCTCCACACTAACTATGCCCCGATAGCTTGTTACTGAATTTTCATTGATAGTAATAATACCAATGAGTAGCATCACCGTTTTTATGCAGCTGAATTGCCTCAGTAACTATTTTCATAGATATTCTGTGAATTTAAACAGTGTATATTTGTGATATCTCACTATTCCCTAATAATCCACGCTAAAATTTATATCACAACGTTTTTTATCCGCAGGTGACGTCATAATCCAAGTGCATCAGTGGCCAAACTTCTCCATACCTTAGTACTGATCTGGTTCAATAGTTGCTGTCTGTATTTGCTCCCTGGTTTACTGAACTCAAATATAGTAGGAAAAAATAAGAACAGACCATTTACCTTTCACAGGGTCTCTGTCTCTATGCCCTGGGCCCGACACTTCTTGATCTGACTAAACTAGCTGGAGTTCGAGTCTCACAGACAGCTTTCCTGTTTGTCGCTCAGTCGATTGGACTGATGGTAGGAACCCTGTCGGCAACCGCCATTTTCTCGAGGTAGGCATAAACCGCATGGATCGATTTTCTGTCAATGTCTAGAGACTGTTATTTCGGGTCAAAGGTTAGTTGTCAGAAAACTAGATGATCTCACTCGCTGGTGAGGGGCAGAGTTGATAACACATGTTGGATCACCTAGTTTAAGGTGGGAAGAGAAATTTTCGTAGTTGTAGATTGCCCCACCCTGAGAGTCATTTAAGTTTCAAAGAATTTCAGGGTACGGAAATAAACAACTATCAGAGTTTCATCGGCATATGGCAAGAAATAAGACAGCGAGTAGTCACGGAAGTACATAAAAATATCAACTCCATCAGGTAGTAAGTGAAAGCTACAGTGCCCTTATTTTGAGCCTGTCGCTAACTTTAAGATATCAACTCTTAATACAAACTTATGATGGTTTATTAGACCAGCTCGATCCAGTCAAAGCCTGCTTCTCTTTCCTCAGGATAGACACCAGACTGGCAATGAGTCTCAACATGTTAATCCAGGCCATCTCGACTGGTCTCATTCCGATCTACGGCAATATCGTCTCTATGTGTGCCATGCTATTCTGCCAAGGAGTTACTCTTAGTCTAACCGGCGTTGGTAAGTATATACAACACAATGTAACTCTTTTATTGACAGAGTGGAGTTCGAATGAGCAGTGACAGTCTTACATGGGATAGGAACACAGTCTCTATCGCACTCTTTCTACTTGCAATGCTCGAAAAAAATAGCTTGGAATATTATTTCTCTGTTGCTGTCAAAAACAGTATCGTGATTGCTTGAAACACGCAAACAGGCACTAAGATTCAAGTGTCAAAAAGCTTCACGGATATATTTGTGGCATATTGAATAAGTTAAGGAGATATTGAGGACACTAGCTCCTATCTTTCAAAGATGATAATTGGCTGAATCTCCATCACATGCAATCTATCAGCAAATCTAGTTGCTCGGATCAACCACGCTTTAGACTTGACTCTCAGTATCAGCTTGGTAATATGGCGATCGAAATTCCGATACAGGATGTAGTAGAATAATGGCACTAGCTGTCAGAAGCTCACTGGAAAGATCGAGGCAATATTTTTGGCAGATGTCATACCTTCCATCATCACTGTGGTACCAGTAGGATGAAAACACACACTGTGGGGTAGAGGAGAAGAAAGATAGCAGGGCGGATGCCAGTGAGAGTGATACTCTCCTGATGTCATCTATGACCATCACACTGACTACATGATGGTCGTAGGTTTGCATTCAGTAATATTAGAATGGTTCTGATGGAGATTTAAAATACTGTTTCCACCAGGGCAACATCCCTCTGCATCTTATCCTGGATGATGTACCAATCAGAGATGTTCCGAAACCAATGTCAGTCACTTGATCTGAGCTCTGCATGGCTCACCATAACGCCCAACTAATGTTATTGTGCACTGAAGCAATCCCATAAGATAGTCATGCCTGGTTCTCACTTCCCTGAGATGGAACCGGCAATACTGAGTATCAGGCAATTGGTGACTGGTCGGCAAGCGGCACTACGCTTGCAATCGTGCTGCAAGATTTTGGGAAAGCTGAACTTTCCCAGGTCTAATAACAACCACAATGCGTTGTGCAATGCATTTCGCAAGAGTCCACACCTGTCAGCTCTACAACTCTACGGCACCGCCGATACGTCACAGGGAAGTGAAAACCAGGCTTAAGTGACATCTCAAGTACGCTGCTAGTTGTGAGCCTACTTTGCTATTTTGGCTGTTAAAGAAGAGTAAACAACTCCAAAAATGAGCTAATCATGATACTGACTCTGTATTTTAAAAGTTATCATGTATCAGTTTCATAGGTGCTTCATCAAGATCAATGCAGCCAAAAGGTTGAGGTCTGAGCCTATCTCACTCAGTAAAGTTTGTCAAAGCACCTTTCCTCGTTACTTTTTCAGTTAATGATCTCTGACATAGGTCGTACCATGCAGGGCTCTCTCCAGGATTTGTCAACTTTGGGTGCAAATTGCTTATTTTTCCTTTAACTCAGCTCAGAAATGGGTGCACATACGTTCCGCACTGGCCAATAATATAATGCCTTACAACATGACTTGAACTATGGACAGCTCTTCTAGCTGATGTATTTGCAGGGGTGTTCCTGTGTTTTATGCAGATGTTGACACCTCATGTCGGGGTCTGGGGTCTGGAGTCTGGGGTTTGGGAAAATTTTGGCATTTTAGAGTGAAAAGTATGGATGGAAGCAAACACAGGCAACTACTCACAAAGTTTGGAATGCCCCAAGGTCTCAATATGTGGCTAACTAATGGGCATAGCTGAATGACTGTCTCATGAAGGATAGGTAGCTATCACCTTGGCCCATCACCTATCCTCACCACTAGGTCTAAAATATTCAGGCTAGTTAGCAACCAATATCCCCATTTGGTCTGTGGTCAACAACAACAACAACTGTTGGATACTGCTGATTCCTGTCATTGATACCTCATAGCTACTGCAAATTACCCATAGTTCATACAGCTCAGTGGTGTCAGCCTGCTGTGAGTATGACCACCACACAAGCAGAATGCAACATTGCGTAGGATGACATAGTGTTTGGCCAACTGAGCAGCTAGTGAGCCAACAGCAAAATGTGTCTTTGAGAGATGGGATGGAACCATGATGGAAGTCTACTGCTACTCTGGATCTGACAGTGTACTAGTAATGCATGCAGCTTGTGTACCATAGAATCACAAATTTGATAAATGATGTGCATTTTGATCCATTCAGATATGAAAATAGACACCAACGGAAGATAAAATAGCAAGAATGCAACTGCACAATTGATTGTTTCTTTATTCTTGATATTCAGAGTACTTCACCTGACCACATCCAGATGCAGCCTTCATGAAAATGAGTGCATATTATGGCTCTCTTGATATACTGGTAACTGCCGACGAGCAAGCTACTAGCACTGCTTACTTAGTGCAGTGAAGCTGAGTGGCTCATGCGTGACGTCCCTGATATATTAATAGCATAGTTCCTCACACGCTCGCTCGTGTGAGGAGTGCCTACAGACCACACGATACGAAATACATACGCATAGGCAGAGAAACTAGGCAAATAGTTACTACGACCGAACGAACTGATTGGGCGGATTGGTTTGACCTATGGGCGGAGCGCCCAATTGCCCATGCTGGAGAGAGCCCTGTAATGTCCAAAATACTGTTGTTGATGTCAAGAATTCAATGCCCTGTTATGACTTTACCTTCACTTTGATTTCAGGAGCGTGGAAGATTTGTCTCAAGCTTGGAGGAAAGAAAAGGAATGGCATACTGCTGCAAACTATTTATTTGGGTGATTCGATCAGCGGAGTTTTGTGTCCATTCATCGCACATCCATTCCTTTCTACTGCTAATAACAATAGCATCCATAGGTATGCTTTCTCTTATTCAGACCATGAGACCTGGCTATTGGTGCACCTGGCTATCAAGCAGTAACTCAGCATGGACCTCACTCAAGCAGGATTGATTAAATTTCTATTCTAGCCTCCATCCTACTATTAATTCTACCAGATTTCCAACAACCTCAGAGATAGAAAATACAACTGTTTTTGAGGTTGGAGGAATAGACAGACAAGATGGTGGACAAGGAGAAACTAATGTTGCCTATTTCTACCTGCTGATGGCAGGTGGTTTGGTGGTACCGGCCATCGGGTTTATCAGCCTCTATTGCAAACTAAAACGAAGGGAACGATCATCAGTTCAGTCCACAAAGGATCAACGCTTCAAGCTTTCACGCTCCATAATTCCTTACATCGGGGCATTGGCAGCCGCATTGCTGATCAATAGCCTGATAATTGGAGTACAGCATGCTTACGGCAACATGCTGATGACTTTTGCTGTACTTGGACCTCTAGCAATGACTCAGAGAGAGGGAATATACCTGACTGTCGTCTTTGGGACATCCATGTGCTTTGGAAACCTCAACGGCAAGTAACCTACTTCCACGCTTAACATAGTTTTGAAAGTTCAGCAATATCGCATTGAGCTTACTCTCCAGCTGCAGCACTACGTCATCTTGTCTGACATCGGTACCTCTGAAGGAAACTCACCATCCCCAAACTTCATGTTCAAAGCCAGTCCATTTTTTTTACCAGACATTGGAAATATTTTCTTTCTAAAGACTCCTCAATGCTCCTCTGCCGAGAAAATTCAGATCTCAGAAACCTTTGAAACATTGTATGCCCTAAAGAGAGCTACCTGTTTGCTGTTGACCAAGTCTAGTTCTCAGATGTTGCTCATGCACTTCATGGATAAATACTTGTGTATTATTTACTCTCCTATCGGCATGTGGGCTGGGGCTGTAACCGTTACACTATACTCAGTATGCCATCATTGTATACCCGTTGTACTTCACTTAGCCTTGGCATCATTTTTAGTAAGCAGTGAACACCAGTGCTTCCACGCCTGATTTGTATGCTGTTAGGAGAGTAAAAATTGCGGATATTTGCTGGCAGTTTAAAAAGCCTTTGGGCTTTGCCATTCTCCCATTGATATTCATACATGCGGCACGTGCAGAAGTGTGCGTACATGTGCAGGAGTCCGAGCAGAGAATGAAAAAATCGAAACTTTGCATTTGGATAAAACGAGACATAATTCTTGTTTTCTTGTTTGTTTAGGAATTTGGATAGCCAAGGTTATGAGACCCACCAGCATCCTACTGACAGGGTTCCTCATCTGTATATTATCAAGCTTAGGTCTGATAGCATTTGGTTCTGACAGCGCTCCCGTTGTCTGGAGTCTGACGGCGACATTCGGATTGGCAATGAACCTTCTCAGCCCAGCAGCTGTTTCCTGGCTAGATGCACATCTCTCAAGTTAGTAGTTCATGGGGTACTGAACAGGTTTCCTTCCGATTCACGTAAATTTGAAGCAAATTGGCAGTATTGCATTACGGCGGAGGGATGATGGAAGATGGCCCATCGCCCAGTAAAGGCTGGGCCACACCATAGGTATTGAAGCTAACAGTACTGACACTGCAGCGCCAGTCAAAAAGATCTGCCTCAACTATTCACTTTCAGTTAGTAGTAAATAGGTAGAGAGACCAGGACTGCACTCATCGCACAGCCACACCAATCTCGGTCGTCATCACTAAACAATCGGTTTGTAATTTTGCCCTTCAGAGAGCTGCTAGTTGATGACTTGAGCTTCAGTAAAAACAAATCCCAGATCCGCCCCTGGATTTTCACACATTTATTTGCCGAATATAGTGGTGTTCACACTCACACTACAGTATTTTTGTTGGCAGCGAAGTTACTTGCCAAGAAACTAGTCGTTAGCATCTTGAAAGCCAATCAACGTTCCTCTTTATAACTTCATACAGTATGGATGAATGTAGGGATATATAATCACTAATCAGAGTCACAACTTTTTATGACTCAGATACTTTCTGTGAAGTAGATAGCCCATCAAACAGCTCTAGCCAAACATCTCCCTGCGAAATTGAAACATCCTAGATGCAGCGGAGATAATCAAAGTTGTCGGATTCGAGCTAAAACTAGAAAATAATGAGTGGCTTTTGTTATTTGGTGATAAAGCTGCTATGTTCCTACCTTAATGGACTCCATTTCGAGCTAATACTTCCTGAGAATGATTTTAATTGACTAAAAGTTATTAAAATTTGAACTGTTCTTCTTTGCTTAGAAATGGTGTTTTACTTCATGGTTTACTACACAGTGATAAGCAACCATCTCATTCTACATAAACTCATTGAAATCGGTAGAGCCCTAAGTTACATTTAGATGTTCACAACAGTAGAGGCAGGTGTGAGAGTAGTTGAGGACACAATCAATAGTTATGATTATGTTGCAACATCGTATTGAAGAAGAGGCTGTAATGATGTAGCTTTCCTTTTGCTCAGCTTCCCTACACGCATCAAAATCATTTCAATCCGTTGCTATGACAACTCCATTGCTCTTTTACAGCCAATAACTTCATACTAAGCGCAATCATGTTGTCGAGGAACATAGGAAACCTCTTCCTGGAGACGGTGTCTGCTGCCGCGTTCGATCCACTCGGCCCGATGTCGCTCATGTACATTACCTTCATATCAAGCATGCTCATGCTCTTATCTCACTTTATTTGCACCTGCATAGTACGGAAGTATGCAAAAGATGGAAAGTTACGATTGCAGTAACCATGACGCCATGCATATTTTTTACTCATTCTTCATAAATTATTCAGCAGTTTTATACTAAATATTTGTACAATCGTTTGAAATTGTTGTATTTTGACCAATAAATAAAAGGATTTAAAGATCCTGGATCTTCTGTCATCACTAGCAGCATAGAATTCAAGACCAAATCGAACACCAGTGTTGAAAACTTCACACTCCACTGGTATATCTACAGCTTTTTGACCTCTTGAGGCAGCCAATGTACAACAACACACCACCCAATGGCTTCCTGTGCATATCATAGACCCACAGAAACTGATTTACTGCATCAGCTGGATACTTATACGCTGTAATAAGGCTATTAGACATGTTTAAAGTTAGGGTGTGAAACGGTTACTTCTAGATTACTGACGCGTACTCTGGCTCGCTGTTTGTGGTTTAGTATCTATCAACCTTATTATTTCCTCGTTAGAAAAGAGAAGCCCCTGCTTTCATGCAGCAAGGTGTTAAAGTAGGTGTGGCAGCATATCTCATACAAGAGAGGGCCGGTGCATCAGACCCGACCTGGAGTATCTCTAGAGGCTAAGGTTTTTGGAGTTGCCTACTCTCTGTGATTTAATTTTGTAGCCTGTTTTTAAGAGCATTGTATGACATGAAAAACATCTGTATTTTAGTCCCAATGTTATTGACGGAGCTAGGGCTTGTTCTCACCTAAATACTGTATACATCCACACCTAAATAGTGTATATGGGGGGGGGGCGGGGGGCCGGCGCAGCAGAAGAGGACGGAGAGGAGAGAGG
>ERZ1740065.3167-NODE-3167-length-10299-cov-14.397403_pt1 | contig 10299 bp, 10 predicted proteins | sample MGYA00581738_ERZ1740065 | MGnify/ENA primary metagenome ERZ1740065 (study PRJEB43018, sample SAMN04849749) | marine metagenome | isolation source: floating plastic debris | place: Pacific Ocean | collected 2008-09-01 | study: EMG produced TPA metagenomics...
TTCCTCTACTGCCCTCCCTTGCCCCTCTGTGCATAGCTGTTACATCACAACTGCACCAATAAATATGTCCAGGGTGCAACATATTAATTACCTGACTGACCTCCTTGATCTCTGTGAGACCATCTATGAGCGAGCTTTAAATTACAAAGATACCAACTTCTGTGCCAATCAAACCATCCTAAATGGGATGCGAATTGCATCCAAGTGCAAACTCCTTCCTGTCACTCACAACATCATTAGTATGGGCAGTTGCCACAACTTATTAGGCTCACAACCCAGTACGGAATGGTAGTATTGACCTGTTACCAGTGAGAACACATACATGCTCCGCTTGAACCTATCAAAATGCCGGCCCAAAACCCACATCCTCAAGTAATAAGTAAATAAATGATATCGTTCTTGAAAATTATCTCCGATGTCTGATTTACAAATTTCCCTAAAACCCAGCTGGAGCACCATAAATGACCCTAAAAAATTAAAGACAAATACAAAAACATAGTGGTGCTTACAAAATACTTACAAACATACTTACATACTTACAAAACATAGGTGTGACATACTGGCAAGAGCTATGTATGATAATTGTACATCATACGAGCTATATGCAACACTATGAGTATAATTCATAACGCAGCCTATATTGTACCATGTACGCTGCTTTATCCTTCTTTCCTCTATATTCACTCTTACATTTACATTAACTTTTGTCCCTTTTTGCGACACCTTACACTCTCCCTGCCTCTCATTTCACTCCTGCCCCTCCGTTAGTTGCTGCACTTCTATGTGCACCTGCCTCTCTCTTAGCTCCTGCTCCTTAGCTCCTGGCGGCTGTTTCCCGATGCACTTTCCCTCTGCATTCAACTCTTACCCACAAAGCACTTTTTATACTGTGCAATCTATCTGTTCCTCACCAACGCTCAGCTGACCTCATCTCAGTGCCCCTCTACCTCCCTGTCCACCACTCCTCCCTCCATCATACCTCAAGCTTGCCCTCGTCCAACCTTCCCCAAATTCCCCCCCCCCCAGCATCACACCGATTGCCTCATACATTCCTTGCTGCCACACCATGAAGCAGTCACCTGACAATCGACTTTCCTGTTCACTGCCCCAGAAAGACTCCACGAGTTCCCAAGCCGTATCCTAGGCCAAACATCAGACTACCCCTATCCGAACCCCTGAGCCATGAGTATATACCCATAGCATTCATTGATCATCCTGTCTCAGCATCTCTGTTCAGTTTTGCCTCTCCATATATCCATAACTGGTCCAGCTGATTGGAAGAAAAAGTACCTCTAAGTATGCCATATGTGGGTCATACTTAAAATTGCTTAGTATGACGTATATTGGGCATATCGATATCCTATTTTTATATGACATACAGTGGGCATACTTAGTTTGAGATGTTCCCTTGTTGTAATATAAATCTATCTATGGATTATCTTCAAGTGAAAACATGGGCTCTGCCCGTTACTCTCATGGCACACAGTGTTGCCATCCTAAGAAATCATGCATTACTCCCAAAGCTTGGTACAGAAAGAAACCGAAGTTATGAATACCTGGCCCAGAATGACTTGGCTGGCTGTCCAGTTCCATGCTGTTCTACACAAACAGAACAAACAACTTTGCAACTAATTTGCTTTGCCATTAAATATTCTTGCTTTTGTCTTCTCGTCAGCTAGTCTTTTCAACAAAAACTTATATGAGGTAAAAGACAAGGTTTTGTGTTATAGGCTGTCTTGCTGACTGGGAGTGCGCACCTGGATGGAAATGCAACCTCATCAGCGGAAGATGCGACCCTTGAGAAGTCAAGCCATTCAGACTGGCAATCCTTATTTATGAGTTGAAATAATAGAATTGAAAAAGCAAATGGCGGTCATTTTAGATTGCAACTTACCTCTGACTTACTGCTCCCTATGTTGGCCTACGCCATCCATTGGCATTACTGCATACCCCACACCGATCAATATGTGGTATCATAGACAGTAAGAAAATCTTATATCCCTACTACACTCGGCTCTCAATTCACCCCAACCATTCCCTTGCCGCCTACTCTCTTGCATCTCCTCTCATCCGCACCTATCTGATCTTCAAACTCTTGCAGTTTACCTCTGTCCCTTGAATTACCACTGCTCTCTGCCTCCATGCTGTCTCCTTCACTGGGCATAATTTATCCCGGTCTACTCACCTTTACCTTCAATTTTGCCAAGGCTCAAAGTTTTAAGCTCCATTCGCAGAGTGTGATGAGGCGGCACGATGACCAATCCGAACAGCAGCTTGGTCTGCTGCGTGATTTAACACAATTTGATGTGTTGTTTACTCAGGATAAGGCAATCAAATGATGACTGTCAGCAGGAGCCAATTAGTTCAAAGGAACTGGAGCCGTTTGGGTTAAGCACACAAGCAGTTATTATGATGTATACGTTTGATATATGTTATCCTGTTTCCTACAGCAGATTCAAGTGCAGCGTTGCCGGGACTACTGATGCTTGGCGGTAGTCAATGGGACTAATGCTGATGTAAAACCAGCTATGATGTAAGACGAGTGACGCCTCAAATTATTCGAAAATTAGTTGACCTGCGGTTTTTCTTTATGGCGAAATAGTGCAGAGCAATGCATTCTTTACAAAAAGCTTATTCATTCAGTATATGAACTTGACAAGTAAGCATCGTAATTTATTGCATGCGCTGGCTTGGAAGGAAGATTGATATCAAAACAAAATTTAACAGGGTAGGAGAATGTGTTCTTACCTATGAACAATGAATTAGTATACGCGAGGAAAGGGTATGTTTGAGAGTCCCAAAATTGGCGAATGCTGATATAATCTGCTCTGCAATCCTATGTAGCAGTTAGAGACACCTATTAAGTAACTTGGTGGTTATGTGAAGCTATTGAGATAGTCACTGAACGCTAAGGCGATAGCAAAGCTCTTAATTAAAACGCACACGTAGCTCGTAGAAAGATGAACAACTTCCCCCAAAGGAAGCCCAGATTAAACAATTCTGAGAAACCAGGAGGTTGAAAACCATCATCGGTACCAGCAAGTTTCAATGCTATGCGCTGCTTGAGTATGATGATGTCCTACTTAACCCGCAACATGCTAGATCGGTAACATCTTTACCCACGCATGATACGGATCTTTATTTGGCATACGTGACACGCATTGAATTGGTAGGAGTTCAGTTGTCTGGGATTTACACCAATCTTATTTGTTACAATGATCAGCTGCTTCCCTGAGTAAAGTTGGATCATAGAGCCAGAGCTAAATTGATGTGTTGAGAGGTGATATGCTAGCAGATGTTAAACGTCGCCTCGTCTTATGTACTAACGAAGTGGTGTACATGCATGAAGACAAATCAGAGTGCTTGTATAACCTATGGACTTGAGTTCTTGTGAGGTCTGGTGGAACCTTTCCCAGAGCCTTATGACCTGTTGACTTAGCTTTATTCGGGCGATATTCCCCTTGACTTTCAAACTACTCGTCCTTGAGAATGTCACATCCAGGGACGTTCCCACGCAAGTTTCACCTAGTTACACAGCTCTGCCCAGACACCAAGGTCAAACGTTTTCAGTAACAACACTCCTCAAGGCCACAGGTTTTGTGTCAGATCTGTCTTGTTCAGATCCGTGATCTTTATGGTGTCAGCTACCAATTGCAGTCTTGACGTCTTGTGTTCTCACAGTGTTTTCAACTCAGTAAATGTCATTTATGTCGTGATGAGGAGGAATCTGGTCTAATGGAGGTCGAACTACAAAATGTTGAGTGACTTCATTCTCGGATTCACCTGGAATCAGATTACTAATCGCAGTTTATCCCGTAGTTCTTGTGAAAGAGTTTGCATCGGTCATGTCTGCAGCTGTGGCCTTTACGCGTTAGGGGAAGCAAGGTTATGCGGTTCAAAGTAGCATCCTCACCATGGCGTCGTTCATAAATAGCACACCAAATCTAGAGCATAGCATGAGATCAACCTTCATTTAGCTTCTCTCACAAGCAGAGAGTTTGTAGCTTTAATGGTGCCTGCCCTCACTTTCATGATCTGATTGTATACTGATCTCAGTCTAGAAGCAGGAAAGCATGCTGGTATCTGACAATCTATAAAAAGTGTCACCTTGCCATGCTTGAACCATCTCCTCATCAGACTTTGTAAAAGACGGTTCTGTCATGAAGGTTGCTATCAGTCTCGCTTTCGCTCTTCTGTACTTCGCGGCAACATCAGTCGGTAATATGCAGTAGACATGCTCTGAGTACACTGTCCGTTGTTGATTCAATGACATTGGTATTCCATTCTGTTTGCAGATGATGTCAGCGCCCAATGTAAGTTTTGTAGCAGTAGCCAGTGACTGTGTGCATCTTTCCTGTTCCGTTAATGCCTAGTCTAAGAACCTCATCCTACTTAAGCAGTATGGTGGATGGATCTGTGATCTCAAGTTTACTTTTGCAGCGTGCAGTCATGACTGGGAATGCCCTCAAGGCCTGAGATGCAATACTGACATCGGACTGTGCGTAGCAGGTTAGACTCATTTTCCTCACTGGCTAGAACAATATCAAAATTATGAGAATAGTGTGCGGTAGATAGTGTGCGGTCGATAGCGTTGACGTATGGGGTTAAAACAGTCACGGTAATGATGTTCACTTCTTTCTTCATTGCTCACCGCATGCTGTCGTTATAGATGTTCCCTTGTCGTCATATAACTCTATCTATGAATTTTCTTCAAGTGAGAACATGGGCTCTGCCCATTACTCTCATGGCACACAATTTTCAATCCTAAGAAAGCAAGCAGCCCTTACAAAGCTTTGTGTGGAGAGAAACAGGAGTTATAAATATATCTGACCCACAATGACTAGGCTGGCTGTCCGGTTTCATGAACTTCTATGCCAACAGAACAAACAACTCTGCGACTAATTTCCTTTGCCATTAGGTGTTCTTGCTTTAATCTTCTTGTCAGCTAGTTTTGTTGAAGTTAGCTATACAAGGTAAAGAACAAGGTCTTGTGTTATAGGCTGCTCGCATGATTGGGAATGCGAGCCTGGACAGACTTGCGACGTCACCAGCGGAAGATGCTACCCTTGAGAAGTCAAGCAATCCAGTTTGGAAATCCTGATTTATGGGCCAAAATAAAAGAGTTGAAAAATCAAATGACAGTCATTAGGAATTGCAACTTCTCTCTGACTTACTCCTCCTTATGTTGGCCTATGCCATGTATTGGTATTACTGCATACCCCACACTGATCTGCATGTGGTATAATAGAGAGTAAGAAAATCTCGTCTCCCTACTACACATGGTTCTCGATTCACCCCAACCACTCTCTTTGTGGGTGCCTCCCTTATCCCTCCGCTTCCCTACCGCCTACCCTCTTGCATCTCCCCACATCTCCACCTATCTGGTCTTGAAACTCTTGCAGTTCACCTCGGTCCTTTGAATTACCACTGCTATCTGCCTCCATGCTGTCTCCTTCACTGGGCATAGTTTATCCCGGTCTGCTCGGTTTTACTTTCAATTTTGCCAAGACTCTTAGTTGCAAGCTCCATTCATGCAGTCAGATGAGGCGACACGATGACCCATCCAATGAGCAACTTGGTCCCGAGTGTGATTTAAAACAATGCAATGTTCAGCTCACTCTGGATAAGACAGTCAAACAATGACTGTTTAGGTGGAGTCAGTTATTTTAATGGTTTATAGGTGTTGCAGTCCCACCATTTCCCAGATATGTATTCACCAGCTTTAACTTGGTATCAGCCAATCAATTTGCATCCAATCTAACTTACCACGGGGCAATTTTATATATGTTCAAATTATCACTCTTTGCATTTTAAGCCTGCTTTTCATTGTACGACAATCTCATGCAATGTCACTCAATGGATAAAGCTGCGCATCGGGCCGCTCATCGTTCTGTTTCATCGCACTATGTGAATGGGGCTCAAGACAGAGTTAAACAGGCCCGATTATACTACTAGGTTCATGAGATATCTGCGAGAGATCAATCTAGATCAATGGCTGACCATGCTGTCTATTCACATTACATATAAGGTGGAATTCAGTAGATGTTAAAAACGCGATATGTAGTTAGCATGATGACATGCCCTGGGTAGATAAGTCACCATCCTTGTAATGCGTAGAATTTCATTTTCTCTGGCATATTTAGTAAAACATGTGCACTCTGCGAAAATAGGTTTTGAAGAGTATTGGAGTGTTGTAGGAAATACAGGTGGGCTTATGAGCTTGCTTTACAGGCAAGGCTATGACTTACATAGCAGGTTGATATGCTCTTGAAATCTTCGCAAAGCTGATAAAAATAAACCATTGAAGTCGACCGTGCTTGTCACACTCTCACACATGGGCGCACACTCTTACACGCACCACATCCAGAAATATCGTTGGGAGAAAGACAAAAGCCCATTCGTCAAAGCACTTTGGCATGCAGTTAACACCAGAGCTTTGACGTCTGACAGACATACCTACAGGGGAGTAAACATGGCCAGAGACCTTCACCATAGCATTGGCTTGTATTAACTGTCTGATGAAATCAATTGAGCTGGAGGAAGTAGCACCTTGCCGCAAGCTGACATACTACCAGCATGCGTTCTGTGACTCTAGACTTAATTCCACACATTACCAAATATGAATGTGAGGCTCTAGGAAGATTTTCTATACTGTTCTCATACAATACCAGACTACTTATTGGCTGATCTCAGGCTATGCTCCAGATTTCTTGTACTGATGATGATCAATGTCACTCGGAGGCCGAATTAACTGGCTCTAAAGCCTTGTTCACACGTTTATGCGAGTAGCAATGAACGAACAGAATGAAACAAAAACACCTTTATTCCATCCGTAAAATGTTTCTTGAACTGTTCATCAGACGCTCGACGTGTCGACATCTAACGAACAAAATTTCACCAATCCTCCTCATGCTGTGATCTGAGTAGATGCATTCAGCTGCAGCACACTAGTCGACCGCGTGTGATGCAAGGCTTGTCAATGATTGGCTAAAGCTCACGAATGAAAGAAATGTGGCCAGCTATCTGTTCATTTGTTTGTTCATGTTTTCTCAGACGCGTGAACCAAGCTTAACTATGAGTCACATAATTATGCTTACCACCCCCCTCTCCCATCTTACAACTACATGAGCCAGAGACATCACTAATGTGGTCCTCCTGACGAGCAACACAACCTAAGCTTTCATTAGACATCCGTTGTAAGTACATTACGTGCAATATAATAACTAGTATACAAGTGGATATGGGAGGCTTTCAGAAGTTTTAAACTGACTAATTTATGTGCCACAGGGTTTGATTAGCCCTAAAGCACAAAACGATAGCAAGAATTGGTTGAAAACAAGAAGAGGTAGGTGAAACTAACTGACAGCGTTTCTTCGAAAAACAGGGATGAAGCCTCATTCGGAGTTGTCCTCTCAAAATGCAATCGCTTTTTAACAGTGCAAGTAGGAATGGAGATACAGGGATCATCTTGAGGTAGCGGAGACAGAGGAGGATGATCCTGAAGTGAGTGCAAGAAAGGATTGAGGAGTAATGAGTGGAAAGTGGAAAGATAGGAACAGCATAGGGGATGACAGAGAGGCAGACATGCAGCTGAACAGGGGGACAGGGTCCCTAGCATCAAGATGGCAAAAGAAGGTGATGGGAGAATGAATCAATTCAGAGGTAAATGGATGTGACTGACAGAGAGGAAGTGAAGGAGTAGGAGATGGCTCAGTGGTAGAGCCTGTGCCTCAAGACACCCAAGTGTTAAGAGGTTGTGGGTACAAATCTCACTGAGCCCTCCTGCTTAGCCCTTGTACCACAGGTGTGCTCCAACCTGCTAGAAACCAAGGGCAACCTAGCGCCGAATATGGCAGCCATGCCCTTAAGGTACTTTATTTCTTAGTGCGCAGGCATGGAGACAGACTCATGATTTAAACAGTCAATATAATGAATCATTACAATCTAGTTGGATAGGGAGATAAGTTCAAGGGCAAATAGCAGTGGATACAGAGCAAGATATGAATGGGACGTAGAGTTCAAGGTAGGCAACAATAAACTCAGCCAATAAGGCCAGAGTGGCAGATGCGAATGAAGGGACAACTTGGAGGGGAAAATAGAAACAGGAAATGGAAATGTAGCTGGCACCTCAACACTAGACACTCAACACTAGGTATGGCTCTCAAAGAACCTTGGCTGATTGACTCTGGTGCAACAAAGCACATGACACCGTGTAGAGAAATGTTCTATGAGTGCATGAAGCAAGAGAAACCTGAGCCAGTAACTCTGGGTGATGGGAAGAGTGAAGATGCCATAAGGATTGGTAGGGTAAAGGTCAGGGTACAGCTTATTGGAAAGCCAATCGATTAGTTAGCATGTACGAACTCTTGCGTGTACCGGACTTAGCCACAGATCTGTTCTCTGTATAAGCCGCTGCCAACAGAGACACGATAGCTCAGTCTGGCCATACTAGATGTTGGCTGAAAGTCAGCAGCCGGCGTGTGAGGGCGATGGACACTGTGGTGAAGACATTGTACTATCTAGACTGTGAGCCAGTAGTCTATCACTCAGCCTCCATTGCAGCCACAACGTGGTACCAGCGGTTAGCCCGTGCTGGCAGTGAGACGATGAAGAGAATCAACCGCAACAACGCAGTAATTGTCGGCATGAAACTGTGAATGATGAGAAACAGTGTGAAGCCTGCAATGGGGAAAAGATGGCCAGAAAGCCATTCAAAACCAGTGGGGGAAGCAAGAGCACAGACTCCAACTAGAGCATTCTGCTGTCTGTAGCATCGAGTCTGAGTCAATAGGGGTAGCAAATACTTTACCACCTTCATTGACGACTTCAGCAGATGTCGTGCTGTCTATTTTATCAAGCACAAGTCTGAGGTGCTAGCCAAGTTCAAATTATCCCAACCCGAAATGAGCAACCTTACTAAAGAGAGAATCCGATGCCTTTGATCTGACGTGGGAGACAAGTATCTATCTAACGAGTTCACACAGTATCTTCGATCTACCGGTATCCGCCAGGAGCTAACAGTGGCTAATCTGCTGGAACGAAATAGCGTCTCTGAAAAGATTATTAGGACCTTCTGTGAGGCAGCATGATCTATGCTGATTCACACTAAACTATCTAAACATTATTGGACAGAAGCAGTTGCCTTGGCGGCCTCTGTCAGAATAAGTTACCTACAGCAGCTCATAGAACATGCAAGTCACCATTCAAAGTCTGGTATGGCCGTAAACCTGATATCAGCCATCTCAGGGTCTTTGGTTCTACAGCCTACGCCCACATCCCACAGCAGCAGCGTCAAAGGTTGGACAAACGCTGTGAGAAACTCAAATTTTTTTTCAGATAAAGGTGCTCGCCTGTTTGACAAATCAAACAACACCACCAGCACAAGAAGAGACGTAGTATTTGACGAATCTGACTTTGGTCGGACACGAACGTCACATCCTGATGAAGAGCATAACATCAACTCGGTCGGCTCTGTTGTAACAATAGCACCGCTGACAAACGAATTGATAGGCATACAGGACAAGAGTGCGAGTGCCGAGCCTACCCGCACATCACAGCGCTATCGCAAACCACTAATACACTTTGGCTTTGATGAATATGTGACTGCTGCACGAGCTCAACGGAAAGGACACACCACTGATGCAACCTGATGGGCTTCTCCAACTCTGGAGCTGGTCACTGTGTTTATGTGAGGTCACAGAAAGGCACGAAGGTTTTCATAGGTATCTTTGTTGATGACTTGATCATGCTTAGTGACAGCAAAGTCGAGCTGACAGAGATCAAGGCCACTCTGTCAACAGCACTCAAGATGAAGGACCTTGGAGAGATAAAGTACTACCTCTGCATTACAGTAGTGAGAGATGAGGACAAGCTGAGCATTCATCAGAAATATTGGCATTATGTTTTCTTAGGTCGGTCGGCGCGCCAGTATTGAGCCGGGATTAGTCCTCTTTTGCGCCGGTAATAGTCCTGCCGGCGGCCCTGATTTACGCCGGGAGTTGTCCTCTCTTACGCCTGTTTTAGACCTGGTCTGATCCCGGCGTAAAGCCCTGTGGCGCGCCTCGAGTACGCCTCCGGCGTTTGGGTACGCCTAAACTTTCGAGTCGAGCTAGCTCGACTTTATGGATCTCAACAACAACAGGCCGTTAGTTTGTGCCATTTTTTTACGGTTCGATAAACTATTCAAAAATCATTGTATGACAACCTGTAAACTAGTAAATCACCGAATATGTAGGAAAAAGACCAAAAAGGTTTCACTATATAGAAGCTAAGAAAAAATTTATTTTTGATTACTGGTTG
>ERZ1740065.3170-NODE-3170-length-10294-cov-11.652310_pt1 | contig 10294 bp, 6 predicted proteins | sample MGYA00581738_ERZ1740065 | MGnify/ENA primary metagenome ERZ1740065 (study PRJEB43018, sample SAMN04849749) | marine metagenome | isolation source: floating plastic debris | place: Pacific Ocean | collected 2008-09-01 | study: EMG produced TPA metagenomics...
CCCTCGTCTCCCGGCCCGTTGCCCTGCGCCCCTTCCCTCCCTCGCTCCCCCCCCACGCTAAAAAGCCCCCTTCCTCACCCACCCCCCCACCTAACGGGGGGGGGGGCTGTGATGTAGAAAAAAGCTGAGAAGAACGCGCCTATGGAGTTGTAGAAGGATAAAGACATTGAATATAGAAGATTCACATAGGAATTGAACTGTCCATCATATTTATCTAGAGTCTGGACTGTGAGGCTTGTAGTATAAATTCTAAATTTAAAACTTTTCACGAAACTCCCCTTGTATCATATAGAAAACAACAGCTGTTTCCGGTACGATGCACACAGCGGCCCCAGGGTGCTGATATCCCATTATTTTTATCCCGTTATAAAAAGAGGACAACTCCCAGTACAAAACATGGAAACCTGAAGGAATCAATCAGGGAGCACGAAGCAGCAACTCTTGGCATTACACTGTGCCAATCGTCTCAGCTACAGGCACTGTGTTGCTCTGGCCATCCAATCAACATAGTAACGCTAATGCAAAATTTTAAACTTGCCGCCAATCAAACTTGACACACCATGTTGAAACTTCAAAACTCATGGTCTCATCGCAACATGGAAAATGCACATCTAATTCGGGGGTTTTTCAAATGTTTGTCGTTTATTTCGTAAAACTCATGCATTTTTGGATTGTACTTTCATTGATTAATAAAGAAATTGAATGAAAATAACTTACCAGCTGTCCATTCATTTTCTCCTGGAAAATGATTTGGGAAATATAGAGATTGGAAGGTAATTGCTAATGATAGATACAGCTAAATTTCCATTGGAGTTGTCACATCATGACAAATTTTCAGAGTTGTCATTTCTATTATTAAAGAAATGACAACTTTTTGGAGTTGTCATCTCTTTATCAATACCACAACTCCGGTGATCGTAGTCATGTTCTTGACTTTATAGATGCTCTTTTTTGCTGGGGAGGAACTTTTACTCCATTATTTGAAAGGGTCCCATCCACAAACACTGAAATTTGTGATCAATTAAACAAAAACATGAAAGCTAACCAGGCCAAATCCAAATGGGGAAGAAGACAACTCCGATATACATGCCCAATATAGTATCCAGGATTATTGTGCAACCTTAGATGGTGAAAGTATTCGGAATTAACATAAATTCTTATATAAAATAGAGTAGAGAGACGAGTATTTTATTTTGGTCGGACCGCAGATATGAGAGGCATATTGAGCTGAGTTACGACTGGTCAACTTATTACGGCGTGTTTTTTCATGAAGAAGAACATGAAATAGTTATCTATCTGAACTGAGGTTATTGGCTGGCTCTACTTTAGGCTGTGGAAAACTATTTGACAAATATCGCGATTTGAAGAAAATAGCTAATGATAGATAAATGATAGCTAATGATAAATACAGCTAAGTTTCTATTGAAGTTGCCATTTCTATCAATAAAGAGATGAATATTCGGAGTTGTCATCTCTTTATTGATAGAGCCACTCCGGTGATCGTGGTCATGTTCTCGACTTTTTAGATGCTCATTTTATGCTGTACAGTAGAACTCGAGCCTTCTGTGGTACTGAGAGGCTGGACTTCACACCTGATTCTGTTATTATTTCACCTGCTATCTCTCTCAATTATTGGGATCACTATAGTCTACGCTGTGATAGGAGGTATGATGGCTGTCGTACCTGGACTCAGAGAGTGTAGGCTTCGGCTTGTCTGATGGAGTCCAAGTTTGTACTGGTGCAGAGTACGTACTGGGCCATCTGATGAGAGACTCCACCATAGTCGTCTACAGACAGAGATACAGTGTTAGAGTGTCTGTCTATATTTAGTCTATCACAGTACCGCAGTGAGACATTGGAGGCTCGTGAAACCCTCGTGGTGACTCACTGTACCACTGCTGGAGTTGAACCAGCAGAGCCTCCAGCATCTCACTGTGGCAAAATCTAAATGCAGAGGCAGAAAGAGGTTTAACTTACTCGAATACTGAACAATCTGAGAAAGAAAACAAAACTAACAGAGAGCTGACAGCAAGCAGATAGTAAGTGACTGACACTGTGTGAGGCAAGTCATTACATGACGTGACCTGGATACCTGCGCTTACCTGTCACTGTGTCAGACCAGTGTAGGGCTCTGTAAGTTGACACAGCACGTTACAAAGGAACAATGGTGTCAAACTAGTTGTCTAGCTGAACTACCAACATTTCACAGAGAGGAGCTACTCAGCTGATCAAAAGCAAAAACTCACCAGTTTCTTACCTGCAAATCGGAAATCGGAAAGTTGGGAATGGAAGAAGAGGCAGTGTCTCGCAGGCGTCGGCGGTCTGAACTGGGATTGAGCTGAAAGTCTCCGGGTTCTAAGTGGTCAGAGCTGATGAAAGAGTGAGTATTGTTCCCCTCAGTGAGCTCAGTATCACATCCTTTACTCTTTAGGCGCCATCTGAATAAACATAAAGATCTAGTGTTATAAAGGAAACAAATCACGCATCCAAATATATATAAACAACAATATGTCTATAATGGCCGTGAGTCTGACACCAACCAGATTAGTCTGACTGATATAGAACTGGTCAGTCTCTTCAAACAGGAATCAGGTATACTACTTGCTCGCCGCGCTCAAAGGATACGACAACATACCATCAACACAACTGCAAGGTTTGACGAACACGTATACTGAGACACCGGAAATACCCACAGAGAAAGAGAGATACCCACAAGCCTGTTGAGGACAACTACTTCAACTGCAACCCAAAGTAAATACGTACACACTACCTGGCATACGAGACCGACAGAATAGCTCATACACAGAGTAGAAGCACGAAGACGCAAATATACGATATGCATTTTCTTCTAGCTAGTCTCTCGACAAAGTTTGCTTTACATTCCAAAATACGGATAGCTACATAGCTGAAACGATGCAGCAAGTGTAAATTCATAAAATAATGCTGGGTATGCAAAATAGCTGTAAATGTGACAAACAGAAAGCAACATTACGTTTCCTCCAGCAACGACTGTACGCCATAGTCAAAATCTCCCATATCATTCTGTACGACATCGAAGCCACTAAGTTCTAAAAAACGATCACAAAGAAAATGAACAGTCATCACCATTCAGAGTCCGATCTTACCTCTGCAAGGACGTGTCAGGACATTAGTCTTCCGTGCTGTTGTGGTTGTGAGCCCTGGAACGATAACCGTAGACTGCGTGAAGTTGCTGCGCTGACTGTGTGAAGGAATCTGAATGAAAGTAAACTATACGTCTATACATCAAATTCGACAGTTTTTCGCACGGTTGTGGGATTTCTTTCTTAAAATTCTATGTATAAAAAAGAATCATAGTGTTGCAGTACATTTAGGAAGAATTACAACAACTTTGCCAGTTGATTTTTAGATTCATTTTCTCGTTTATTAAAGCGCATCAAGTAACCTTTTGCAAAACTTCCTTCTTTGTCCTCCCGCACACTCACACACCCACACAACCACCTTTCCCAATTCGCACCCGGAGCACAGGACGTTTTCACCGCGCAAGTATCTACATAGATGATCACATTCACCCTAAATAGCAACGAAGAAACAACACCTTCTACTGATTGGTACTTAAATATGGGTGCTACTTTTACTGTTACCAGCTAAACTAAATGCAGCTACGTGCACGATTGCGAGTTATTCAACAACCGTGAGAGCGAGAGTTGCATACTACTTTTGAGGTTTCTATCGACTGCCAGTTAACCCCTGCTATTTTTTCGCACATGTCAGATTCACCTGTTTGAAATAGAGATATCGAACACAGACCATCGTCACCCTAACGCTATAAAGCCATGATAGCAGGTATGTGCACTTGAATCACACTCTTTCTTATAATATATTTTTAAAAGCTAGTTAAAAACTAGCTTAAAGACTTGTTAAAAAATATTGGAAGAAGATTCTTGGTACGATTATCAAATACACTGGATTTATCAGTCTGGTAGATTCTGTTCTCTAGTTGACATATATTTTACTAGCACAAGACATACCTTTCACAGGTACACCATTGATCTAATGGTGTCGTTTATAAGATAAAATCACAGCAATGAATTCTTTGAGATATCGGTTGGCTGTCTTAGCTCACTAATACTTCTGTGGCTGTGGCTGTGTTTTTGTACAGTTCTGAATACAAATAGATACGGCTATTTCTGATAATTTTGTATGACTTCAATCACGCTAACAACGTATCCATTGCCACTGTAGTGATCACTGTATGCTAGTATCAGCCAGGCTTCACTCCCCAAGGGATAATAGGCCTAATATTCGTGCAGGTAAAGCACACCATTGATATGTAAGAGCTTGTAAAGTGTGGGTAGGATGTCTATGAAACTATTGCAGATATTGAGTGTGTAGAATTCCAGTACAATACGATTAGGAACAGCTGATAATGATGAAAGTAGTGGCAGTGAGACTACAGGCAGATTCACTGCCAGTCGGTTTACTTGTTAGGGGCGACGGTGTATTGACATAGCGCAGTCGCTTATCTCCGGTCGCTGATAGAGAGCAATGTATGAATACAGCTGCATTGCAGTACGTTGGACTCTGGCTGCATCAGTGTTGGGATTGACCAGTGACTCTTGGTGATGGGAGATTATGGTTTCATTTAATTGGCTACGGTGTGGTTGAGCTTTTGTTTCGCAATGTGGGCAAAGACTAGCTGAAACATCTCCAGTCTCGTAATTGATAGTGCGATGTCACGAAGAAAAGAGTTTGATTTACTTCATCTAAATTTACTTTCAGCAAATCCTTGTCACTTTCCAGCCCACTTCAAGGTGCAGTACAGAGCTAAGCAATTTGGTCTCAGTTAGCCTTTACTTTGGCTAGAATTTGCGTTCTCGTGTATCATGTCATACAGGAGAAGACAACTCCTAATTCAAAGCTCTAGTGATATTGGCGCTGGTCAAATCATCCTTAGCGCCTAATTTCAGTGTAGTGATATATTTTGTATGCAAACATAATGTAAACTGACGTGATAGGTTTGACGTATGTCCTCTGAATCTATCGATGATGCATTGCGCTGTACTTCGACAATTCACAATATTCGTTGAATGCCTTTCTAACCCCTTCCTGATCACAATCTCATTATTTGTGAGTCAATGGCTTTGGGATGTGGAGAGGGCGGAGTCGAGCGACAAACTGCCGAATTGCACACATAGATTGTAGGTTGTTCATGTGAAGGGGCACAGCTTAAGATTGTCCTTTACCTTTATATATTTCTACATAACCTTCACCCCTCTGTAACCTGACCTACATGAGGCCCATTACATGCCTCATCAGATGACTAAGATGTGCTGTCGATATTTTAAAAGCTGCCTAAAAAGAGCGTAATAGTTGGAAGGAATATTAGTGTCTGTAGACGGCGCGTATTAAACATGAAGTAGAATTACCTCTCTCCGAAACAATCAGGATCTGTAGAGTCATGTACAAGTATGTGCTTATGTTGCTTTTTGCTTGCTTGTGTGTTGCGTGTTCATGACTCGCTTGTTGTGTGCTCATAGATATTCTAGTTTTATGTCTATGAATCTCTTTGATATGTCCTCATCCTACAAGGATGCGAGCTCCCATAATCTAATGATGTAGAATGTCTCGGTGTGGATGCAATTTGAAGCTGGAATTTACATTTCAATAATCTGATAAAAAAACTGAGCGGGAAAAAAATTGGTCTGAGAAAATAGAGGACAACTCTCATCAATATGTCGTTCTTGAGTGTTTCAGTCCTGAACAGAACAGAGCAGGAGTGCTTAAATGACATCAGGTTTTCTCCTCTTCATAGATGTCAAGCTCATAGAAATTCTTAAAGAATTCTGGCTGAAAGGGTCTACTCTTTTGGCAACATCCCAATTGAAGTGACTATGAAATTATTTGCGAGAGTTGTCCTCTCTTTTCTCAGACTTCCTACTTGCCTTTTTTACCAGGTTCGTGAAATTGACATTCCAGCTTAAACTTGCATCCAAATCAAGACATTCTATGTCATTAGATTATGGGAGCTCATATCCTTGTGGGATAAGGACAGGTCAATGAGATTTAGAGACAGGAAACTAGAATATTTATGAACATCGAGCACACAAGTCATGAACACACAAACCTCTGTACTTACGACCACCCTAGCAGCTCTAGTAATAATAAGATAACTCCAAAAATTTTCCATGGTGTGACAACTCCAACAGGAGATTTAGCTGGCTTTATCATTAGCGATCTCCTTCAGATTCCTATATATGCTGAAAGTCTCCCTATACTAATGTATCCACTCTTACAGCAATCCATTCTGACTAGTGTGTATAGGGGTAGTAACTGTCACTACTGTTGCAGACACACGGACATGTGGTAAAGAAGCTTGACCTTGACTACGAACTCTGGCCACTACTAGACCGACTGGCCTGTGCGAACTGATCGGCTGACATTTCTACACTGCGATGGTGAGATGATCTACTCAGCTTTCATTGGATAGTCAGCGCTAGACCATGTGTTATTACCCTACCTAGTAGTGATGGGTAGGAATAACAGCTATCATTGACCTTCACCTTCTAAGATGGCAAGGCTTTTTCAATGATATTTTTTAATCGGGAAGTTGAGTTGTCTTGTCCTCCACCTCGCTGAACTCAACGGTTTACTTTTCTCAAGTACAGTATATTTTCCATGCATACAGTGGAGGGAAAACCAGTGAATGTGCAGCCAGATCCAACTCGTCTCCGTGTGAATGCAGCTTCTATATGAGTGACTACTATAATCCTGTAAACTGGAATCTATTTGTGAGGAAAATTTCAATGATTACATAATTATTACAGTCATGATGAATTTTTGCAAAGGTTTTTCAATCAAATAAACTTTTTCCATCGAGGTTTCCTGGCATTTTTGCAAATATTTTTTAGCGCAAAAACTTTTACAGTTTACAGTAGTGTGCGCTGTATGTGAGGCTTTGTTGCCAAGAAAGTGATAGTCATAATACTTCACCGCAGGTAAATCATACCATTTGTATGTAAGAGCTTGTAAAGTGTGAGTCAGATGTCTATGAAACTACTGCTGGTATCGGCTGTATAGAATTCCTGTACTACACAAATAGTAGTAGCTGATGATGAATGCAGTAGCATTAAGACACCTGTGCTGAGCCAGGTGGTTTACATAGCCTAGTATATTAACATAGTGTATTCCCGGTCGCTGATAGAGGCTTACTATGTATGAATACAGCTGTGCTCCGGTAGTTCAAGCGGGCTGATTCAATCATCTCGTTACTTAGGCAATTAGCGGCTGATAAAACTCAGCTGAATGTTTGCTTTCCTTATAGATGGTGTGATCTCATGGGGGTTGAAAATTCAATTTACTTCACATTAAAATGAAATGCATTTAACTGGAGTTGAGACAAAGTTGGGATATGCTTGAGTTCCTATCAGTATTGGACATAAGTCAGAAAATGTATGTTCACACGATGTAAACTACGAAAGCCAAATGGCTCATGAATGGTGATGAAAGTTTTCATGAGCCATCGGATCCTAGAAAAACATCGATGAGCCATTTGGTTCAGCCCAAATGGCTCTCACATTTGCCGGTTCGAAAATCAGTGAATTATTTCTGTAAGACCAAATGGCTTGTCGTAATTTTGCAGGACTGAATGGCTCATAATTTTCAGGATAGGACAACTCTGGATTTCAATTAAACATAAAATGTCTAAATTATTATTATTTCCATATTCCTGACATATGTCCAATACCTACTGTGAACTGGAAGATGATTGCGAGAAAAAACAAATGCGTCAATTGCGATTTGCTCTAATTGCAGAAAATTCTTTCGCAATGTTTTCTCACTGTCTCAACAGCTAACAGTCAGTTACTGGAATTTATTTCACAGCGGAAATAATTTACGGATTTGTAAATCAAAATCGCAATTACTTTTAATTACAATTATTTTCCAGTCTACAGTGTAGGAACTCAAGCATACTCCAAAATGGTGTGACTTTCCAACATCTTACAAAGCTGCATACAGCTCGTCACGTAAACGTTAGAGTTATAGCGCTAATCAGCTGGTCTCAGACATTTTATTTATTACTGGGGGTTGTATTCTCCTGTGTCATGGACTCCAATAGAAAAGGAATCCAGGTTTAAATTCATAGCTGAAGTTGGCACTGGCAAATCAATCTAGTCAGCTTGTTTTTGCTGCGATCATAGTGATTTCATGCCATAAACTGGGATCTAAACTGACACTAAATCATGGTGCTGACTAATGTATGTTATGTGCATTGCTGGCACAGTCTGAGACTACTGTCAAGGTAGCACAACGCTCTCTTTCCATCACCCCAAGCCCATATTTTAGTCTTAACTATTAGATCACTACTGTATGGCTGGATCACTCAAGAAACAGTCCACCATAACAAAGTAGTGGTCCAGTTAGTTGAGGAATTATTATATAGTGAATCAGTTATCACAGGTGTTTGTTGTTTCCAATTAGTGTTATGTGTGTAATATCTTATGAAATTGGACTATCATTTATGCATGAATGTATGAAAACGGTCATGAGAATCGGGAAATACTACGGAATACCTACTGGATTGGGATAAGCATGTGGAGACAAATCTCACTTTACACCTCTCTTGTATGGATTGGTGTGCATGCTTGTGTGAGTTAGGACGCTTTCAGATACTGGATGAAACTGCGTTGAGTAAATGATTGTACGTCAATGTAACTGTCTATCACATGCTGACGCGAGGAAACCTCCATTTTCATCGTGTGCGGTCATGTAACTATCTCACATCATCGATTGTTGCTGCTTTTTCTCAGTGAAAAGGTCGGACCTATTTAAACCAAGTGCGGGTGGCGGAATGAAGCTGGATTTTATACGAGATCCATAGGCTAAATCAGTGATAACTGTGCTCAGACAAATGTATTATGGAATTCATTTAGGCCAATAAAATCTATTATGGGACAAATGATCTTACATCGTGAAACTCTTGCATATTATGCGTGGCGTTCAGATGATTGCATTCAAAGCTGGATACTAGGGTCACATCTAGTATCTGAAAACATCATTAGATGGAACACTGCTATCAGAGCCCACATGTATGTCGACGTAAACAACAGTCAGTCATCTGTGATGCTTTAAACTAATGGTTAAAACTGATCCATACGAACTATATTGAGAGCTGGGTGTAAGTCTCAGCCATGCATCATTCCTGTTGAGTCATCTCATAAATACACACTACCTTGTAGAACATGGGTAAGACATCTACGAGATTATGAGTCAGCTGTTTGGAATTCCTTCGCGATCCAATTAAAGACATTTTATGCTGATGAAAGCAGTGGTAATGAGGCACCAGATGTGATCACTAATGCTACGTGCGCATTAGGTCGACGTCCAACAGCCGTAACATTGGCAAGAAAAACGGTCTGTCCGTCAGCCGGCCAAGCGACCCCTCTTATCAAACAGTGTCATGATATAGCGTGGAAGCTGTGTCCATAAGCAGTTCGCTCTCATATTTGAGGTAGAAATAAGTACTTCATGAAACCTGATTGGTGTCAACAGTGATCAGAGCCATGGAGAGCTACATCACCGCATTCGCTACCTCAGCTTGTACTTTCGGTTTTTGTCATTATCCTGTCATTCTCCCTCGCGCTCCCGCACACGTACGCACATTCCTGCATGCCCTGAACGACAAAAGCATTGCTTTCTTGTTAAAGTGATAGATACTCAGGGCACGGATTTCAGTCAAACTTGTGTTTTCAAAACTTTTTGTTGTTAATAAATGTATATGTGCCAAATGCAGTCTATATAGGCTGAATACGATATATTAGGAATAAACCATTCTGACACGTACGGATCTCAATACTTCTCACAACCATTGTAGGCGTTCTCTAATGCTGCCTGAAGCCTGACTGTGGTGTCAGACCCTATTCAGCACTGAACTGACTGTCTGGTGTGCTCTGATTGGCGGAAATTTCTACACTGTGATGGTGAGAGGATCCTCCCAGCACTCATAGGATAGTGATAACTATACTGACAGGTCATTATTGTATCCAGTGGTGATTGGTAGAAGTACGGTGTAATCTACAGGCGGAGGAAATGTTATTAATGATATAAGATCTCAGATAGCTGCGCTGCAGTGCCCTGCTTACGGGAAATATGAAAAGTTTGTGAGATCCTCCACTCCCCCCAACCCCCTACCTCCCCGCAAGTTTCTGAAAAATTTAGTCAGCTATGCTCCAGTGCAGTTGATCAGTTATACTACATTATACAGCGTATTAGTGTATCAGTGTATTAGTGTATTAGTGTATTAGTGTATTAGTGT
>ERZ1740065.3171-NODE-3171-length-10293-cov-4.099238_pt1 | contig 10293 bp, 10 predicted proteins | sample MGYA00581738_ERZ1740065 | MGnify/ENA primary metagenome ERZ1740065 (study PRJEB43018, sample SAMN04849749) | marine metagenome | isolation source: floating plastic debris | place: Pacific Ocean | collected 2008-09-01 | study: EMG produced TPA metagenomics...
AAAATGGTCCTCACCTTGTTTTGCTGCCGCAGCGCTTGGTTCCAACCCAACCTGGACAACGACCTTACTTTTTCATCGCCCCTGACATTCTCGTTTACGATCCAAGCATCGACGCATATTTGGCGGGTGACCTTAAATCCTTTGTTGTCCGGGAAAATGAAGTCTCGCTTAGTGACCTTCAGCGCGTGCGTTTGCAACTCGCTGCTCAGAACCTCGGCCTCATTCATGAATATAGTGCAGTAAAACGCGAGGTGGATCTGCCCGCCAAAGGCATTCTGCTTTTTTCAAAGCCAAACCGCCTTCAGCCGCACAGCCCGCGCATAGAGGACTTAGGCGGCGCGTTGGAAGCGATAAAGCTCGGTATCAAAGCCTATATTGAACATCGCGGACGTGTGGAAAGGCTCGGCGGAAAAGACAACCCGCAAACAGTTGTCGATGACTTAGATCCTCACTTCCAAGAGTCGTGTCTTTCAACTTGTGTTATGGCGCAATATTGTCGTGCAAAACACGCCGATCATGCGATCGACCTTGGCGATGCGGCTGCAGAAACACTCGGAGATATCTCCCTTTCGCGTTTGGCCGATTTGATGAAAGGCCAAGCTCAGCCCCAAAACGACAACGATAGAGCGGTCATGCAGCAGCTTACGCAGCTGCCTGATTTCAATGGTGGATCGGAGGCGGCATGAGCAAACTCACCGATACTTTGCAAAGAATGATGGCCCGCGTTGAGAACAGGGCCATCGCTATCCGGGGTGGGCCCAGCTTCGCTATGGACCCGGATCAAACCATCGGCATTGCGACGATCAAAATTGTAACCGAGGAGCAGGTTCAAGCCATTGCTTATGGCCCGCTTGATGCGCCACCTGCGATCATTGTTCGGCGCAATCCGTTGAGCCGGGATGTCTCAGACTTAATGCCCTTTGCTACCTATCTCAGAGATTGGGCCGATCGAGTGTCCCTGGCAGGCGGTGAGGGGCGCGTATGGACCCCGCACGCTGACGCGATCGATACCATCGATATCCTTGGTCACCGATATGGATACAATGATAAAGCGCCAGAAGCAGTTCGGCGGATGGGCCAAGTCTGCCGTATTCTCGCGCATGAAGCTCGCTTTCCAGGGCAACAGGTGGTGGCTGACGCCAAGCAACTTCTGTCCGAACATGCCATCACCGGCTTGAGCCCTGCAGAAGAGGGTCATCTTGGCGCGTTGCTTGTGTGGCATGACCAGAGTTTTCCAGACAAGCTACAAGCAAGCCGAGACGCCATACGGATCCCAGCGAGCGGCGTGCTGGTCGCCACACCTGATATCCCAGACGATGAAATCGTTGAACGCTGCCGCCGCCTCATCAAAACGGGCACAGATGAAGAGCGCGCCGCTGCAATCATCGAAATGGAAGAGATCCTTGAAAAGACTGTTCGACGAGAATGGGATCTTATGGTTGCGGCGCGTGACGCCTATCTAAGCCTCGCTTTGCCAACAACCGGATTAAGCGATCTTACTAAACGTAGTTTTCGGCGCCTCGGTAATGCGATCGATTTCGGTTTCTATCCTGCCAGGGCGCCGGAACGGATTGCCCTAGAGCTAGAGGACATGAATGCTGGGGCGGCTCTTGAGGAGGTCGCAACACTGGAAGCAGATCCAATTCTTCGTGACCGCGCGGCGCATGAGGGGAGGGCATTTGTCGGAACGGTCACAGACATCGACCAAGTCAAGCCAAACAAAAATCCTTGCACGCTCTTCGTGACGTCATCTCAACCTGTGATCCGACTAAGAGTAAGCGACCGCGTGCAGTTCGCGGGAAGCAATGTCAAAGGCATCGTCCGGAGCATCCGAGCAGCTGAGGGATCGAAAACTTGTGTGGAAATTAAACTCACCGTTGGCGTTAAGACCAAATCCGTTGTTAGCCGCGGCGCTTCTGTTTGTGTGATCAAGTCAGCCTACGCCAATGTTCGTCATTCAGTCTTTCGTGAAGTGAAGGCACGCCAGCCTTGGGCTTTTTATGGAAGTGCCCCGCCTACATTGCCCGCGAGCTTACCAGGCACTGAAACACCATTGGCGATCGCGAAACGGAGGCGCCAGTCATGAGCAACAGTCTAGCAGAGCTGCAATCGAACGCGGACGATGTGGTCAATGACGCCATTCGCGCCGCCATTTATGGCTCAGACCCAATCGTCATCGTCGATTCACCGCCCGGCGCAGGAAAAACCTTCTTGGTCGAATGCGCCTGCGCGGTCGCGCTGGATCAACCACAAATGCGCGTCGCGGTGATCACACCGAATGTCGCACAGGCCTGCGATATCGCGGAACGCCTGACTTCGTTTGAGAACATCAATCTCACGGTGATGCACGCTAAACATCGGACACTCCCACCAGCCTTGATCGGAAAAGTCCGCGACCTTACTGGCTGGGACCCATCGGTGACCGCGGCGCCCGGTATCCTCGTCGCCAATGTGCACGTGCTTGCGCAACATATCGAAGAGCTCGCAACCGATGAATTCGATCTGCTTATTCTGGACGAAGCATATCAACTGGATGGGGCCAACTTTCTGTCCATCTCACCGCTTGCACCGCGTATTCTAATGGTCGGAGACCCGGGCCAATTGGCGCCTGTGCAGCAAATTGAGACCGCGAATTTGGAAGCGGCCGAGCATAAGATGCATCGCCCCGCACCGGAATACGTGCTCGATCGTTTTCCGAACACTCCGACTTTTTCTTTACCAGTGACGAGACGGCTCACAGCAGACACAACGCAATATGTTCAACCGGCCTTTTACCCGGACCTGCCGTTTCGTTCGGTTGTGAATGATCGAGATCGCAAACTCGAGTTTACCGCAGCCGGTATCGCGTCTCCGATTGATCGTGCACTGGACGCAGTAGCCAGCGGCGCAAGCCTAGTGGCAATCACTCTACAAGGCGAGGCGCCACCCCATGAAGAAGTTGATCTTGAATTAGCAGAGCTAGGCGCACAAACGGTTCGCCGGATCATTCAAAGACAAGCAGTTTGGTCCGAGGAAAGAACAATCGCAGAAGAAGATATCGGTTGTATCGATCCGCACATCGTCTCCGGCGGCGCTTGGGCTCAACAATTGCGTGGGCTTGGTCACGACGATGTCGAAGTGGACACCGTGGAACGCTGGCAGGGGCGTCAAAAGCCGATCGTGCTCGTACGCCATCCTTTGTCCACGGTCGGCCGACCATCGGGGTTTGAGCTTGAAAAAGGCAGATGGTGCGTATCACTGTCACGCCACCTGCTTGGCTGCATCATCATCTCTAGAGCGTCCGTTACCCAAGAGATCGAGGATTATTTGCACCGCAGCGACAATGCGGCTGCTGGCGCCGAAGACTCGGTCTGGGCGGGATTCGAAGCTCACCGGAAGATAAGGTCGAAGCTGCAAGAGAACGACCGAGTGTTTTCGATGTATGGAGCTTAGTTTCGCTTTTTCTGATTTTCGATGTGAGCAGCAAGGTCTAACCCAAATGCCTCTTCATATCTCAGCGTGCTATTTCGAAGCCGTCCCCAAAAGCCAGACGTGGCGCGTAAAGAGAGTGGCACTGGATCGTCTTTTAAACATGAAGCCAGCTGCTCTTGCGGCCTTTCGACAGGCCAATCAGAAACTGCGCTCATACCGCGTTCACCTTCGTAACCCCAGGCAGCATCCGGCCATTTCATCTTACCGTTCCATGCCTTGTCGCTGGTATCGTCATAGGTGCCTATATTCTTAGAAAGTCGGCGCGCGATCCATTCTGACATACGTGTGCTGACAGCATTCCCAATAAGGCGCCATCTGCGTCTGCCGCCTCGCCCGGGATCATTTGCCGGCGCCGTCCATCCAGCATCGAAGCCTTGCAAGCGTTCTGCATCTTCGATCGTTGGCGTGGCGATCAAGCCGCGACGCGGAAACCAAATCGCTGGCGGGGAGGGGATTGAAACACCCGACCCGCCTTTGAGGGGTGGAATGGCATCGATTGCCCAGCCAATTCCGCGATTGCCCTCGGTCCAATAGAAGCCGCATGCGTGTTGCCCACGTTTCTTTTGTTCGGGTCTACTTGCGTCTTGACCCAATAGCGCATTTCTTGGGTCGCCATCGCGACTGGCTACCAGGATAACGCGGCGCCGTCGCTGAGGAAGCCCAAAGACCCGCGCATCGACAATTCTGTATGCCCAAGCCCAGCCGAGAGACTCTAGCTTGTCGGCCAGGGCTGAGATTGCCTCACCGCGATCAAGTCGCAGCATGAAGGGCACATTCTCTAAAACGAGCCAACTTATCTCAGATCCCCGTTTTTCAAGGAGGTCGAACACGTGACCAACAAGACTTGAATTCGGTCCCTCAATCCCTGCACACCGCCCAACTTGACTGAGGTCCTGGCAGGGAAATCCGCCGGTCAGTAAGTTGGCATCCGAAGTCTGCGTAAGTGTTCGAACATCGGCGTGCTTTGTGATGTCGGGGAAATGGTACTCCAGAACTTTGTTGGCCATCTCATCCTGCTCGGCAAGAAGAATGGTTTTATGCCCCGCGCGTCGGAAACCTTCTTCAATTCCGCCAATCCCTGCGAACAGCCCCGCAACCTTGAACTTGGTCGGAGCTATAGCTTGAGGTTGCCATGCCTCACTGATCTCAAGCGAGTCCGCAAAGGATTGTTCACTATGGGCTAGGAGGTCGTCCATGATTTCCGTCGATAAGAGTCTGATCTCCCATGTATATCAATCAGAGGAAAAGCTCGAGGGAAAAATTGTCTTCCTTCGAGTCAATTGGCGTTGCAGCGCAAAACGATGCCAGAGCCTTGTTTCTATCCACCTGAACCGTCAGTTCTCGCTGGGGTCTCAACGCTCAAGACTCTTTGTTAAACGAGATGGAGCAAAATCGAGCAGATACCTCACCGCGGTTTTGTGCCGTTTTGTCCACTTTGGAAGAGGGACATAGATATCGATGTCGCTTGGTTCCTTAGACTTGAACAGCAGACCTTTTTGCGTTTGTTCAATGCTCTCATACTCTATCCAGCCATAAGTTGGGTGGTTTGGCGCTTGCAGCCCGTTTGGCTTTAAGATCACAAAGACTGGGTGCTTTTTGGGAAAATGAAACAAGCCCACTAAACCGGCCGGAATTCCTGCCACCGCGCCTACCATTGCGCTACCAAGCCAGGACAAGGAGCCGTCATCTTCCAAGGCGACAAAAAGCGATCGGGCAAAGAACCAGGCATATAGGTATGTCAGGAATATTGCCACTAGGACGCCCACGCACACCCAAGCGATCTTACGGTTGCCCGTAAGATGACCGCCAAGCACTAGTTCTTGAGTTTCGTTCGGCATCTGTTGGTTGAATTGCCGCTAGCGCTAGCTTTGCGGCAGGTCTCCGGTTTCGAGAATGGATTGAAGGTCTCGCCAAAGCTTCGCATCGGTTTCTCGAACGAGTTGCCTCGTGATCGACTTCAGTTGGGGTTTGGTCCAGCCGAATTTCTCATGGTGCTCAAGAATATAATAGAGCCCGTCATCTTGATTGGCTGTCGTTCGGTGCCTCTGCACGTAAAAGTAACCCAACGCCATGCGAACGGCAACAAGCTTGTCATATGGAGCCAGAGATGACGTGCTAGCGTCCATGCCCATCATAAACTCCTCGCAGCCTGATCCTGCTTCTTCTTCGGTCTGTCTCGCCTTCGTTTCCGCCTGAGGGTGCATTGAGAGCGTTTTACAAAGTTCTTTTGGATACTGGCTAGTAAGCGCAACATCCAATCCCGATAGTTCTATACCCTTGTCGACCTCTAGGCGCCGCAAGGCGGTCATGCGATTGCCATAGTGAGGGTCTTTTTCGAAGTCGACGTTGGGGAATCGGGCTTTGAGGGCATCGGCAGCGGCGCCGCAGGCTTTTACCTTCGAAAGGATGTCGTCCGGACTTCTCGAGTTTGCAAATTCACTGGCGGCGTTCAGGGTTTCCAAAAACTCTTCGTCACTGAAGCCGAGTTCTGAAGGGCCGTGATTTTTCAAGTAGGCATAAAATGCGTCTATATTCCCTGGGTGTTTTTGCTCATTGAGAATAACACCCACCACGTCCAGGTTCATAACCAATTGAAGAACAGCGTTGTGTAAGACGGGTTTGCCAGGATCTACACGATCGAGAGCCTGTAAGGTGCTTTCTTCAATACATTCACATCCCAATCGCATCTCGGTTTCAGGAATCCATCCTTCGCCGAGGCGCCTCGCGCTGTCCTCATTTCCGGCGACGACGCACGTCTCGACATGGTCCGTGCGCGTTAGCATCGCTCTGAAGTCTGGCGCATCGATTTCTGTTGCCTTTGCGCTTGTGGCTTGGGTCGTTGGTTCCTAAATACATGCGGTTATGAACACAGATACAAGAACGATCGTGAGTGATTTGAAATCTAGTGTCATCAGATGCCCCACACTGGCTCAAGAAAACCAACACTAACAAAAACTAGAAAAGCTATTGGAAATCCTGATTCAGAATGTGCGCACGCAAAGAAGAGTTTCGTTATCGAATTATCGAGTCTGCGGCTCATTGAGCCGCCACCAATGTCCGTGATGAGGCATATCCCGTTTCCCCAGCAGCGACAGTAGCGGGGCGAGTTTAAAGCGTTGAGAGTATGAAAGCGCGTGGCGCGCATTTCAGACGTTAGCTTGCACTCTCAAGTATCATAACCCAGTTTGGAAACTCTTGTCGTCCGTCGGTGATGGGAGCATCGTCTGCAACGTCAAAACCTAGCGCTTTGTAGAAACTCACGTTTTCGGGTTTTTGCGTTGTCAACGATGCTGGGTGTCCGGATGGCTTTACCAATGTCTCCAGTTGGTGGCGAAGCGTCATTCCTCCCAATCCTTGTCCTCTATAATTTGACGAAACGACCATATTGTTTAGATACCAGCTTCCGCGTCCACGCAAAGAACGAGCACGTCTTGCTTCGATTTCTTGAACAGTATGGAGCATGCGTTTGAAAGCTGACATGCCATCTCGGAAAGGCATGAAGAAAAAACCGAAGCGAAGTAATTGAAAGAAGCTTGCCTTTAGAGCGCCGGGCGGGTGCCAAAACCCCATTGCCGCAATTCGCCCATCCACGTCTTTCTTTGCAAAACTTTGACCGACCGCGAATTGGGCTTTCAAATTTGTGTGCATCAACCACTTTAATTGTTCGCGACGTCTCAGGTCATTTGGATAGATGAAGGTATGTGCTGGATTGTCATGAAACGCATCCGCAAGCAGTAACGATGCAGCTCTGATGTCCATCTGGGTAAGATGCGTATCGGTTAGTCGGGCCGTCATTCGCGCCCCCATGTGAAACTTGGACATAGTTTGTTAGAAGCGCGCATTGAGGTCAAATCATGAAATCGACAGGGGTATAGAACGGGCAGCACGGGTCCCTCGGCCGAGAGACTGTTGCGGGGGTATATCAGATGCAACTGGTATCGTGTTTGAGTTCCTGAAGCCTTATGGCATTGCGATGCTATGACCCAGCCCCACAAACTCCGACGTCCAAAAGTTGTATCATACTTCTGGGGTCAAATGACCTGGTTTGCGGACGATGAGTTCAAGACCGGGATCGGGCTGTCGTTGGCCGAGATGAAGGTTCTTGCGGGACAAACATCCGAAGCTCATAGTCACGATAACTGCTTCGAAGCTATTCACGTCTTACGCGGATCGGTGGTTCAGAACATAGGAGCGCGAGAGTTTGAATTAAACGAGGGTGAAACGTGCAGTGTTCCACCCGACGTAATTCACTTTACGACGAACCACGGGCCGCAAGAGGCCGTTTTAATGCTGTCCTACTCAGTCGGCACGAGAAACTATACCCCTGCAAAGTAGATCGCGTGGAACTGGAATTTTCGAGCTGAATCTGATGGTTTGTACTAACTGTCGGCGGCTTATTTGTAGCGTTCTTTGCCGCCAAGTAGGAGTCTGTTTTGGCGCGATATTAAGCCGCCCAGAGAAGATCTATTTATCCGTTGCAGTCGACAGCCACAAGTCGTCAGCCCAAACGAACCAAGCGGTTTCGTCGGGCGGATATGATCGTTTCAGTGATCGGACACTTGATGCGTCTTTCGCCCCAAACACTTCACTGAGTGCTGTTGCTTCATCCTCGTTTCGCGCCCCTTCGCACGGCATGAACATGGTTGGGCTGATAAACCTCGCCGAGAAGTCTCTTGATCCACTTGCATCACGTAAAACGACGAGAACACCCCCAAACCCTTCAAGGGGCGTCAGTGGAAACACCAACCGTCCACCTGGCTTTAGCACATCTAACCAATGCCGGTTTGGTCCTGTCGCGCCAGCGCAGACATAAACAATGTCAGCATTCGCAATGTTATCACTGCCGGAACCGATGACAATTTCGACGTTCTCGTATTCTTTCAAATTCTGCTGAGCACGTTCGCCAATGTGTTCGACAATCTCATATCCAATCACCTTGCCGCTTTGCCCGACCAATCGGGATAAGACCGCGGAGTAATAACCCGCCCCAACACCAATATGGACGATACTTTCTCCCAGCTGAGGGGCGATGGCAGACATCATCTTCGCGTGAAGTTGCGGCTCTCCATTATTGATCCCGAGTGCAGGGTCGATGGCTAAAGCGCGCAACTGATAGACTTCCATTGGGTTGGCGGTCTGTGTTTCTTCGTATCCGTCATAGGTTAGTTTGAGCCAAGGCCCTTGGCCAAGGAAGTGCTCTCGAGGGACGTTTGCAAAGGCTTCTTCTATGACCGCGGTGTTTCCAGAAACACCTCGTGTCGCTGCTTTTGCAAACTTATAGCGGGCTTCTTCAGTGTTGTCGTCCGTCACGTTTAACCCCGTTCTCCGAAGGCCTTTCGGACCAGTAGCGCGATCTCCACCAGGTCTTTCGGAGGAGGCATCTCAAGACTTGAATCCACGCGGAGATCAACACCGTCTGCTAAAGGGATAATTACGGCATCATTGGAGGTTTTCGTTCTTTCCGAAGAAATTTGGGTTTGCTGGTCTGTGTTCAAAACACTCAGCGCCTCAAGAGCGAATAGTCCATGAGCATTCAGTCTTTTTGAAATTTCAATCAGATCGCCGCCCTTTGCTTTGATGGACGCCAAATTGAAGCCCGCGAGTTGAAGCAATCGTATGCGCTTCAGCTGATCCAAGTGAGTATCATCGAAATGACGTCCTCTTCCACGCCCTCGTGGTGGATCAATCAATCCCTCCTGAACGTAGTATCGTATCGTCCTGACTGTGGTGCCCGTACGATTGGAAAGGTCGTCTATCGAGTAAAGTCCCGTATCGCTCATATAGGCAAAATATGACAGTGACTGTAAAATAGTAACTGTAAATATAGGTCACTTGGGACACGCCTTGGTTGATTTATGCCCAAAGGTGTATTCGGTTTTGGGCTAGCATTTCGTTTGTTTTGGACATGCGCTGGAACGCGGATTGCATTGCCAATACGCGACAAGGGAGGGCGTTTTGGCCCATGAACTGACTGGTGCGATTGCAGAAGTTGATCCAAGTCAATTGGAGCAGATCTATCAGGATCATTCCCAATTGTTTTACGAGTCAGAAACGGATGAAAGCATAACACTCGCGGGTGTATTAGAAACGGTTTTGGCAAGCCGCCCGCATCTAAGCGATGACGAATGCCCTAGCCTCTTTCTTCGACTCTGGCTTGCTGTCCAAATGGTGATGCACGTTGATACGCATTGGGAAGAATTCGGAATGGCAGGCACACGTCCGGAACCGCCACCGTCTTCGTATTTCTTCGTCGCTGCCAAACGGCCTGCGAAGGTGGAGTTCCACAACGGGATACCCCTAGTCGATTTTGCAGATAACATATTGGCTGACGTCTTGAGCGCGCTAAGACCGAATTAGCGAATAGCGGGGGAGCATCGCTTGCTTCCGGCTACGCCTCGAAAATTGGCGTACCAGAATGGCTCGTAAGCCCAAAATACTTGACAAACGGGACATATTTTCATATGTGACGGACGTGAATTGCGGGGACACGCAAGTGTACCACAGAGCACTCTAGAGTGTACCGTTAAGCGGCTAAGTTGTGAACTATCACCGACCCGTACAGGCCTTCCGAAAGGAGGGCCTTTACTTTTTGGGCCGCTTTTTCTTCTTCGGTCGTGGCAAAGCGCCCATCACGCGGTCCAATTCTGTTGCGAGCTTCGCATGATCACGCGGCTTGTAATAAGGTTTGCGGAAGGCCGATGCCACAGTCAGTTTAATGTCGGCATATTTGTTCGTGGATCGCGTGAGATCAAAATAGACAAAGTATGCGTTTTCTGACGTCGGATCATCCAAGATCATCAATTTTCTTGCGCCATTGCGATC
>ERZ1740065.3172-NODE-3172-length-10290-cov-10.446996_pt1 | contig 10290 bp, 13 predicted proteins | sample MGYA00581738_ERZ1740065 | MGnify/ENA primary metagenome ERZ1740065 (study PRJEB43018, sample SAMN04849749) | marine metagenome | isolation source: floating plastic debris | place: Pacific Ocean | collected 2008-09-01 | study: EMG produced TPA metagenomics...
TCCTTTCGTCTCCTGTGTTCCCCTCTGTTCGTTGCCTTCGTTTGTCTCCTCGCGTCTTGCTTATAGAGGGAGAAAGAGAGGAAATAGAGGGGGAGGAGAGAGAAAGTACTGTTGTACTGATCAATCAGCTATGACTGTTTACAGGAAGGAGAGACGTACCTGGAGGTGATTTCTGGCCATGACGACACTTTCGATGTGGGAGAGACTCTGACATACACTGCCAAGCTGTACATTGGCCCTGGTACAGCACTGACTCAGTTCAAGGTATGATCATCTTATACACCACAGTACATGTCTGCGATATTTACGTAGCTCGGACCATTTTCACTGCTACGCCACTATTTGTCATAGGTTTTCATACACCACCCGCTGTCCACCTCCACATCGGAGCCACTGACTGTCATCTCCAATGCTGCCATCACCTCAACCGGGCAGCACATCTATTTTGGAGACGAGGCAGCCATGATAGAAAACACCAACGAGACATATGACCGAATCCACACTCAGATAATTGACTTTGGCTTCATAAGAAACACAAGTGTGTCTTCTGATCGTGTCTTCTGATTGTGTCTTCTGATTGTGTCTTCTGATCGTGTCTTCTGATTGTGTCTTCTGATCGTGTCTTCTGATTGTGTCTTCTGATCGTGTCTTCTGATTGTGTCTTCTGATTGTGTCTTCTGATTGTATCATCATGTCTTCAGTTTTATCGGTTCTAAAGAAAAACCTGTATCTGCCGTTGTAGACTACAGCGCCATGTTTGATGACGTCACAACTACCAGCAATGAAAATGTGGTGATGCTGAGCTTCTCTGTTCGTATGCTGGACGACGTCGATCTATCTCATGGATCCACTCATGAAATGCTGACTAGGATAGAATACGGGCCAGGACCTAATCAAGTCGCTGCCAACGGTAGCCTCACGCTCACAGTAAACGCTCCGAGCACCGATAGGCCAGTCTTCACCTGGTCACCATCCTTCCCGGATGGTCAGCCTGCTACCTTGACCCAAGAGTAAGTACTAGTGTTGTTTTACGTACATGAGGTTTGGCATTGGTATGTTCCAATGAGATATACTTATTCCTCTTCTAGTTCTTTGGTTAAAATGAAAATCGATCTCAAGCTTGAGGAATCATCCAAACGCTTCCCAGAGAATGTTCTGGTTACTTTCCGCGTGCCAGAGTTTAGCCAACTGATCAACAGCACTTACACAAGCCTGCAGGTCGACCCAGGATACACGGAGCCCATAGAAGTCACTCAGACAGGACTGCATTTCCTGGTAAGGCATACGGACCAATCACAGCGTGCGACTGTCAGTAGCGAGATGTGACGTCAATAGGAATATTTTTTCTAGTGGGACAAGATGAGGTACAGCGACACATTTGAGGTGGAGTTCCTGATGCTCGTCGACCCGAATCACTCGCTGCAGACAGGACTGGGAGATCAGGTGATCACCATGCCTGTGGACATCCGCTACGAGCTGGAGGACAAGGATGCTCCAGGCACATTCATCACATACTTCACCGATATGCAATCGATCGCGTTCGATATTACTATCCCAGGTAATAGAGTTAGTAAGGTTGTAGGCCGTCGGCTCATTGGCTGGTCCTTCCTGTTTCCGTTGCCCAATGACACTCCTTGACCTACATGTACGATATTCTCACAGATTGTTACGAACCACTTGGAATGGATGACTCGTCAATGATCAAAGACTGCCAGATCACCGCCTCCATTGACGACGGTATCAACGTCGCAGCCAATGCTCGTCCAAGCTCGGATGGCTGGGCAACTATTAGCAGGGGTCGTCCTCTCTATCAGAATGAGTACATCCAGGCATGTATCAGACTCTACTACATTCACGACTGACCCATTGCACTGTCTCCGCTCATCTACTGTGTTCTCGTAGGTCGATATGGGTGGCAAGGTCAAATTCACCGGTATTACTATCTATCCGTTCAGAGATAGCGCGCCGAGTCGCATCACATCATTCAACATTCAGATCAGCAGAGAGGGACTGTACTGGCGAGATGTGTATAAAGACCCGCTGTCGATAGAGCCGGTGTGTATGGTGTTTAGCGAGTCCACTACACCGTTTACGCAGTTTCTAACTATGATGATGGTTACTCGTACAGGGATTTACAATCACCTGGCCGGGCTCTCCCACCTATAACGACAGTGTGTTCATCGACTTCGGAAGGATGAAGGGGGTCGGTCAGTACATACGTCTGCTGCCACAGGCAAACGCGGAGAATTCATACGTACATAAGCTCCGGCTTGAACTGCACGGCTGTCCAGAGAGCGCACTGCCAACTTGTAAGTCTCACGATGTTACGTGATAGTCATTTATCAGCGCCAGCTCCACACCTACACTGTATGATGGTTGGGTGGTTGCAGACACGTGCCCATCTGAGGACAATACCCTGCAGCCATATGATGAGAGAGTGATGCTGGCAGTGCCCGGCACTAACAAGGCATTCGTCTGCACGCTGTCCGAGCCCGGGTGAGAGCGCAACTCCTCTATGGTTACCATAGCTACAACCAAACAATCACTCTCATCTAACGCGCCTACGTTGTCTTATTTCAGTGAGCTGCCATACTGCTCAGGGTCCATAGAGTTCGGCACCAAGTGGTTCGGTGAGTGCACTAGTTCCAACACTCGCAGTTCTAACTTCAGTTTGCCCACATTGTGTCTATTTATACGGTCGCCTAATTTCAGCTCTTGATAACAACGTGATGAACATACTGGGCTATGAGAGTAGCAGCGGAATAATATATGCTCTTGCCAGAAACCGCAAGAACTACCTACGCAGCAAAGACATGGGCCACAGATGGTGAATAAAATGCACTAATTGGAGTTATCTTCTCTTATCATCCTGATTGAAATCAATATCGTTCAATCTGATCGATTAGGTTTGGAATTGAGACGTCAGTCTACACAGACGCAGCTGACCTCGGAACGTTTCAACAATCCATGGTCATTCCGTTCGTACTCAACGGAACGTCTACAGCTGATTGGTTTACTAACTATGGCGTAGAGGTTGACTCCTCCCACTTCTGGAGTGGTACGTTTCCTTAGTCAACAGTGGTCAGCACAAAACTTTGCTCAATAAGAGCGGGAATCCAATCTTTTTTATCTATTATAATTCATTTTTTTCTTCTACTACGGCAGTGTACCGCGTCACTTCTTACTAACATTCAATATCATTGTTTCAGTGTCGGAAAAAGCTCTTCACTGCTACTCTAGTAACCCCACCAGCACCAGCGTAACAGATGACCAGAACCAAGTGGCCTACTGGGGCGAGCGAATCTGGTCAGGACCATGAGCAGACAACTTCTAATTCATCCCGTTGCACAGTTTTCATAGTGATTTGATAATGTAACAGTAACAATGGTAAACATGCATAATGTTTCTCTATCGAATGTGAACGAGAGCCTTGCATAGCATCATAACCACTGACTATGAGCCTCATGGTTCGCTACGCCGTTCCACTTTGCAATGACCTCTCTATTTTTGAGCCCATCCTGTGGTTTTTCCATGCGTTTTTTATCTCTCTCAATTTTCATGAGGTTTTATACCCATAGACTTCTAAACCTGACTCAACCTGATACACAGCTCACTTTGGAATGATGTGATAAATTATATTTTTCTGAACAATATTTTGACTATATTAAAAATAAATATTGCAATAACGATATCACGATATAATAATAATAATAACAATAATATGAATGGTATAGCAATAAAGATCCAAACCATCATAAATCATTTATTAGCCAGCCATTGGCTCCGATTCAGACTATTTCATATGTTGAATAATTCAGTGTTCCCAGATGGAGACATGGTACGTAAGCGCCGATATCGATATCACTTCATCCCCGGATGGCTGAGAGAGGTGATACTAGCTTGCTGGAGCTATAGCAATGACAATGACCAACCATAACAGAGATCAGACATGTACACTACCATTACCTTCCAGGCATTGGCTGACCGGTAAGCTCGACTCAATTTCTTTTATTTCAATATCTTACTAGCAGTGTGTTCACCTGATGGTATAATATTGTAGCCATGATAGTAATGGCCACAGTGGTGGGACCAGATGCTGTTCAGGTAAGAGTTGTTCAGATGAACTCTGACCTTCAGATTTGAGTACATCATGTTGCAGCCAGTTCCATCTGATATTTGTAGAGTTCGCTGCCTGACCAGTTTCAGCTGGGGGTCGTTGCTGAAGCGCCTTATACCGTGGCTGAGTCCGCCTTTACCATCGGCTCTGTGATCCCGTTCAAAGTGACCCTTGATGTCAGCACAAACATCACCAACATTAAGGTATCGACAGAGATTTCAGTTCATTTCATTTCACGTGTGTTGTTGTCTGAGTGCCTTAGCGTATCACACTAAGCTCTGTAATAGGTGGGCGCTGTCTCTCAAAGAAATGGTGAGCCGTACTTTCTAATCTCCAACCTGAGGATTACAGCTGTGGGCTCCAACTTTTTCAATGTCCACGGATCTGAGGAGGCAGTCTATTACGATGCCTTTAATGATGGCAGGGTGAGAACTCCTTTTCTAAGATTTATATCTCCCTGCCTCCCCGCCTCCCCTCCTCCCTGCCTCCTTACCTCTCTGCATCTCTATTTCCCTACCTTCCTGCCTACCTGCCTGCCCCCCACCTAACCCCACATCAGAAGCCAATGCATATCACAGTGTATTTCAGTTTCACCATGCAGAACTAGACATGGGCAAGGTAACTAACAATGCCATCGACACCAGCGAACTGAGTGCAAGCCAGATTGAGTTAGAATTTGAAGCAGTCGGTCTGCCTCACAGTAATCTCTCCGAGGGAGCCTTGTGTAGAGTAACTGTGGGTGCCTTGCTGAACTCAGAGTCAGAAATCCATCTCATTCAACTGAACTTCACGTACACAGAAACAGCGGAGCCGTCTGTATGTTCGTTCTATTCATCATTCGCTGCCAAGTCTTTCCAAAAAGCAAAGATGTCAATGATGGTATTGATTCCTACAGGCTACAACACTGCCGGCAGCCTTGGTGACTGGACCATCTAGTCAAACCATTGGCACCACCGAAGTCTGGACTCTTGTCGCCTCCATCAACGATCTCTACAGTGAAGTCACTGTAGAGGTACTGGCACCATTCAACCAAACAGATGTGATGTACGTTGACAGAGTTTCCATAGAGAGCGTTGGTAAGTATTCAGTTGTAGTAAGTCTCATGGCAGCTGCCCAAGAGAGGAAGAGGAAATGTTTTTGTAATTCACTCCAATCTTTACCATTAGGAGAGAACTACCACCATATCTACACAGGAGATAGCATTGCTAACACAACCAGAGAAGTTTTTGATGATCATGGATCATATGTGAAGTTTGACATGGGCTACATCGTTAATACAGGTAATGGTCATGTGACGTAGGTCATGTGACGTGTGACGTAGGTTATGTGATGTGTGACATAGGTCATGTGATGTGTGACATAGGTCATGTGACATAGGTCATCTGATGCGTCACAGGTGATGTGAAATGCTCCATGCTCTCTCTGACAACACCTGCACACACATGATACCACCATGTGATCGATATCAGACCTTGTTTACGGCAGGAGGTCCTGTTAGATTTTATGCATTCATACGTCTGCCCACCTATTCCACTTGTAAATAATGCAAGAGCTGAGAGTCAGGTCTAAAAGCTGTGAACTCTTACCTCTTTGTATCAACCACCATGAGCTGTGCATGGAAACTCTCCCTTCCCGAGTCCCACGAGTAGCAACCATTGGCTGCTTTTCTATGAATCGATACACTTGCACCGCATCCTCCTATCCAATAAGAGTTGCCTCCTCCTGCATTCTGGCTATGGCTTATAGGCTACCAGAGTGGTGAGACTGATCCTGATCTGGAGAAGAATGAGGTGACACTGCAGGTAGCTGTGACAATGCTGGACCACGACACAAGCCTCTATACAACACCCTATGACCTCGTCATCAACCTCATGACCATCTCACCCAGCGGCCAAAAGATCATCTGGTGTTCAGTGAATGGAGTTACGCCACTAACCTCTGCTGTAGTCGTCCAGGTGAGTGTATCAACTTAATACATGGTCATTATGGTTCCTGTACAACAAATTTGATATTGAACTTACCTAGCATCTGACTGACATGTTGCCTAGCAACCATGGAACCTGCCATTGGTGGTTATATGGGTCACGGCACAACGCTGGTTGAGGTGACAATGCATTCTGGAGATGGCAATTTGTTCTGTAGAATGGGACCCTGGATACGAGTCTGTCTACAAGTGCAGGCAAGGTCAAGGTTGGAGGCAATATTGGCCTGTTGCTGAACATCACAAGCACACGAAACAGTACTACTAATTATGAGGTGACCACTGCCTCTGCCTTCATCCCCTCTCAGCTACCAGCCATTCTCTTGATGATCCGTTAAACAGGATAGCATAGCACAAAGCCAATCGCATACATTTAACTTTTTAAATCGCGTCTCTCAGTAAAAATTGGATCAACATTATGAACTCAGGTTCTGAGGAATAGTAGTCCTAAACATCATCTGTGCTGTAAGCCTGGATGGGCAGATGTCTATGTCTATGTCTATGTCTATGTCTATGTCTATGTCTATGTCTATGTCTATGTGTGTCTATGCACCTGCCTGTGTGTCTGTCGGCTGGTCTGTTCCCTATTTCATGGCAATGATATGATCCTCATAGCCTGTGGTGAATTGTAGGTGGAAGTGAGCGGTCCGTTCAACACTACCGCTTCGCTAGTGACCATCAGGACAATTAGGCTATCAAGAATTGGATACAACCTTCCTCATCTGCTAAACAAGGAGCTCGAAGACCCAGTATTCCAGACAGACGTAAGCAGATCAGCTGATAGGGCAGTCACATGTTCATAGACACTACTTCTGATGCATCATGGGAATCAATTCCATACATAACAAGTCTCCCGTATTTACTGGGAGCCTCCTCAAATCCCTGTTATTGGATTCCTAATGTTTTCTTATGTCTTATTGGTTAGATCTCGCTGTACTGAGCTCGAATGTGCCAAGATCCTAGCTGTAGGAGGCAGGAATTCTGAGCTATAGCTTCTCAAAATTCAGAAAAACGGAATCTCCAATATATCTGGTCCTAAGATTTGTCATGTAGGATTAATTCTACTTCAGAGTGAGGGGAACCCCACATACGCAGCCTGGAATCTTGGTTATGTGACAAATACGGGACAGAGAGACGGCCCTGAGGATAATACCATACAGGTCAGTGATCCCTGGCTAGTGTATCGATCATATGCAAGTATGCCTCGTGAGTTACTCCTCATCTACGCAGATCGAGTTTGGGTTGACAGTCTCGCAGGATGTACTAGACTACTACAGTGAAGAGGACAATGTGCCAATCCATGTGGGCATCAAATATGATGCAAGATTCTACAGTGTCACCAACACCTCTCTGACAATAACCACTAATGACATCATCTACTCTACAGATCAGGTTGCTGAGCTTTCTATTACCATTTACCGGAGAGTTATCCTCTCCTGTATGTGATGAAGTGTCTATTCGTAGGTCCCAAAGTTCACTATTACCAACCTTAACAACATGCCTTTGCATCCCAATGTGGTCACAGTCCTTGACATCGACATAGCCATTCCACCAGGAGTTGATTACACCCCGTTTACCGTAAGTCTCCTCTAATGATGTCTGATTCCTTCCATTTCTACCGCATTTCTGCAATATTGCAACACAATAGACTATACTATCTATACAGTATATTACCGATATGCCATTTACCACATTTCAGTTAATACCGATTACATTGTGGTGTCCTCACACTATTCTGTTTTCTGCTGTACTGTATTCCATTGCTGTATGTTCCAGTTGCATTAGCTCACACTATTCTAGATTACACACTGCATGCTGTCTCAGATTACGTTTATATTGTATTTTATTTCATTTATTTGTATTTCATATTTTCAATGTTGTATTTTATTTTGTCACCTCATGTATTATTGTATATCATTTTATTGTATTGTTTTGTGCATGGCATGTTATACTACATTACACTTGTATCAATTTGGATTACATCGTGCTATACTATGTGCTGCGACCCACATGAAAATAGTTGATTTCATTACGCCAATTCATTCCTCTTGCTGTCCCACAGTTGAAAGTGACAGCAGTTCAGAATGACACCGTTGCCAGCCTCAACATCCTGGAGAATTGCTTGATTCACCAGGGGGCAGCGTTGGTCATATCTGAGAGTGACGACTGCGTTCGCAAGTCTGGACTCGACGGAGATGTTGATGGTGAGTATAGCGGCAGTCAAGTAAATATCCTTGCTGTAGCTCTTTGTCTGTTTTCTTATTTTTGAACTCATCAGTGAATGCATCATCACTTGGAGACTGAGATATGTAAGATATGTATGATACTCAGCTACCAGCCCTCGATGTCTGTTTCTGTCTCCGTTTAGACAATGGTAATCAAGTGTACCACACTTCTGAGTGGTGCATGAGTCACGTCACTTCCCTCCGCAGCTCCTACTACCCGGCGTATGAATATGCGGAGAGCACATTAAGGTTCAGGACAGCCATCATCCCTCGGAATGATAGCAAAGTCTCTCTCACTGACGGAGCCACATATAATGTCCTGGTTAGTGGTACAGAACTTAATGCAGGGGTGCACAACTCAGTACTATTGATGGATCATCATAATATAACTCTCTTACAATGAGCAACATGTGTGAGTATTTTGCCTGAAGGACTAATCTTGGTGCAGGAGAAGACAAATCCGAATGTAATATTGGTATGTTGACTGACCTGTATGAACAAAATACTCATACTTGCACTTACTAATATGTACCATCACATTAATTTGCTAATGTGAAGCACTGCTGTTTTGCTATATACATACATATACAGTATTTACGATTCTGATTTTTGTAATTTTTAGATGGGCGCGTTTATTGCTGAAAATTATCTTTCAATTACGACTCAGAGCCTCCAGTTCGAAGCTACAGCTCGTGATTTTCACACAGACGTAAGTTTGCTGAATGGCCACTTTCTATATACTGAAACCACTTCCCTTCCGATCTAATCACGACGCCATTTATTCAGCATCAGTGTCAGTAAACAGATGAGTTTCCCCTCAATCTATTTTTAGAATGACTGGCAGCCGTTGGTTACATTTTCCCTTGCTGACGGTGAGACTGGAGACGCCTCTCCTGGTTCAACGATATTCTACCAGTTCAACATCTCGCTACCCTATGGTACCACATCCATGGTGTCAGTGGGCAGCCCACTCGCACATCAATACACACACGTAAGTACTGTGTGTGTCTGTGGGTGTGTCTGTCTGCGTGTCTGCATGCATGTCTGTCTGTCTGTCTGCCGTTACTAACTGTTCAGATTTAGATTTGTACTTCTGTTTTCACTCACATCTTAGTTTCATGGATTGCTGCGGTCGAGTACAGGAATGGGAATTTTCCGCTCTCCCTACTATGAGGGCAGAGATGAGTCGTTGGTATTCACCTTGACAGAAATGTTGACCAGTGTGGGTGAGTTGTGAACCGATTGGAAACTGATGATATGATATGGATTGGTTAAACAAAGTTGAACTGTTGCTAGGCTACGGATATTTTACTCCACAAAGCCCTGACTCCATGGTGACATATACTATGGGAGTCAGCGTTGATTCTGATTGTCCCACTGCTGGTTCGATTCCACTCAACCTAGAGGCAACAGTTGGAAGCTCTTATATGAATTCGAAATCCTTTACAATTACTTGCGCCGACTATGACACGGTCCCGTTCGTGGTAAGATATAGCAGCATGATAGCGAGTAGCAACACCATCGCATGTCGTCAATAAATCCGTCTGTTCTCACTAAACTATGATAGAAAGGAGAACTGCTGCCCAAAGTCAAGTTTAGCCATCATGGTGGAACGAATAAAATCAATGCGGGAGGATTTGAGGTCTACACCCTCGACATCTATGTTGCTCCACGAACCCGGCACTCTATGAAGATAGAACTCTTTGGGGCAATAGATGGAGAAGATGATGGTGACTGTCCACTATCTAACACTCCCTCTCACGTTTCCTCTTCAATTCTTATTGTTCAATCCTTCAATCATTATCTGCTTCACTATACCTCTGCCTCTCCATCTACCTCTCCATCTCGCTCTCCATCTCACTCTCCATCTCACTCTCCATCTCACTCTCCCTCTCACTCACTCACACACAAACACACTCACAATCCAACAAGAACAAAAAAAAAAACAAACAAAAATACAAAAGAAA